>CENP01199040.1_pt1 | contig 20875 bp, 15 predicted proteins | sample 361281 | NCBI WGS metagenome assembly CENP01 (sample SAMEA2591122, study PRJEB7988) | marine metagenome | biome: marine biome (ENVO:00000447); feature: deep chlorophyll maximum layer (ENVO:xxxxxxxx); material: saline water (ENVO:00002010), including plankton (ENVO:xxxxxxxx) | depth 70 m | reverse complement strand
ACTGATCAAACTGTTGCTGCAATTAAAGCAACTGAAAAAATGTTAAATACTGAATAAATATGAAGTTAAAAATAGCTGTTCTTCCAGGAGATGGAATTGGACCAGAAGTTACAAATGAGTCTATAAAAGTTCTTAATTGTATTGTAAAAAAATTTAATCATGAAGTTGAAATGAATGAGGGCTTAGTTGGTGCGATTGCCATGGATCATAAAAATAACCCATACCCTGATGAAACTCATAAGTTATGCTTAGAATCTGATGCAATTTTGTTTGGTGCCATCGGAGATCCCAAATATGATAATGATCCAAAAGCTAAAATAAGACCTGAACAAGGATTACTTGAAATGAGAAAAAAGCTTAGGCTTTATGCGAATTTAAGACCGACTATAGTCTTTGATTCACTTCTAGATATGTCACCAATTAAAGAAGAGAGAATAGCTGGTACTGATATACTCTTTGTTAGAGAATTAACAGGGGGAATTTATTTTGGAGAAAGAGGTAGAAAAAATAATGACAACTATGCATTTGATACTTGTCAATACTCTAGAGATGAAATAGTAAGAATTGCAAAAATGGGGTTTGAATATGCCCAAAAAAGATCAAAAAAACTTTGTTCTGTTGATAAGGCTAATATACTAGAGACTTCAAGGCTTTGGAGGGAAACTGTACAGGCTATGGAAAAAGATTATCCTGAAGTAACTGTTTCATATGAATTTGTTGATGCCGTTGCAATGCGACTTATTCAATGGCCTAGCTCATATGATGTGTTAATAACGTCAAATCTTTTTGGAGATATTCTTACAGATGAAGCTTCAGTTATATCTGGATCAATGGGGTTAATGCCTTCAGCATCAGTTGGTTCAAATAATGCATTGTACGAACCAATCCATGGTTCTTATCCTGAAGCTACAGGTAAAAAAATAGCAAATCCAATTGCTTCTATTCTATCACTTTCGATGATGTTAGACTATACTTATAATTTAAAAGATGAGTCAAATCTTATTAATAAAGCTGTTGAAAGCTCACTTTTAAATGGATATAAAACCTCTGATTTAATAAGCAAAAGTGAAAAAGCTTATTCAACTGATGAAGTAGGAGACTATATTGTAAAATTTATTCAAGACTACTAGAGAATATAGTCTGTTGAAATAAAGTTAGAATCGTTTGAGTCTAATAATTTTTTCAATATTCTATTGTTATGAACATTATCCTTTGAAGCCACAAATGTTCTTATTGAAAAGGCTCTTAAAGCATCGTGAACACTTAATGTGCTAACCGCAGAGTTTTTTCTACCTGTAAATGGATAAATATCAGGACCTCTTTGGCAAGAACTATTTAAATTTACTCTGCAGACTAAATTTGCAAGTGTATCTATTAAAGGACCTATTGTCTTGGAGTCAGTCCCAAATAGACTAACCTGTTGACCATATTCAGAATTAGCCATATCATCTAGAGGCTTATCTATATCTTTAAAAGGAATAATTGGTACAACTGGTCCAAATTGTTCCTCTTCAAATACTTTCATAGAGTTATTTACTGGATACAGAACTGCTGGATAACAATAATTATCAGTCAATTCACCACCCTTATCGTTCATTACATTAGCACCTTTTAATACAGCATCATCTATTAAACCTTTAATATATTGAGGTTTTGAAGGCTCTGGAAGTGGAGTTAGGAAAGAATCTTTTTCCCAAGGCATACCAAACTTAAGATTGTCAACTGCTATAGAGAATCTCTTGTTAAACTCATCAGCAATAGATTCATGTACGTAGAGTACTTTAAGAGCAGTACATCTTTGGCCATTATATGACAAAGATCCTGAAATACATTCTTGAATCGTTAAGTCTAAATCAGCATCAGGTAAAATAATAGCAGGATTCTTAGCTTCTAGACCAAGAACTAATCTAAGTCTGTTTTTATTAGGATGTTGATCTTGTAGAGCAACAGCGGATGAGCTATGCCCAATCAAAGCCAACACATCTACATAACCAGTTTTCATAATAGGAGGACAAATTTTTCTACCTCTACCAAATAATATATTTACTACACCTGGGGGAAAGCATTCCTTAAATGCTTTCAGTAGAGGTGAAATAAGTAAGACTCCATGTTTTGCAGGCTTGAAAATTGTAGTGTTACCCATTAAAATTGCTGGAATAAGAAGGCAGAAAGTTTCGTTAAGAGGATAATTGTATGGACCTAGGCATAATACAACACCAAGAGGTCCTCTTCTAATGTGGGCATGAATTCCAGAGTCTTTCTCGAATCTTGAAGATGATCTGTCAATATTTTTATACTCATCTATTGTATCGTAGATGTATTTAACAGTTCTATCAAATTCTTTTTCAGAATCTGCTTTATTTTTACCTATTTCCCACATCAATAAATTAACTACTTGATCTCTGTGATCTTTCATTTTATCTGCAAATCTCTTCATACATTTAAGCCTATCTATAACTTTCATTGTAGGCCACTTTCCTTGACCTCGATTAAATGCGTTTTTTGCAGATTCAAGAGCTTCTAGGGCGGAATCAGAATCCATATCAGGGATTGAACCTAATAGAGTTGGAGAATAAGGTGTGTCTTGATTACTATCAATTGTAGAATACACCTCAGAGGTTTCACCATTCCACTTTTTTAATTTACCATCTACTAAGTATTCTCTGCAATGCAATTGATCAATCGTAAGGTTTTGTGAAGACATATATTTTATATTAAAAAACGTAAAGTTTCTGGTTTATCATTCAAATATTCTCCAAAGAAACCACTTTCTTTCATTTTTTGTGTTAGTTGGTTTAAATCTTTAGAAAACTTTAACTCTATTCCTACAATAGCAGAAGTATAGTCTCTATTGTTCTTTTTTACATATTCAAAAAATGTAATATCGTCATTTTCTCCAATTACATTATTTACAAATTCTTTTAAGGCACCTTTTCTTTGAGGAAATTTAACAATGAAGTAGTGTTTTAGATTTGAATATACCAAAGCTCTCTCTTTAATTTCAGACATTCTGGTAATATCATTATTACCTCCACAGATTAAAATACCTACATTTTTTTTTGTGAACTTCTCATGATACATCTCTAGAGCTGATATTCCAATTGCACCAGCTGGTTCAACAATGATACCATCTTTATTGTATAATTCAAGAATAGTTTGACAGATTTTACCTTCAGGTACAAGAAGCAAATCATCTAAATAATCTTTACATATTTCAAAAGGAATTTCTCCAATCTTTCTTATAGAAACACCATCAACAAAATTATCTATTTTATTTAATCTAATAATTTTATTTTGCTGGATTGATTGAGACATAGCAGGAGCTCCCTCAGCTTCTACCCCAATTATTTTTGTTTTAGGTGATAGCTCCTTAAAAACAGTTATTATTCCTGAAATTAAACCTCCTCCACCAATTGGAACAATTAAATAGTCAAAATGTTTATCAATTTGGTCTAAAATTTCAAGGGCAACTGTTCCTTGTCCTTCAATAACTTTAATATCATCAAATGGATGAATAAAAATTGTGTCATCAGAAAGATTTTTTTGAGCTTCTTTTTGTGCATCATCAAAATTATCTCCACTTAAAATGATTTTAATAAAGTCTCCTCCAAACATCTTTACTCTTTCTACTTTTTGCTTAGGAGTAGTTTCAGGCATATAAACAGTACCATGTATTTTTAACTTATTACAAGAAAAAGCAAACCCTTGAGCATGGTTACCAGCGCTTGAACAAATAATTCTTTTGTTTTTTGAATTATTAAAATCAACTGATTTAATTTTATTAAATGCTCCTCGAATTTTGAATGATCTAACCTTTTGAAGATCTTCTCTCTTTAGAAAAATTCTTGAGTTAAACTCTTCAGAGAGTCGTTCATTTAGAGTCAAGGGAGTTACAATGGAGACATCTTTTAAGTTCTCCGATGCAATTCTTACTCCCTTTAAATCAGGTAACTGCATTTTATTATAATGCTTTTTTCATTGAAGTCATATGCTGTCTCAACTCATCTCCAATAATTTCAATTGAATGAAATCTAATTGAATCATTAATCTCAATTAATTTTTTATTATCTATTGAATTTGAATCATTGCTTAGTGAATTAGATCCTATAACACTATTATCAATATTTTTAAAGAAGTTTGATAAAAGTGGAATAGCTTCATTATTGAATAAATAACATCCATACTCCGCAGTATCTGAAATAATATTATTCATCTCATAAAGTTTTTTTCTAGAAACTAGATTAGCAATTAACGGAAGTTCATGAAGAGATTCATAGTAAGCTGATTCTTCTTTAATTCCAGCCTCAACCATAGTCTCATAGGCTAGTTCAACTCCAGCTTTAATAAATGCTACCATTAAAATACCATTATCAAAATATTCTTGTTCAGTTATTTCCTCAGAAGTGGGGCTAGTTTGCTCAAAAGCTGTTTGACTAGTTTTTTCTCTCCATTTTAAAAGCTCTTTATCATCATTATCCCAATCTTTCATCATAGTTTCAGAAAAATTACCCGATAAGATATTATCCATGTGTGTCACAAATAAAGGTGAAAGAATTGATTTTAACTCTTCTGATAACTCATAAGCCTTCAATTTTGAAGGATTTGATAATCTATCCATCATATTAGTAATACCACCATGCTTAAGAGATTCAGTAATTGTCTCCCAACCGTGTTGAATTAATTTAGATGCAAATCCAGGATTAACTCCAAGTTCAATCATTCTATTAAAAGATAGTATTGAACCTGTTTGAAGCATACCACATAATATAGTTTGTTCACCCATTAAATCAGATTTTACTTCAGCAACAAAAGAAGATTCCAAAACACCTGCTTTATGAGATCCAAGAGATACTGCATAAGCTTTTGCAGAAGCAAAACCGATGTCATTTATATCGTTTTCCGGGTGTACTGCAATCAAAGTCGGAACTCCAAAACCTCTAAGATATTCCTCTCTTACTTCAGATCCTGGTGATTTAGGTGCAACCATTATAACAGTTATATCATTCCTTACCTTAATTCCTTCCTCAACAATATTAAATCCGTGAGAATAAGATAATATTGAATTTTTTTTCATGATTGGCATTAATTGCTCAACAACTGGAGAATGATTCTTGTCAGGAGTTAAATTAATTACTAAATCTGAATTGGGAATTATTTCATCAAAATTACCAACATTAAAATTGTTAGTAGAAGCGTTTATAAAAGATTGCCTTTTTGAATCAATCGAAGATTGTCTTAGTACAAAAGAAATATCAAGACCTGAATCTCTCATATTTAATCCTTGATGTAAACCTTGAGCTCCACAACCAACAATTGCAATTTTTTTTCCTTTTAAAAACTTAACACCCTCAATAAATTCGGATGAATCCATAAATCTACATCTACCTAGTTGCATTAATTTTTCTCTAAATGATAAGCTATTAAAATAATTTTTCATTGTTTTTATTTTTGGATTTTAAAAGTATTCAAAATTTCTGATATTCCCATCTTTTGTTTAGAAACAGCAATTCTTCCAGATCTTGTAAATTGTAGAAGTCCATATTTCCTAAGATCATTATATAGGTTTTCAGTATCATCTCTAAACCCTGTTTTCTCAATAACAAAATAGTCAGGGTTTACAGTAACAATCCTTGCATTAGATTCTTTAATAATATTTTGAATATGTCTCTCCTCAAAAAGAGCTGATGATTTCATTTTATAAAGAGCTGATTCTTGAAATATAGTTTCGCTATCTGTATGAAAAAACACTCTAATAACCTCAACCTGCTTTTCAATCTGTTTAGATACCTTCTCAACACCAGATTTAGTCATTTTTACAACTATTATAAATCTAAAAACATCTTTAATTTCACATTCTGAGGTAGTAAAACTCTCAATGTTGATGTGACGTTTTAAAAATATTGCTGAAAGTCTGTGTAGGAGTCCTACATTATTTTCTGTATAAACTGAGATGGTATAATTATTTTTCTTTTCCATTTTAATTTAATCTAATATCTGATACTGATGCTCCTGTTGGAATCATTGGAAATACATTGTTTTCTTTTTCAACACATATTTCTAAAACATAAGGCTTCTTTGATTTTATCATTCTTTCAATGGCAGGTTTTAAATCCTTTCTATCTTTAACTCTTTCAGAATCCAGATAGTATCCTTTAGCTATAGCTACAAAGTCTGGATTTACCATTTCAGTAGAAGCATATCTTTTATCAAAGAATAATTGTTGCCATTGACGAACCATACCAAGGAAATCATTATTAAGAATAACAATTTTTACAGGTATCTGTAATTGAAAAATTGTACCTAATTCCTGAATTGTCATTTGATAACCTCCATCACCAATCACAGCTACTACTTCTCTATTTAAAGCACCCATTTTGGCACCCATTGCTGCAGGAAGAGCAAACCCCATTGTACCTAATCCACCTGAGGTAATGTTACTCTTTGATTTAACAAAATTCGCATATCTACATGCAACCATTTGATGTTGGCCAACATCAGTAACAATAATAGCGTCACCATTAGTAAATTCATTTATTGCTATAATTGACTCACCCATGGTTAAGCCATCTTTCAGTGGATTTAAATCAGACTTAATAACTTTATCAAATTCAATTTTCATTAAATCATCAAATTTAGAAATCCATTTACTATGAGATTTTTTTTCAATCTTATTTGTAATTCGCTTAAGAGAATCTTTACAATCACCTATTACTGGAACATCTGCGATAATATTTTTATTTATTTCTGCTGGATCAATATCAAGATGAATTATTTTTGCTTGAGAAGCATAAGTTTTTGGATCTCCTGTAACACGATCATCAAATCTCATACCAATAGCAATAAGTAAATCACATTTATTTGTTAGAATATTAGGACCATAATTTCCATGCATTCCAACCATTCCAACATTTAAATTATGAGAAGTTGGAAGAGCAGATAAACCAAGAATTGTCCATGCAGCAGGTATTCCACTTTTTTCAACAAAATCCTTAAACTCCTTTTCAGCATTCCCTAATATTACACCTTGACCCCAAACAATAAGTGGTTTCTTTGCATTGTTAATTAGCTTTGCAGCATTATCTATTGAATCATCACTAATAGTAGGTAATGGATTATAGCTTCTGATGCCTTTACATTTTGAATATTTAAAATCAAATAATTCAAATTGAGCATCTTTAGTTATATCAATTAATACTGGTCCTGGTCTACCTGATTTTGCAATATAAAATGCTTTTGCAAAAATTTCAGGAATTTCAGATGCTTTAGTTATTTGATAATTCCATTTAGTAACAGGCATTGAAATTCCTATAATATCTGTTTCTTGAAAAGCATCAGAACCTAAAAGATGAGAAGCAACTTGACCAGTTATACATACTAATGGAGTTGAATCTATTTGTGCATCCGCTATACCGGTAACAAGATTAGTAGCACCTGGACCTGATGTCGCAATTGACACCCCAACTTTACCTGATGATCTAGCATAACCTTGTGCAGCATGAATTGCTCCTTGTTCGTGCCTAGCTAAAATATGCTGTAACTTATCTTGAAATTTATAGAACTCGTCATATACAGGCATTATTGCACCACCTGGGTAACCCCATATTAGATCAACCCCTTCATTCAATAAAGAGTGAACTACAGCTTCTGCTCCACTTATTTTTTTATTTTTCATAGTTTCTATTGATCAGTAACACATCCTTTAGAAGCATTTGAAACCGATTTAACATATTTGTATAAAATTCCTTTATCAATTTTTGGTTCTGGTTTTTTCCAGTTTTCAATTCTATCAGTTATTTCCTTTTCTGAAATATCGACATGTAATATATTATTCTCAGAATCAATAGTAATTACATCACCATCTTTAACTATAGCTAAAGTTCCTCCTTCATATGCTTCTGGAACAATGTGACCAACAACAAAGCCGTGAGTACCTCCTGAAAACCTTCCATCTGTAATAAGTGCAACATCTTTACCTAAGCCAGCTCCCATAATAGCAGAAGTTGGCTTGAGCATTTCAGGCATTCCAGGTCCACCTTTAGGCCCCTCATACCTTATTACTACAACCTCACCTTTGTTAACTTTAGATTCTTCTATTGCTGATAAACACTGAAACTCACTATCAAAAACTTTAGCAGGCCCAATAAATTTTAGCCCTTCTTTACCAGTTATTTTAGCTACACATCCTTCTTCTGCAAGATTTCCTTTTAAAATTTGAATATGACCAGTTTTTTTAATTGGATTTGAAATAGGAAAAATAATATCATTTGAATCAATATTTGGTGATTGAACTTCTGATAAATTCTCTTCAAGAGTTCTACCTGTGATAGTCATACAGTCTCCATGTAACAGATTATTCTCTAGCATATATTTTAATACCGAAGGAACACCTCCAATTTTATGTAAATCCTTCATCAAATATTTACCACTTGGTTTAAGATTAGCAATGAAAGGAGTAGAATCACTTATTTCTTGGAAATAATCAATAGATAATTCTAAATTAGCTGCCCTTGAAATAGCTAAAAAGTGAAGAACTGCATTTGTAGATCCTCCTAGTATTGTAATTAGTCTTAATGCATTTTCAAGAGATTTTTTTGTAACTATGTCAGAAGGCTTAATATCTTTCTCTATAAGTAATTTCATAGCGGAACCTATTTCGGCACATTCGTCAATTTTATCTTTACTTATTGCAGGATTAGACGAATTATATGGGAGTGACATTCCTAAAGCTTCAATTGCTGACGCCATAGTGTTGGCAGTATACATACCTCCACATGCTCCTGCACCGGGACAAGCATTTTTAATTACATTTTTATATTCATTATCATCAATTTTTCCAGCCACTTTTTCACCCCATGCTTCAAAAGCTGAAACTACATCTAACTCTTTATTGTTGTAACAGCCAGAATCTATTGTTCCTCCATAAACCAATATACTCGGCCTATCCAGTCTAAGCATGGCCATTAAAGCTCCTGGCATATTTTTGTCACAACCTACAACAGTTACTAATCCATCATATGCCATAGCTTGAACCACAGTTTCCATTGAGTCAGCAATAATATCTCTTGATGGTAGAGAATATCTCATCCCAAAAGTTCCCATTGAAATACCATCACTAACTCCTATGGTATTAAATATTAAGCCAACATAATCAGAACTGACTATACTCTCTTTTATCTTTACAGATAGATCATTTAAATGCATATTACAAGGATTACCTTCATACCCAGTACTAGCAATACCTATAAAAGGTCTATCAAAGTCATCATCAGTCAAACCAATAGCATGAAGCATAGCTTGGGCGGCTGGTTGAGAGTCATCCTTGGTTACTACTCGACTGTATTTATTATACATATAATATTGTTATTAAGGCTAAAATTATTACCAAGTTACTATCTTTTTTAGTGCATTTACAAAGTATAACTATATTCAAAATAATAAAATTATATTTAAAAAATTGATAACCAGATATATATAAATTAAAATATATTATACCCAAACATTAAATATCATTTTTGAATTTAAATAATTAAATTGAACTCATTATGGAGTACAAAGAAATTGATTACATAATTAATTCACAAATAAAATTTACCAAAACAAATTCTAATTCTGTTAACTATAGAATTCAAATTTTAAATTCACTTTTAAAAACAATTAGTAAAAATGAGTTTAAAATATACAACGCTCTTAAGAAAGATTTAAATAAACATGAATTTGAGTCATTTTTATCAGAAGTTCTTCTAGTTAAACAAGAAATTAAATTATTTACAAAAAAGCTAAAAAGGTGGTCAAGAAAAAAAAGAGTTGGCGGATCTATCTTTAATTTTCCTTCAAAAAATTATCTAATTCCTGAGCCTTATGGAAATACACTTATTATTACACCTTGGAACTATCCATTTCAATTATCATTGACGCCATTAATAGGTGCCGTTGCTGCTGGAAATACAGTTGTAATAAAACCCTCAGAATTAGCACCTAACACATCATCTTTGTTAAGAGAATTAATTGAAACTGTTTTTCCTCAAAATTTAGTTAGTGTAATTGAAGGAGATGCAGATATCGCTAAATATCTTCTTGATAAAAAATGGGATTACATTTTTTTCACTGGAAGCACAAGAATTGGAAAAATTATTGCTGAAAAAGCTGCAAAAAATCTAACTCCAATTACACTAGAACTTGGAGGTAAAAGTCCCTGTGTAGTTGATTCGGGAATAGACATGGATAAAGTTGCTAAAAGGATTGTATCAGGTAAGTTTGTGAATTGTGGTCAAACATGTATTGCTCCTGATTATGTTATAGTCAATAAGCATGTTAGAGATGAATTAATTTCAATGCTTAAAAAGAACATCATATCTACTTTTGGCAACTCTCCAATTGAATCAGATAGTTACGGAAGAATAATTAATACTAATAATTTACTAAGGCTAAAAGAAAATTTAAATAATCAGAATATAGAATTCGGTGGTAAAATAGATGAAAAGAATCTTTATGTTGAACCCACATTAGTAATTGATCCTGATGTTGATTCTGAAATAATGAAAGATGAAATTTTTGGTCCAATTTTACCAATTTTATCCTATGAAAATGAAAACGATTTAGAAAAAATTCTTAACTCAAATCCATCTCCACTAGCATTCTACATTTTTTCAAAAAATCAAAAGTTTATCGACAAGCTAATTATCTCTAATAAGTTTGGAGGATGCGTAGTTAACGATACTCTTATTCATTATATAAATCCAAATCTACCATTTGGGGGAATTGGTCCCAGTGGAATGGGTGCTTACAGAGGAAAATTTAGCTTTGATACATTTACTCATTATAAACCTGTTCTTGAAAAAAAATCTATGATTGACCTACCTTTGAGATATGGGCCCTACCCTAGTTCATTTAATTTTATAAAGAAAATACTCGAGAAAATTTAGCATGGAAAAAACTGTAAGTGAGGCTATTGAATTTAGAAGATCTGTTAGAAAGTTTGACCCAAGTAAAGAGATAGATACTGAGATTGTAAAAAAGTGCATAAAAAATGGAGTACTAGCTCCTACCAGTAGTAACCTTCAATTATGGGAATTCTATCATATTACTAATAAAGAACTCCTAACTAGTATTTCTAAAATATGTTTTAATCAGCCTGCTGCATCTACCGCTAAACAGATTGTTATAACAATAGTTAGAAAAGATTTATGGAAATTACGAGCAAATCAAAATATTCATTTTTTTAATTCAAATAAGGAAATTTTAAGTAGTAAGCAATATGATCAAACCAAAAAATACTATGCTAAAGCAATCCCACTTGTATATAAGGACTTCATTGGTATACTTAGTTTTTCTAAATATATCTTTGCTTATATAGTTGGTATTTTTAAGGTAATGTACAGGCAACTAAGAAGTTCTGACACAAGAATTGTTGCCCATAAAAGCGCAGCACTTGCATCTCAAAACTTCATGATAAGTATGTCTGGATTTGGATATGATACGTGCCCAATGGAAGGGTTTGACTCATTAAAATTAAAAAAGTTATTAAAGTTGAATGTGAAATCTGAAATAAATATGGTGATTGGATGTGGCATTAGAAGTGAAGAAGGTGTTTATGGTAAAAGGTTTAGAATTCCTTTTGAAGAAGTCTATTTTCTAAAATGAATTACTTAGAAGATTCCTCTATTGATGATTCTAACCAATTTTTAAAATTTTCTTCAGATGTATATTGAATAGGTTCAGTTAATATCTTTCCAGATGGAATCATTGCTACATAATATGGCTGTGATGCGTTGTTAAAATTAATCTGTTGAAATAGAGACCATCTCCTACCAATACTATTAACATATTGAACATTTCCTGATTTATTCAAATATTTAAACTCCTCATCCTGAGAAAGCTTTGTTCTGTCGTCAACATACAAGGAAATAATTATAAAATTATTATCAAGTATATTAAATATTGCCGGTTTAGACCAAACATTTTCTTCCATTCTCCTACAATTAGCACAAGCCCAACCAGTAAAATCTAAGAGAATAATTTTTTCATTTTCAACAGCATATCTTTTACCTTCTTCGAAATCTTTAAAACAATTAAGCCCAAGAGGACAATCATTAGCTTTATTTTCAATAGAATAAAACTCTGGAGGAAGAATACCACTTAAAAATCTTACATTCTTACTGCTAATTAGGCCAGAACTAAGGTATAAAGAAAAGAATAGGAAGATCCAACCAAAAATATTTTTGAGATTAATTTTATTAGTTTGAGATTTAAAAAGATAAAATGATAGCATTAAAAATATGACCACCCAAATAACTATAAATATTTCTCTTTTTAAGATACCCCAGCCTTCCACCAAATCTGCATTTGAAAGAAACTTAAATGCTAAAGCAAGTTCAATAAATCCTAAGGAAACCTTGAGCTTTTTTAACCAAATTCCAGATTTAGGTATTACTGATAAATACTTTGGGTAGAATGCTAAAAAAGTAAAAGGAAGAGCTAATGCTAGTCCAAATCCAAACATTCCAAATGAAAGCTGCATAGCTCCTGATTGAGCTGATGATAAAGAGCCTGCCAGTAAAGATCCTAATATTGGGCCGGTACAAGAAAATGAAACTAGAGCCAATGTTAAAGACATGAAAAATATCCCAACTGCTCCACCTTTCTCTGATTTTTTCTCTGAACCAGATATTATATTACTTGGAATCACTATATCAAAATATCCAAAAAATGAAATTGCAAATAATATGAATACTATAAAGAAGGTAATATTAACATACACATTTGTAGAAATAGTATTAAGAATATTAGGATTTAAACTATCAAATAAATGAAATGGCACACTCAATAGTATATATATCAATATAATAAACCCACCATATAATGATGCTGAAATTAAACTACTATACTTGAGTTTGTTTTGATCAATAAAGTATGATACGGTAAGAGGTATCATTGGGAAAATACAGGGAGTTAATAAGGCTAAAAAACCCGCGAGTAGTCCAAAAATAAAAATTTCAAAATAATTTGATGATTGTATTACGTCAAAGCTATTGTAACTGGTTTTATCAAGTTCTAATTCAAGTGAATTATATCTTTTAATATCATCTAACGTTACATTATCATCTTGAACTACTTTCTTGTTATTGTCTAATATAACATTAAACGTCTCATTTCGAAAAATACATAATTCATCATCACAAGATGAGTAGTCAATCTCTACTTTAATTTGATTAACATCTTTATCAATTAGTTTTATTGATTGTTTAAAGGATGCATTTTGTTGAAAATAAAATAAATCCATCTTAAAAACATTATCATAACCAACCGTGTATGGGTCTTCAATAAAAATCTCATTTGCTTGATAATTAGAATTCTTGTTTAAAAATTTAAAACTAGTAGGTAATGATCCTTCCTCTGGAGAGAATTGTGAATATAATTTCCATCCATCAATTATGATAGCATCAAAGGTAATTTCGTAATCTAAATTACTTACTTTATTGACTTCATATGACCATGATACTGGTTCATTCTCTTGAGAATTAAGTGAAAGAACTGAAATAATTGCAAAGAATATATTTTTAATCATTTCGCGTAATAATCAATAAGTTTTTATTCTTGGTCAATTTATGTGTTTCTGAAATGATAAACTTACCTGAATCTGAATTAAATATTTTTATAACCTCTTTAAAATTAAAATTATAGTCAATAAATAAGTGATGCATATAAAACTCTAAGGGTTCTAAATTCAATAATTCATCAATCTTTACTTTTATCATGTTATTGTCAACATTAAAAAATTTATCTCTTGTTTCTTTAATAATTGTTTCAACAAATATCTTAGTAGAGATTAAGTTATTTACTGTTGTTTTGAACTTTAACATAACATTATCATCAAATTTCTTAAACTCAGGAATGATTGAATTTCTAATAATATTTCTATAATAATCATTTTTAGAATTTGAAGAATCCTCTCTGAAATCAATATTGTTAATTTCAGCATACACTAATATTTCATCTTTTAAAACATCTAGAAGAGGTCTAAATAAATTATTTGTTCTTTCAGGAATACCTAAAAGCCCTTTTAAACCAGAACCCCTCACAGAATTAATTAAATATGTTTCGAGTTGATCGTCCAAATGATGAGCAGTTACTATGTAATCAAAATTATGGATCACTCTAAGATCGTTAAACCAATTATATCTTAAATTTCTAGCACCTTCTTGAATACCAACTTTACTTTTTTCACAAAAAACTTTTGTATTAAATTTTGATGCATAGCAATTAATCTTATTTTTTCTTGACCAACTTAAAATAAATTCTTGATCTGAATTACTTTCTTCAGCTCGAAGATCAAAATTACAATGGGCAATAGAAAAATTTAAATTATTTTGAATAAACAAGTTTGCGAGGACCATGCTATCCAAACCCCCACTTACAGCAACTAAAAATTTATATTGCTTAAGTGGCTCAATTTTATCTTTAAAAATTTTATTGATTTTATGTTCCACTGAGTAAAAATAATTAAAGTTTAAATAAATAAGCATAGTATTATATTATGTTTAAGATTTTTTTTCTGAACTTGTAGCATATAATTTATATTTTGAAAAATTCTTCTAGTGTAAATTTACCGATTGGAATAGCACTGCTTCCTATTATTTTTCTTGTATTACTACTTAGCATAAACGTTTTTATTTACGGAGATGACTCTCTTAACGGAACAAATCAATTTATTTTAATTTTATCAGGTCTTTTTGGTGCTTCTATTGGCTTCATATATAAAGTTTCATATAAAAAGATTCTAACGAGTATTTCAAACAGTGTTAAATCTGTAACTGGAGCATTGTTAATTCTTCTATTTGTTGGAGCATTAGCAGGTACCTGGATGATAAGCGGGATCATACCATCTATGGTTTATTATGGTCTTAAAATACTTGATCCAAATATTTTCCTTCCCGCTTGTGTTATAATATGTTCTATTATTTCGGTTGCAACCGGAAGTAGCTGGACCACGTCAGCTACAGTTGGAATAGCTTTAGTTGGAATTGGAAAAGCTTTAGGCATTCCGGCTGGAATGGTTGGGGGAGCTGTAATTGCTGGTGCTTATTTTGGAGATAAACTCTCACCTCTAAGTGATACTACAAATCTCGCTGCTGCTGTTACTAAAGTTGATTTGTTTAAACATATAAAATATTTAACATATACGACTATTCCGAGTATTACAATCACTTTTATTGTCTTTATCATTCTTGGATTTCTGCAAGTTTCTGATGGCACTACAGATAATACTTATTTGCTTACTGCTATTACTGAAAAATTTAATATCTCATTAGTTCTATTTATTGTTCCACTATTAGTGCTAATAATGATAATAAAAAAGACTCCTCCATTAATTGCTCTTGTTATCGGAACATTAACAGGTGCTTTATTCTCTATAATATTTCAACCTCAAATCATCTCTGAACTTTCTAGTGGGTATAATTCTAGACTTATAGATACTTATGTTGTGATTATGAATACAATTACAGGACCTATAAATATTGAGACAAATTATGAGATACTCAATGATTTATTCTCAACAGGAGGAATGCTAGGTATGATGAATACAATATTCTTAGTAATTGGAACTATGGTGTTTGGGGGTGTAATGGATGCAATTGGAGCATTGAATACTATAAGTAAGACACTTTTAAAATGGGCTGACACATCATTTAAATTATTTGCAAGCACAGTTGCTTCATGTTTAGCATTAAATGTAAGTGCTTCAGATCAGTATTTATCAATTGTAGTTTCTGGAAAAATGTTTGAAAAAGCGTTTAAAGATAAAAAGCTTGCGCCTGAAAACCTTAGCAGAACACTTGAAGATTCAGCAACAGTAACTTCCGCTCTTATCCCTTGGAATTCCTGTGGAGCATATCACTCCTCTGTACTAGGAGTTGGGGTTGGTGAATATTTTATTTATGCAATTTTCAATTGGATTAGCCCTTTCATGACATTAATATACGCTGCATTCAGAATAAAAATTAGGACTTTAGGAGATAAAAATTAATAATCTAACCTCATATTTGTATTTTTGTATAACACTATTTTTTTATGAGTAGCAAGAAAAAGGCCGATATAAACAAATTTAAAGTTGTATTTGGCTACACTCTTCTATTTATCTCAATAATCCTTTTCACATCATTTATATCCTACATGTATAATTGGAGAATAGATCAAAGTAGTGTAGACAGCATACTTGATAGGGAAATTCAAGTAGAAAACATATTAGGTAAAATAGGTGCATCAATAAGTCATTTATTAATTTTTAAGTTGTTTGGAATTGCCAGCTTTATACTACCTGTAATTCTATTAATTTCTTCTTATTACTTACTATTTAATAAGAAAATACTTGAATTAATAAAAAAAGTAAACTGGTTGTTATTACTGATTATTTGGACTACATTATTCTCAGGATATCTTAATAATTATTATCCAATTCAGTCAGGTATTGTTGGAGTCGAAATAAATTCATTTCTTGAAACTTATATTGGAAATATTGGAATAGTTTTAATTATAAGTTTCATTTTTGTTTTATCTATAGCCGTTCTTTGGAACATAACTCCATATTCGCTCTTCACATTTTTTAAAAGTATAACAATAGCAAATAAACAAAAAGATGAATCTTTAGAGAATGATATTGAGGAAAAAACATATTCTGATTCAAACATAGAAGATGAGTTAGTCTCAGAGTCAATTGAAATTGATAAAAATGAGTTAGAGTCAACCAAAGTAGCTGATGATATTATATCAATGGAAGTTGAGGAAATCAACTTTGAAGAGAAAAGCACAAAAGATATTAGTTTCAATAAAGTTGATTTAAAGAAATTTGATCCAACTCTTGATTTAAGCAATTTTAAGAATCCTAGTATTGATATTTTGAAAGATTATGGAGATGGAACAATTAAAATAGATCAGGATGAACTAGAAACAAATAAAAATAAAATAGTTGATACTCTCAAGAATTATAAAATTGGTATAAAACAGATTAAAGCTACTATTGGTCCAACAGTGACACTTTACGAAATTATACCTGATGCGGGTGTTAGAATTTCAAAAATAAAAAACCTTGAAGATGATATAGCCTTATCTCTTTCAGCTCTTGGTATTAGAATAATTGCTCCAATACCTGGTAAAGGGACTATTGGTATTGAAGTTCCAAATAAGAAAAAGTCAATTGTGTCAATGAAGTCACTTTTATCTTCGAAAAAATATATTGAATCTGAAATGGAACTTCCTATTGCAATTGGAAAGACAATTAGTAATGAAACATTCATTGTTGATTTAACCAAGATGCCTCACTTACTAATGGCTGGTGCAACTGGCCAAGGAAAATCTGTTGGGATTAATGCAATCCTGACCTCTATACTTTATAAAAAGCATCCATCACAAGTTAAATTTGTATTAGTTGACCCAAAAAAAATTGAGCTTTCTATTTACTCTAAAATTGAGAGACACTACTTGGCAAAACTTCCTGAATCAGAAGATGCAATTATTATTGAAAATGATAAAGTCATAAACACACTAAATTCATTGTGTAGAGAAATGGATAAAAGATATGAGTTGTTGAAGGATGCTATGACTAGAAATATTAAAGAGTATAATACAAAATTTGTCTCTAGGAAATTAAACCCAGAAAATGGTCATACTTTTTTACCCTACATAGTTCTTGTAATTGATGAATTTGCAGATCTAATAATGACTGCTGGAAAAGAAGTAGAAACTCCCTTGGCAAGATTAGCACAATTATCTCGTGCTGTTGGGATACATCTAATAATTGCTACACAGAGACCTTCTGTAAATGTGATAACAGGATTAATTAAGGCTAATTTTCCTGCTAGAATTGCATTTAGAGTTACTTCTAAAATTGACTCAAGAACAATTCTAGATACTGGAGGTGCTGAACAACTCATTGGAAGAGGTGATCTATTGTATTCTCAGTCAAATGTGTTAACTAGAATTCAGTGTGGTTTTGTAGATACTCCAGAAGTTGAAAAATTATCTGACTTTATTGGTTCACAAGTGGGTTATCCAACAGCTTATGAGCTTCCTGAGTATTCTAAAGATGAAAGTGGATCTACATCAGATATTGGGATAGAAGATAGAGACTCGATGTTTAATGAGGCTGCTAGAGTTATTGTTTCTAATCAACAGGGATCTGCTTCTTTATTACAGAGAAAACTTAAGCTAGGATATAATAGAGCAGGAAGACTAATTGATCAGATGGAAGATGCTGGAATTGTTGGGCCTTTTGAAGGTAGCAAACCTAGACAAGTACTAATCTCAAATTTAAATTCATTAGAAACTCTATTGAGTGGAAACTAAAAATAAAATTTTTATAAAAGTCATTTTATTTCTTTTAGGTTTTTCAAATCTATTAGCTCAAGAATCTGCTATAGAAATTCTTCAAAAAGTAAAAGATAATTCTACCCTAATAGAAAATGCAAAGTATAAATTCATTATTACTTCAGAGTTTGAAAATAATCTTCTACCTATTAATGGAGTATTTTATATAAAAGATGAAAAATATTTCATTGATACCGAAGAAATTGATCAGATATATGATGGTGATAAATTTTATACAATTATTCATGAAAATCAAGAAATAATTGTCAGTGATAAAGACAATACCTTTTTTAATTTTACACCCAACCAGATATTTAATTATTTTTTAAATGGATTTGAACTACAAATTGAAGAACTATTAAACAACTCTTATTTAATAATTGCAGAAAATAATCAAGAAGAAGACATGTTTTATTCAATAGTAATTAATAGTACTAATCTATCAATTGAAAAAATTGAAATGATTGAAAAGAAAAGCAATGTAAGAATCAATAGTTTTTTAACATTAACTTATGATTATAATTTAATCGTTCCATTGTCTTTATTTAAATTTGATATTACTAAGTATAAAAACTACTTAATAGTTCCTGAAAATTGAAAATTTTAGATAAATACATATTAAAATTCTACTTAAGCAGATTCCTTGGAATTTTTGCTATATGTTTTTTAATTTTTATAATTCAAACATTTTGGCTTTACATAGATGAGCTTGCAGGGAAAGGTTTAGATATTTTTACGATTGGAAAATTCTTTATGTATTTCTCACCAAAGCTAGTTCCACTAGTTTTACCACTTTCAATCCTACTAGCATCATTAACTACATATGGAACACTTTCTGAAAACTATGAGTTTATTGCAATGAAATCCAATGGAATATCTATAGTAAGGAGTATGATCGCATTACTAATTTTTCATGTATGTCTAGGTATTGGATCTTTTTACTTTTCTAATAATGTAGTAACATATGGTGAATTGAAATCTTATAATTTAAGAAAGAATTTAGCCAAATTGAAACCTACTTTAAGCATACGTGAAGGGATGTTTAATGATATAGGAAATATGAGTATTAAAGTTGCAAGAAAGTATGGTGATAATGAGCAATTTTTAGAAGATATTATTCTTCACAATATATCAGACGATGAAATCAATAGACTAGTAATAAAAGCTGAAAGTGGAGAAGTAAGAAATGAGAATGATTCATATCTTCAATTAGTTCTTAGAAATGGTAATAGGTATGAAGATATAATTACATCTTCTGCAGCAGAAAAACAAAAGTACCCACATACTAGAGCTTCATTTGAAGAGTATATATTAAATATTGATATTTCAGACTTTAACAATGTAAACCTAGATGAGGAAAACTATAGGTCAACTTATAAGATGCAGAGAGTAAGTCAACTTAAAAAAAGTTCAGATACATTATTAAATAAATTTGAAAGCGATATGATTCAATTTGGAAAAACTTTCATGAATAGTCATACTTTAAGAAAAATTCCAAATTTAAATGCTAATCAAATTGAATTTAATAAGGTTGAAATTAATAGTTCATTTATTAGTCTTCTTGATGATCCTGAGATTTATGAGATTAACGGTTTATTATTAAGGGCAGATGAAGAGGTTGATTTATATTTGAGACAATTATCAAACAAAAAAAAGACATTTTTCTTGCAACAAAAACTTATAAATCTCCACAAGCTTACTATTAATGAAAGATATAGTTTAATCTTTGCGTGTATTTTTTTATTTCTAATAGGAGCTTCACTAGGAGCTATTATTAGAAAAGGAGGATTAGGGCTACCTCTAGTCTTGTCAATTGTAATATTTTTGAGCTATCATTACATTGGTGTATTTGGTAAAAATGCTGCAGAAGACAATTCAATTAGTCCATTTTTAGGAAGTTGGATATCTACATTTGTCATTGCACCGTTTGCAATCTATCTGACTAAGATAGTTTCAACAGATAGAGGGTTTAATTTCACTTTATTTGATAGAGTTTCACAAATAGTAAATAAGCTTAAAATTAAAAAATGAGTAAAATAAAGCTGGACAAAATAGAAGATGCAATTAATGCTATTAAAAAAGGAGATATTATTATTGTTGTTGACGATGAAAATAGAGAAAATGAAGGTGATTTTATAACTGCTGCAGAAACAATTGATTCTGCAAAAATTAATTTCATGGCAAAAAATGGAAGGGGTTTAATCTGTGTTCCTATGTCTGAAAAATTATGCTCTAAATTAAGTCTTGGAAAAATGGTTCCCAACAATACTGATCCACTTGAAACAGCATTTACAGTATCAGTTGATCTAAAAGGAAATGGAGTTACTTCAGGAATATCTGCGTTAGATAGAGCTAAAACTGTACAAGCATTAGTTGATAATAATACTAAACCTGAAGATCTTCAAAGACCCGGACATGTTTTTCCTTTGATTGCAAAAAATGGAGGAGTACTTAGGAGAACTGGGCATACAGAGGCTGCAATTGATTTTGCTAGACTGGCTGGTTTTAAATCAGC
>CENP01239208.1_pt1 | contig 20879 bp, 20 predicted proteins | sample 361281 | NCBI WGS metagenome assembly CENP01 (sample SAMEA2591122, study PRJEB7988) | marine metagenome | biome: marine biome (ENVO:00000447); feature: deep chlorophyll maximum layer (ENVO:xxxxxxxx); material: saline water (ENVO:00002010), including plankton (ENVO:xxxxxxxx) | depth 70 m | reverse complement strand
GAAGCTCCAGCAGCAGAAGAAGCTCCAGCAGCAGAGGAAGCTCCAGCAGCAGATGAAGTTCCATCTGAAGATAAAAATTCAGACACTGAAGATAAGTAATAAACAACTATATTAGGGAGAAGACTATGGAAATGAAGGATCTATTAGATGGCATGATTAAAGCTATTGTGGATAAACCAGATGAAGTTGAAATAAATTTAACTGAAAGTGAAAATACTTTAATTTATGAATTAAAAGTAGGTGAAGGTGATGTTGGTAAAGTTATAGGAAAAAAAGGGAAAAATGTAGGCTCCTTGAGAACTTTACTTTCTGCAGCAACTGCTAAAGCAGGTGGAAAAAGAGCACTTTTAGAAATAATTGAGTAAAAATGATTTAGTTCCATTTGGTTTTTTTGGAAAACCTCATGGTTTAAAAGGTAATATATCTATTAGTTTTTTTAATAAAAAATCTAAACTTCTTAAAAATGAAGATAAAGTTTTTTTTGAAAATCAAGATAGATGTTTTTTGACAATAAAAGATATAAATTATAATTCTAAGAGAAATTTAATTAAATTTGTTGAATATTCAAGTAGAAATGAAATAGAAAAATTTTCAAATAAAATTTATTTTATAGAAAAAGCATTATTACCTGAATTAGAAAATGATGAAAATTATTTTATAGATTATATAGATTGTTATCTTTTTGATCAAAGTGATAACAGAATTGGTAAAATCATAGATGTGGTGCCAATTCGCGATAATGATGTTTTGCTTGTTGATACTAATTTAGGACAAAAAATGGTACCTTTTGCAAAGCAGTTAATTTTGTTTTTTGATAAAGATAATAAAAAGTTGGTTATGACTATACATAAAGGGATGTTTGAATAATGGATATTCATTTTATTACACCTTTTCCAAATACTATTAATAGTTTTATGGAAAATAGCATGATTAAAAAAGCTAAAGATAGCAGAATTATTAACTACAAGGTTTTTAATTTATTTGAATATGCTAAACCACCTCATCATAATATTGATGATTATCCCTTTGGAGGTGGAACAGGAATGGTTATGAAGCCAGAACCAATTTTTAGAGCTTATGATGATGTTCAGAGATACTTAAAATCTGATAAATGTCGAGTTATTTTTCCTTCACCAGATGGTAAAGTATTTAATCAAGGTGAAGCTAAAAAACTTAAATCAAATGATTCACTTGTTTTTATATCTGGACATTATAAAGGAATTGATCAAAGGGTTAGAAATGAGATTGTTACTGATGAATATTCAATAGGTGATTATGTCATTACAGGTGGAGAATTATCATCACTTGTAATTGCAGATTCTGTGATAAGATTAATTCCGGGTGTTTTAAATAATATAGAATCAGCAGAAACTGATTCATTTCAATCTAATTTATTAGATTGTGATTATTATACAAGGCCTGAAATTTACAGAGAAAAAAAAGTGCCAGAAGTACTTTTGTCTGGCCATCATAAAAATATAGAAGATTGGAAGTTGGATATCAAAAAACAAAAAACAAAAAAAAATAGACCAGATTTATGGAAAAAATTTAAAGATGAAAATTAGATGGAGTTAAAATGAATAAAATAATGGATGCAACTAAAGAAAGTTTAAGATCTGATATTGTAGATTTTAAACCAGGTGATACAGTTTCTGTTGGTGTAAAAGTAACAGAAGGTAATAGAAGTAGAGTACAGCTATTTGATGGTGTTGTTATTTCTCAATCAGCAGGAGCTGGTACAAGTAAAACTTTTACAGTAAGAAAGATATCTAATGGTGTCGGTGTAGAAAGAATTTTTCCATACCATTCTCCTATTATAGATTCTGTGAAAGTTCTTAAAAAAGGAAAAGTAAGAAGAGCAAAACTTTACTATTTAAGAAACTTAAAAGGTAAAGCTGCAAGAATTAAAGCAAAAGAGTAGTTTTTGAATAATTTTTCAAATAGCAATAAGCTCAGTAAACTAATTGAGATTGGTATTTCTTTATCAAAAGAAAAAAATATCAATATACTGCTTGAAAAAATTCTAAATGAAGCTAGAGTGCTGTCTAATTCAGATGGTGGCACAGTTTATTTAGTTACTGATAAGAATCAAAAACTGAGTTTTAAAATAATGCAAACTGAATCATTACAAATTAAATATGGTGGTTCAGCTGAGCCCGTTCCAGATTATATTTATCCAGTAAGGTTGTTTAATGAAGATGGTACAAAAAATTTGAATAATGTTTCGGCAGTATGTGCATTAAAAGGAAAAACAATAAACATTAAAGATGCTTATGTTAATGATGATTATGATTTTTCTGGTGTGAAAGGTTTTGATAAAAAACATAGTTACTACTCTAAATCATTTTTGAACGTCCCATTAAAAGATCACAAAGACAAAGTAATTGGAGTTTTGCAATTACTTAATGCTCAAAAAGATGGTAAAATAGTATCTTTTTCTGATGAATTAGTTGAGTTGGTACAAGCATTAAGTTCACAAGCATCTGTTGCTCTAACAAATCAATTATTAATAGAAGAGCAGAAAACATTGTTTAGGTCATTTATCAAATTAGTTGTAGATGCTTTAGATAAAAAAGATCCAGTAACTGGAGGCCATTGTAACAGAGTTCCATTATTAACCATGATGATTGCTGAGCATATTAATTCTGATACTATGAAATATAAGAATAATCAGTTTTCTGATGATGAAATGGATGAACTTTTTGTTGCAGGCTGGTTGCATGATTTTGGAAAAGTTGCAACTCCAGATCATATTATGAACAAATCAACAAAATTACAGGGTTTATATGATAAAATTGACCAAGTAAAATTAAGATTTGAAATTTTGAAAAGAGATATAGAATTAAATTTTTATAAGAACAAGTTATCTAATGTAGATAATAATACAGAAGAACTAGATTCACAATTAAAGCAAGTAAATGAAGATTTTAAATTTTTACAAGCTTCAAATATTGGTGGTGAATTCATGTCTGAAGAACTTCAAAATAGAGTTCACGATATTGCAAAGCAAAAAATCGAATTGGATAATAAACTTTGTTCCATTCTAAATGAAAAAGAAGTTGATTTTTTAACTATTAAAAAAGGTACACTTTCAAAAGAAGATAGACAAATAATGGAAAATCATGTTTCATTAAGTTATGAATTATTAGATAAACTCCCTTATCCAGATCATTTAAAACAAGTGCCTTTTTATGCAGGATGTCATCATGAAAAGCTTAATGGTGGAGGTTATCCAAATGGATATTCAGGAGATGAGTTACCATTACAAGCACGTATTATTGCAATTGCTGATGTTTTTGAAGGTTTAACAGCACCGGATAGACCTTATAAAGAGCCATACAAACTCTCAAAGGCACTAAATATTTTAAAGTATATGGTTAATGATGGTGAAATAGATCCTGATTTATTTAAACTTTTAATTACAAAAAAGTTATATTTAAAGTATGCAAATGAACACCTTAATTCAAACCAAATTGATGTTATTGATGAAGAAAAATTATTAAGTTAATTTATATGAGTTACCTACTATGAATATTAAACAAAACAAAGTCCGTGAGGCTCTTAAATTAATTCCTTCAATTGATGAAATTCTAAAAAAACATAAAGATTCATCAGACAATGTTCCTCAAGAATATTTAAAATTTAATTTAAATAAAATTTTAAATGCGATAAGAAAAGAATTTCAAGATGGAAAACATCTAGAAAACCCCAAAAAATATATATCAAATCTAGTAAATGAATCACTAAAAAATAGTAGTTCCAAAAGTTTAAAACCTGTAATTAATGGAACAGGAATAGTATTGCATACTGGTTTAGGAAGAGCACCAATTTCTAAAGAAATTTTAATTGAGGGGATTAATCAAAATTATCCATATTCTAATTTAGAATTTGATATTTCTAATGGAAAAAGAGGAGATAGAAACATTCATGTTTCTGATTTAATTAATAGTATATGTGGCACTGATGAAACTATAGTTGTAAATAATAACGCAGCTGCTGTTATGTTAACCCTAAATAGTATTTGTCACAATAAAGAAGTCATTATAAGCAGAGGGCAACAAGTAGAAATTGGTGGATCTTTTAGAATTCCAGATGTTATAGAAAAATCAAATAGTATTATGGTTGAAGTTGGTACAACTAATAAAACTCATACTTCAGATTATGAAAAAGCTATAAATGATTCAACGGCAGCAATTTTATATGTACATACTAGTAATTATAAAGTTATAGGATTTACAAATGAAATTGATATTAAGGAGTTATCTAAATTATCAAAAAAATATAATATACCATTAATTATTGATTTAGGTAGTGGTTCAATTTTTGATTTTAAATCGTTTGGATTACCTATGGAAAAAATGATTAAAAAATATATTCAGCTTGGAGGAGATTTAATTACTTTTAGTGGAGACAAACTTTTGGGAGGTCCCCAATCTGGAATAATTTCAGGTAACAGAAAATTAGTTAAATTAATTAAGAAAAATTCAATTTATAGAGCTGTAAGATGTGATAAAATTAGAATTTCACTATTAGAAAATATTTTACGAACCTATCATTCTTCTAAAGAAACAACAGATAAAAATTTAGCAATTCAACTTTTTATAAGAAAACTAGAAGAGCTTTTAATTATTTCAAAAAATATTATGTCTAGCATATCCTCTGATATAAAACAAAAATATAATATATCAACTCAAAAATCATATGTTGAAGCTGGTAGCGGATCTTTACCAACTGAAAAAATGGAAAGTATAGCTTTAACTTTTCAGCCGAAAAGAACTTCGATAAATAAACTTTCTAAAGTATTTATGTCATTGAATACACCTATCATTGGCTATATAAATAATGATACTTTTTTCATTGATTTAAAAGCAATTCCAAATGATCAGATTGATTTATTAATAAAATCAATTAATGAATTAGATTGATGACTGAACTCATTGTAGGATTATCAGGGCATATTGATCATGGAAAAACATCCATTATTAAAGCTCTTACGAATGAGTTTTCTGGCACGCTAAAAGAAGATGAATCTAGAGGAATGACAGTTGATTTGGGGATTGCATTTCTAAATGATAAAATTACTTTAATTGATGTACCAGGTCATCAAGATTTTATAAAAAATATGTTATCTGGAATTCAATCAATAGATTTAGGATTATTAGTAATTGCTGCAGATGATAGTATTATGCCGCAAACTAAAGATCACTTTAATATTTTAAAATTGCTTGATGTTTCAAATATAATTATTTTGATAAATAAAATTGATTTGGTTGATTCTGACATGCTAGAATTAGTTAAATTAGAAATTAGTGAGTTATTAATTGATTCAAAATATAAAAACGCAGACATTTTAGAAATTTCAACAATTGAAAATATTGGGATAAAAAAATTAAAAGAAAAGTTAGAAAATTTTAAGTGTGATACTAAAAGTTCTTCAGGTCCATTCAGAATGCCAATTGATCGAATTTTTTCTGTAAAAGGTTTTGGAACAGTTGTTACTGGGACAGTTACATCTGGATCTGTAAAAATTGGCAAAGAAATTAGAATTGAACCAATATCAAAATTAGCCAAAATAAGAGGAATTAATACACATAATTTTTCATCTGAAAATGTTACTGTTGGACAGAGAGCAGCAATTAATTTACAAAACATAGATAAAGTAGATATTAAGAGAGGCTACCAATTAGTTGAAAAGGATTTTTTTAGACCAGTCTTTTCAATTATTGCAAAAATCAATTTGCTTGATGATATACAAAAACCTATTAAAAGAAATCAAAGAATTCGAATTCATTTAGGAACAGCTGAAGTAATAGGAAAAATTTATATTTTTTCAAAAAATAAACTTGATGCATCTGAATCATCAATTGTTTTGATTAATTTAGAGCAACCAATATTAGCAACTTTTAATGATAGATTTATAATTAGACATTATTCTCCAATATTTACTTTAGCAGGAGGAAAGGTATTACTCCACTCTCATAAAAAAAATTATTTTTATAATAAAAAATTTAAACTTACAGAAATAGCAAATATTGTTGATTCAATGACCGATGTAGAAACTAATAATTTAATTGAGCATATAATTAATAATTATGATTTTAATCCAGTTAATTTTGATGATTTATGTATTCAATTGGGGTATTCTAAAATTAATTTTTTAGATTTTATTAAATCACAAAAAGAAATAATTGAATTATCATATTTAAATAAGCATTGGATTTTAACAAATAAACAATTTTTTAAAATTAAAGAAAAATTAGTAGCTGATATAAAAAAATATTTCAATGAAAATAAATATAGCTCTAATATAAATAAAGAGGAATTAACAAGTATTAGTAGAGTAAATGCAGATTTTTTAGATTTTATGTTAACACAATTAGAACAAGATAATTTAATACAAAGAAAGATAGATGGATGGTCCTTATACAATCATAAAATAAATTTAAGTGATTCTGATAAAAAATATAAACAACTTTTACTTGATATTATTGAAAATCAGAAATTTAATACTTCATCTATTACAGATTTAAAACTAAAGGTAGGAATGAGTAGTGAAAAGGATTTTAATAAAATAATTAAAATATGCGAGAATGAACAATTAATAATTAGAATTAGCCAATCAATTATTTTATCTACTAATAATTTTAATTTTTTAAAAAATAAATTAGTTAATTATTTTAAAGAAAATAAATCTATAAGTGTCATAGAATTTAAGGATTTATTTGGTATTTCAAGAAAATATGCTATTCCATTTCTTGAATATCTTGATAAAATAAAAATCACATTCCGCAATGGAAATAGTAGAGAATTATTAATGTGATACAAGATAAAAAAAATAAATCTACTCCAGTAATGCAACAGTTTTGGTCTATAAAAGATCAGCATAAAGATTGTATTATATTATTTAGGATGGGAGATTTTTATGAAACATTTGAAAAGGATGCAGAGGTAACTTCTAAAATTCTTGGCATTGCACTAACTAAGAGAGCAAATGGTGCTGCTGCTTCGGTTGCGCTAGCTGGGTTTCCATATCACTCATTAGAACAACATTTATATAAGTTGTTAAAAGCTGGAAATAAGGTAGCTATTTGTGAACAAATGGAAGATGCATCACAAACTAAAGGTATCGTAAAAAGAGAAGTAGTAGAAATAGTTTCTCCAGGTATGAATGTTTCAGAAAAATTTTTAGATGGAAATAAAAATAATTATATAAGCTCTTTATTCTATGATAGATTAGGTGTTGGTATATCAATTTTAGATTATTCAACAGGTGAATTCTATACAAATTTAATCAAACCTACAGATTTAGATAATATCATATCTAAGTATGATATATCTGAATTAATAATTATTGATGATCAAAAAAAAATATTTAAAAAATTTAAATCATTAAATGATTTATACACTAACACAGTACCAGAATGGGTTAATGATTATGAATTTAATATTGAAATATTATGTAATCATTTCAATGTTAAATCTCTCAAGGGTTTTGGTTTAAAAGATAAAAATGCATCAATAATATCATCAGGCATGTTGATTCATTATCTCAAAGAGAATTTTACGTCTAGTGCTCCTCATATTGACAATTTGAAAATATTATCATATAATGATGCAATGCAAATAGATTATTACACTATTAAAAATTTAGAAATATTTGAATCATTACTAAATGATAATAAGAAAAAAGGAACATTTATTTCATCGATTGATAAAACCATAACATCTTCTGGTAGTCGCTTATTGAAAAAATGGGTTAGTAATCCATTGATAAATAAAATGCTAATTGAAAATAGATTAGACTTGGTTGAAGAATTCACCAAAGATTACGACTTTGTAGATGAAACTAGAAATAAATTAAAAAAGACTTATGATATTGATAGAATTATTTCAAAGGTATCATGCAATAAGGCAAATCCTGCTGATTTAATTAATTTAGCAGATTCACTAGATTTTATAAATCAATTTAAATTAATGATATCAGAGGATAAAATCAATTTAACTTCCTTACTTGATAATACCTATGACACCAATAATCTTTTAAAAAAAATTGATAAAACATTAAAAAAAGATTCCTCACTTAATCCTAAAAAAGGTAACTTTATTAATGATGGTTTTTCAAAAGAGTTAGATGAATTGAGAAAAATATCAAATGATGCAAATCAATGGATGTTAGATTATCAGTCTAAGTTAAAAGATGAAACAACTATACCTAGTCTCAAAATAAAATTTAATAAAATTTTTGGATACTATATTGATGTAACTAAAGTCCATTCTGATAAAGTTCCAGATTATTTTATTAAAAAACAAACTCTTGTTAATAATGAAAGGTATTTTACTGAAGAATTAAAAAATTTTGAACATAAAATATTAAATGCAGAGCATGAGATTTTATTATTAGAAAATAATATTTTTAACAATTTATGTAATGAGGTATTGAATTTTATATCAGAAATTCAAAAAAATTCGAATATCATATCACAGGTAGATATTTTTTCATCATTTAGCTACTTATCAATTAAAAATAATTATATTCGACCAAAAATTACAGAAAATTTTAATTTAAAAATTAAAAATGGAAGACATCCTGTAATCGAAGAAATGTTTATGAAGAAAAATCAGTTTATTTCTAATGATTCAGATTTGAACGAAAATGAATATTTATCTATTATCACAGGTCCAAATATGGCTGGAAAAAGTACATATTTAAGACAAATTGGACTTATTGTTATTATGGCGCAGATAGGTTCAAATGTTCCAGCAAATCATGCTGAAATTGGAATAGTTGATAAACTATTTACAAGAGTTGGAGCAAGTGATAATCTTGTGGAAGGTGAATCAACTTTTTTAGTTGAAATGCAGGAAACTGCAAATATTGTAAATAATGCAACCCAAAATAGTTTAATATTATTAGATGAAATTGGAAGGGGCACCTCAACCTATGATGGACTATCAATAGCCTGGGCAGTTACAGAATATCTTCATAATGATATAAAGGCAAAGACTTTATTTGCAACGCATTATCATGAGTTAGTTAGTTTAGCTAATGATTTAGAAAGCGCTAATAATTTAAATGTTTTAGTTGAAGAATCTTCTGGTAAATCAGATATAGTTTTTTTAAGAAAAATTGTAAGTGGTGGAACTGATAAGAGTTATGGAATATATGTAGCAAAAATGGCAGGCTTACCTAATGAAATAATAGCAAAATCAAAAATTTACCTAGAGCTTTTAACCTCAAAGAAAAATAGTAATGCTTTAATTTTCAGTGATGAAATAAAATCTATTATAAATGATTTAGAAAATAAAAAAATAAATGTATCTGAAGATTTAATAAGTGATTTAAGTCAGATAAAAATTAATGATATATCTCCTTTAGAAGGTCTAAATATTTTAAACGAATTAATTAAAAAATATATAGATTAATTTTATGAAATTATTACTAATCATATTATTTTTAGTTCAAAGTTTATTTTCTTATAATATATTTAATCACTCACATGATTTTAGAATTTCTTCAAACTCATATACTGCATCTTTTAAAAATGATAATAAATTTTATAATTTTTTTAATCCAGCCTGTAATATTGACTCTTTGAATAATGTATATTCCATACTTGGAAATCAATTTAATGGTATACTTGAAAATCAACAGTTATATTTTTCAGTCAATATGCCATTATTAGAAGATATTTATATTGGATTAATGAGAACTTCTATTGATGATATTTATGATACTACCACAGCTTGGGAAGATTCTAATCAAAATGGAAATATAGATTTAGATGAAATTGATTATGATATGATCAACTCCTTTTCTCATACAAATATTGGGTTATTATTTTCAAAGCCATTTAATTATAGGGATTTTAAAGTCGGAATTAATACTAAATTTGATATTTTGAGTCTTCTTGATGAAAAATCATTTTCACATTCTTTTGATATAGGAATAATTCACGAATATAAAAAAATTAAGATGGGTATAGTTTTTAAGGATTTATTAAATCAATCTTATTGGACAACAGGTTATAAAGAAAATATTGAATCAAAAATTTTTTTTGGATTTAATTTTGATTACAAGAGATTTAATACAAGTATTGATTTTGATATTTTAAATAGTGAATATATGTTAGGTTCAACTTTCAATTATAATGAAACATTATCATTCTTATCTTCTAGGTCTTCACTAGAAAAAATTAATTTAGGTTTTATCATAAATTATAAAAATTATAATATTGGATATAGTTATATTATTTCTCAAAATATTGACCTTGGCTATTCACAAAAAGTTCTAATTGGTATTAGTAACATTTAACATATTTATGTTTATTTTTTTACGTATTGCAGATTTAGATTTTAGTATGTAATATTAATGCCTTTTTAAAAGGTACATAAACAGAAGGCAATTAAGATGATTATAAGCATGACAGGATTTGGTTTGTCCAGTAGAAAAAATAACAATTTTTCTATTGAGGTAAATATTAAATCAACTAATAATAGATTTTTTGATTTAAACGTTAAAATTCCAAGTACAATATCACCATTAGAAAAAATAATTCATGATTCTTGTAAATCATATTTCATTAGAGGATCTATTCAATTATATTGTAAAATTAAAATGAATGAAATTAAATCTAATATTAATCAAATAGATAAAAAAAAATTAGATAGTTTTTATGCTTCTGTAATTCCAATTGATAAAAAATTTAATAAATCAAATATTTCTTTAAATGTATCAATAGATAAAGTTTTAACTAAATTAGCCTTGCAAGAATTAGAATTAAATGAAAAAAATAAAAAATTAATTTTAAGTACTTTTGATAAAGCTTTTTCTGATTTGTTAAAATCTAGAAAATCAGAAGGAAAAAAGATTGAAAAAGAAATAAAAGTAAATCTTAAATTCATAAAAAAAATAAATTCAAAACTAATAAAATTAGAGAGTAAAAATAAAAAAGAACATTTTGAAAATTATAAAAAAAGAATTAAGATATTATTAAGGCAATATGACCTTGAGTTGGATGATACAAAGCTATATAAAGAATTGGCTATTTTTTCAGATAAATATGATATTTCTGAAGAGACGTCTAGAATTAAATATCATATAGAAAAATTTGAATCATATATTAAATATGAAGACTATCCTGGTAAAAAAATTAATTTTTTATGTCAGGAATTATTTAGAGAAATAAATACTGTTGGTTCAAAATCAAACAATCAATTTATAAGTACTTATGTTGTTGATTTTAAAACAAGTTTAGAGAAGATAAGGGAGCAAATACAAAATATATTATGAAAAATAATTTATTAATAATTTTAGCCGCACCATCTGGTACAGGCAAAAGTACAATATGTAAAGAATTAATGAATAGAAACAAAAAATGGAAATTTTCTGTATCTGTAACTACACGAACCCCTAGAGATGGTGAAGTTGATGGCAAAGACTATAAATTTATTTCAAATTCAGAATTTGAACATAATGTAAAGTTTGGAGATTTCATTGAATGGGAAATAGTGCATGGAAATAAATATGGAACTTTATGGTCTAATGTTGAAGATGCTTCAGGCGTTATGATTTTTGATATTGATGTAAAAGGTGGATTAGCAATTAAAGAAGAATATCCTGATAATACTCTTTTACTTTTTATAGAGCCACCTGGAGACAATATTAACGAGCAAAAAGAAGCTTTACATGAAAGATTAGTCAAACGTGGTAATGAGCAAGAACTAGCCATTAAACATAGATTAAAGAGATTTGAAACTGAAATGGAATATAAAGAAAAGTTTGACCACTCATTTATTAACAAAGATTTAAATAAAACAGTTGATAAAGTAGAAAAATTAATTAAAAAGGAAATAAAATGAAAATAGAAGCAATCAAATTACATGAAATTGTATCAGACAAAGCTGATATTTATACGAGTATAATGGTTATTTCTAATAGAGCAAGGCAAATCATTGATAAAAGATTTCTTGAGCAAATCAATTTAGAAGATTTGGAAGATTCGGAAGAATTAATACAGTTTTCAAAAGAAGATTTTGATAAAGAAAAACCAATGATGCAGGCTTATATAGAGTATATTAATAAGGACCTTGATTGGAATACCGAATCTAAAGAAGATTCAGATGGATAATCATTTAGTTCAAAGATATTTCAGCCAATATCAAGAACTATTTGGAAATACAGTATATACTAACAAAAAAATAAAAACATCATTTAATGTTTCAGGAAATAAAAATTCAAGCATTGTTTTTTTAAAAAAATATCCTATTGATAAAAGTGAAATTGATATTTTTAATAAAATTTTAAAAGCTTTGAACATGTCTAATGAAGAAGTTTTAGTTATTGATTGTTTAGGATCTAACTATAATAGTAAGGATAAATTGATTTCTTTTTTAGAAAAATTAAATTTGACTTACATAGTTGCATTTGGTGAAGAAATTTCACAATACATTTTAAGGACAGATTATAAAATAGAAGAAATAAGAAAAAAAAATAATATGTTTAATAAATTAAAAGTAATTGCTACTTATAGTATTAAAGATATTATCAATAATTTAGATTTTAAAAAAAAATTATGGAAAGATATAAAAGTTATTAAGTAAAATGAGTGAAAAAAGTAAAACCAGACAATCTCCACACGACCTTAAAGCTGAAAAAGCTGTTTTGGGTTGCTTGCTATTAGATAAAGAGGCTATATATAAAACAGTCCACTCTTTAAATATTAATGCATTTTATGATGAAGCACATAAAATAATATATAAATCAATTTGCGAAATGTTTGAAAATGGTAGTATTGTTGATAGTGTTACTATTACTCATCATTTAAAAAAGAATAAGGAATTAAAGAAGGTTGGAGATTCATATTATATCACTGGCCTAATTGAAGATGCCCCTACATCTGAAAATGTAGATTATTATGCTGAAATTGTAAAGAAGAACTATACTTTAAGAACAATTATAAATACAGCAAAAGAAATGAGCAAAGAAGCATATGATGAAGAGTATGATCCAGTAGAGATTTTAGATCATGCTGAAAAGAAAATTTTTGAATTATCTCAGGAAACTGAAAGAGGTGAATTTGTATCAATTAATCCAGTTCTTGAAGAAGTTTTAAAGGAATGGGGAACTAAAACAGATACAGGTTTGTTTGGTATACCCTCTGGTTTCTTAGATTTAGATGAGAAATTATCAGGATTTCAAAAATCAGATTTAATTATTTTAGCTGGAAGACCTTCAATGGGAAAAACTGCCTTATGTTTATCTATAGCAAGAAATGTAGCTGTTGAACATAATAAAAGAGTTGGTATATTTAGTTTAGAAATGTCTAAAAAACAACTAGGTGAACGTTTGATATCATCTGAATCAAGAATTAATAGTCATAAAATCAAGACTTCACAATTACCAAAAGATGACTGGAGAAAATTATCAACTGCTGCAAATGCATTATCACAGTCTAAGATTTTTATTGATGATTCTGCTGGTTTAAACGTTATGGAATTAAGAGCCAAAGCTAGACAACTAAAGGCTGAGAAAAAAATTGATATTTTAATTATTGATTATATACAACTTTTAAATGCTGGGACACGTTCAGAAAATAGACAACAAGAAATGTCTTATATTTCAAGGTCATTAAAAGCATTGGCAAAAGAACTTGATATACCAATTATTTGTTTATCACAGTTATCAAGAGCAGTAGAAAATAGAACAAATCATAGACCTATTATGTCAGATTTAAGAGAAAGTGGAGCAATAGAGCAAGATGCTGATGTAGTTTTGTTTATATATAGGCAATTTGTTTATACAGAATCTGAAGAAGATAAAAATATTGGTGAAGTTATTATTGCAAAACATAGAAATGGGCCAACAGGAACTGCAAAAGTAACATTCATTGCAGATTATGCTCGTTTTGAAAATTATGAGTATTCAGATAGGATTTCAGACGTTCCATTTTCATAAAAGAGTGCTAATATGGTAATAGAAAATATTAAAAGTATTATTGGCTACTCATCAAATTCATTTCCAAAAGATTTTTCTAAATTACTGGATTCATTAAATAGCCATCAAAACTATGATCAAAAAACTTTAGATCTTATTTTTGATGCTTATAATTTTGGAAAAAAAGCTCATCATGGACAAAAAAGAAAATCTGGTGAACCTTACTTTAATCATTGTGTAGCAGTTGCAACCATACTAGCTGATTGGGGTATGGATCAAAATATGGTCATTAGTGGACTTTTACATGATACTATTGAAGATACTAAGGTAACTAAAAAAGATATCTCACTAAGATATGGTAACGATGTTTTACATTTAGTTGAATCTGTAACAAATCTATCAGGAATAAAATTTAATAGTAGAAATCATAAAAAAGCGGAAAATTTTATGAAAATGTTTATATCATTTGCAAATGATATAAGAGCTATTATAATTAAATTAGCTGATAGATTACATAATTTAAGAACAATCACATACTTAACTAAAATCAAGCAAAGAAGATTGGCTTTAGAGTCCAAGGAAATTTTTGCTCCTCTAGCTCATAGAATAGGTATGAATAATATTAAAATGGAAATGGAAGATATCATTTTTTCTATTTTAGAACCTGCAAATTATAAAAGTATTAAAAATCTTGTTAAAGCAAATGAAAAAGACAGAAAAAATTATATAAATTCCTTTATTAATCCACTTAATACAGAGTTAGAAGAGTTTAATGTGAAATATGAAATTTTAGGTCGTGCTAAACATTTCTATTCAATTCATAATAAAATGCGAGCCAAGAATATTACTTTTTCAGAAATTTTTGATCAATTTGCTATAAGAATAATAGTTGAAAAAGTAGAAGATTGCTATATGGTTTTAGGAATGATACATCAAAAATATACCCCTTTACAAGATAGGTTTAAAGATTATATTGCTATGCCAAAAAGTAATGGTTATCAATCTATTCATACTACCGTCTTTGGCAAAGAGGGTAAAATGGTAGAAGTCCAAATTAGAACAAAAGAAATGAATCAAATTGCAGAAATAGGTGTTGCAGCTCATTGGATATATAAAGATAAATCTGATCAAATTGAAAGAAAAGATAAAATATTGAAAAAATTTGCATGGATTAGAGATATGATAGATGAGCTAGGAAATGAAAATAAAAATCCACAAGAGTTTATGGATATGTTAAAAACAGATTTATTCCATGATGAAATTTTTGTTTTCACTCCATCAGGTGATGTTATTCAATTAGTTGAAAATGCTACTCCAATAGATTTTGCGTTTGAAATACATAGTGAAGTTGGTCTTAAATGCTCAGGTGCTAAAATTAATGGTAATATTGTTCCATTAAATACACAATTAAAAAATGGTGACTCAGTAGAAATTATGACTTCTGAAAGTAAGAGACCCAGTTATGCATGGCTAAAAATTGTTCAAATGCCTAAATCAAAAAATCACATAAAAAGATGGATTAAGAAACATGAATACAAGGAAAAGATTGTTTTAGGGAAAGAAATACTTGAAAAGGGATTGAGAAAATTAAAGAAAATTTCTTTACTTAAAAAAGTAAAAGAAAATTTCCATTTATTTGATAATTCTAGTGAAGAATCCATTTATATTGATTTAGCTAACGGGGACAAAACAGTAAAAGATTTAGTTAAAAAAATAGAACCAAAAAATGAGATTTCTGAATTAAATGAGGATGAAACTTTAACTCAAAAATTTATTAGGAAAGCAAGAGGTATTGCAAAAGGAGTTACAGTTGGTGGAATAAGTAATACACTTATTAATTATGGAAAATGTTGTAACCCAATACCTGGAGATGCTATAATTGGATATGTAACACAGGGTAGAGGTGTTACAATTCATAGAACAACTTGTAGCAATTATCCTATATCTGAATCTAATAGATTAATAACTGTTCAGTGGAATTTATCAGATAATTCTTCTTATATAGTAAGATTAAAAATTGATGGTGAAGATAGAAAAGATTTAGCTAAAGATATTATTGAATGTACATCCAATTTAAAAATGAATATATCCAGTATAAATATGACTGCAGAATCAGGTTTAGCTAAATGTAATTTAATTATCGAAGTAAGAGATGTTAAGCAATTAACTAGATTGCAAAATAAATTAAAGACAATTAATAGAATATATAAAATTGAAAGGCGATAAGAATTGAAAACTGTAAAATATAATAAAGATGATTTAGTTAGAAAATTATCTCAAAAGCTTTTATTTTCTCACGATGATATGAAGTTTATGGTAGATAACTTTTTAGAAACGATATTAGAAATTTTAAAACAACCAAAAGATAATATTAGAATTGAATTAAGAAATTTTGGAATTTTTGAAGTTAAACCAACTAAAGCTAAACCTAAAGCACGTAATCCAAGGACAAATGAAGAAATATATGTTCCTGCACATAGAAAAATTTCCTTCAAAGCAGGAAAAAATCTTAAGTCTGAACTTAAAAAAGAATGGAAGATATAGTTGAAAAGAGTTTTATCAATTGATTTTGGTGAGGTTAGAGTAGGCTTGGCATTATCTGATTTAACATGTACAATAGCTAAACCTTATAAAACTATTAATTATAATGATATGGATCATTTATTATTTCAATTATCAGACATTATTGTAGAGAACGATGTTAATCAATTAGTTGTAGGCATTCCTTACAATATGAAAGGTGAAGATACAAAGCAAACTAAAATAGTTAGAAATTTTGTTTCAGTACTTAAAGAAAAGTTAGATTTCAATGTAGATTTAGTTGATGAAAGATTAACTTCATCTGAGGCTGAAAAATATATGCATCAAATGGATATTAAGGTTGGACATAATAAAGATAAAGTTGATAAGATTGCAGCTTCAATTATTTTACAAGAATATTTAGAAAACTATAATGTATAAATATACTTTATCTGTAATTTCTGCAATATTAATGGGTATTTCTCAGCAGCCATTTGGTTTAGGGTTTTTATCATGGTTCTCACTGTTTCCTTTTTTGTTTATAATAGAAAATCAAACCAATTTTAAAGACATTATAAAACAGTCATTTGTTTGGAGTTTTATATATCACTTAATATTTTTCTTTTGGATTTCAGATAATATTGGTTTGGATAGTCAAATATTAAGATATCTTATAATGCTATTAGTTGTATTGATACTTACTCTAAATATTTTTTTGATTTATGGAATTTATTTTTATTTTAAACATAAATTCAATTTTAGTATCCTGATTTTACCATTTATAATAGTAGCTGTGGAATATATTAGATCTTTAGGTTTTTATGGATCCGCATGGAATTCATTATCATATACTCAAATAGATTACTTAATAATTGCTCAAAATATAGAATATACTGGTATTTTTGGTTTAACCTTTTGGATTGTATTAATAAATATTTTAATTCTTAAGGTATACAGAAAAATAAATTTTAATAACTTAGCAATTTTGGGCTTAGTTTTTATATTTCCATGGATTACGGGATTAATTATAAAATTTAATCATGAAATCAATGGTGAAAAAATTAGAATTAAACTAATTCAACCAAACATTTCTCTAGAGGAAAAAAGAAGGTCTTTGAGAGGTTCATTAAATAAATTAATAGATCTTACACAAAGACAATCTATTTATAAATCTAATTTAGTTATATGGCCAGAAAGTAGTATTAGTGGATCTTTTTATAATAAGGGTTATTATAATTCGAGATTATCTAATAAAATGAATGACTATCTAAAAAGTTCAAATTCAATTTTAGTTGCAGGTGCAGATTTAAGAATTAAAAATAAGAGATATAACTCAGCAATATTATTTAAAAAGGATTCTATTGTTTCATTTTTTAATAAACAAAAATTAGTTCCTAATGTAGAAAGAACACCAGATATTTTTAATTTAGTTGGACTTAATATTGGACTAACAAATTTTGATATTGGCTCTGAATTAACTATGTTTTCAATTAATGATAATAAATTTGCATCTATGATTTGTATTGAATCTGTTTTCCCTGATTTAACTAGAAAATTTGTAAATCAAGGTGCAGAATTTATTACTTACATAGTAAATGATGGGTGGTACCCTAGAAATCCTCAATTAGATCAGCATGCACAAAGGTGTATTTTTAGGGCAATTGAAAACAGAAGATATGTAGCTAGATGTGCAAATACAGGTGTAACTATGGTTGTAGATTCATATGGGAACATTATAGATAAATTAGAGTTTAACAAAGAGGGTGTATTAGAATCAGAAATTATCACTTCTGATAAGAAAACATTTTATACAAAATATGGAGATGTATTTTCTATTTTTAATATATTAATTATAATATTTATGTTAATAATATCATCTATAAAAAATAAAAATGAATAAAATGAAATCAGTTAAACTATATATATTTTTTTTGTGTTTGATATCATTATCATACTCACAATTATCACAAAATATTGATAAGAATGCTTTTAAATCACTAATAATACCTGGATGGGGACAGTTAGAGCTTGATAAGCAACAAAGATCTCGTAATTTTTTTATTTTAGAAGCATGTTCTTGGTTATCATTTTTAGGTAGTTCGCACGCAAATAAATGGTATATTGATAACTATATGTCTTTTGGGTCATATCATGCAGACATTAACTTAAATTTAATAAATGATGCTGAGTTATCTTTATTGATTGTTCATATGAGTCAATATGATAATATGTATGAATTTAATGAAACGATGGAAAGACAAAGAAGATTTAATGATACTTATCCTGATACTGAAAAATATCAATGGAATTGGGATTCAACTAAAAATAGAAATAATTTTAATGATTTGAGAATTAAAAGTTCAAATGCTAAAAAAATAAATAATTTTACTATAGCAGCATTAATTGTAAATAGAATAGTTTCATTTATTGATGTTGCATATTTAAATGGTGAAAATGGAGTTAAATTAGAATCAGCATTGATTCCCACATCAAATAATAGTTTAATATTTAATTGTAAACTTTCTTTTTAATACTTTTAATTTACTTTTACCTTTTATTAAATTTCGTAGCTTGAAATGCCCCGGTAGCTCAGCTGGATAGAGCAACGGCCTTCTAAGCCGTAGGTCATACGTTCGAATCGTATCCGGGGTACTAAATAGAAACCTCTCGTTTATCGAGAGGTTTTTTTGTTTATAGATCATTTTCAAAATTTATCAAAAAGTAACATAGGTTTTGTGGGGATCCTTTTTTTATTATATTACAATTATGAATAATTATTATTTAATTCTTTTTTTATTTTTAAATATCTTTTTTGCATGTGAAGAAGATTTAGAAATTGAATTATGGAAAGTTTGTTATAACATAGAAGAAACAACTATTTTAGACCTATCAGGCTCTCAAATATCAGGTGAAATTTCAGATGAAATTGGCTTGTTAGAAAATTTAATAGAATTAGATTTAAGTTTAAATAATTTAGAAGGCGAAATACCTGAAGAACTAGGAAATTTAATAAATTTAGAAATTTTAAATCTTAGCTTGAATGATTTATCAGGAGAAATTCCTACAAGTCTTAGTAATTTAGAAAATTTAACTTTTTTAGATTTGAATAATAATAATTTAATTGGACCTATACCAAATCAAATTGGAAGTTTATCTAATTTAGTTACATTGAATTTGTATAGTAATTTTTTAGAAGATGAAATACCAAATCAAATTGGAAACTTAACAAACTTAGAAAGATTAGATTTTCATAACAATAACTTAGAAAATGAAATTCCTAATTCAATTTTCAATTTAATTAATTTAAAAAGATTATATCTTTACAATAATCAATTATCAGGAGAATTACCACCAAACATTGGAGAGTTATTAAATCTAGTTGAATTAAATGTATCAGAAAATCAATTAATTGGCTCCATTCCATATTCAATATCAAATTTGAATAATTTAACGTATTTAAATTTAAGTGAAAATGACTTGAGTGATGAATTACCTAATAATATTACTAATCTTACAAATTTATATTATTTTATAATTAGAAATAATGATATATCAGGAAATATATCTGCTGAAATAGATAATTTTCAAAATTTAATATATTTAGATTTTAGTAATAATAATATAGAGGGTTGGATTCCTGAAAGTATTGGAAATTTATCCAATATAGAATATTTAAGTTTAAGAGATAATCAGCTATCAGGAGCAATTCCAGCTTCAATTGGAAATTTAGTGAATTTAGAATACTTAAGTTTAAGAGATAATCAATTATCAGGAACAATTCCAGCTTCAATTGGAAATTTAGTGAATTTAGATAAAATATATTTATACAATAATCAAATTTCGGGTGAAATACCTGAAAGTATTGGAAATTTAATTAACTTGACTGAATTGTATTTATACGAAAACTCATTATCTGGCTCTATACCTAATAACATTGGAAATTTAATAAATTTAAATTCTCTTAATTTTAGTAATAATTATCTATCAGGATTAATACCAAATGATATTTGCAATCAAGGTGATTCAACTCCAAATTTAAGTAATAATAATTTTTGTTTTCCATATCCTATATGTTTGTCAAATGAAAATATTGCAGATCAAAATACTTCACAATGCTATTTAATTTATGATTTAAATAATGATCAAATTTTAAATGTATTAGATATTTTGATATTAGTTAATGCTATTATAGGATTTGAAAATATAGAATTTGGTGATTTTAATTTGGATGGAGTTTTAAATATTTCAGACGTGATTATTTTTATAAATATTGTTTTAGAAACATAAAATTAATCACACATAATTTTATTATATTATACATAATTATTTAGGGAGCAATGGTGATAAAGAAAGAGTCTATAAATGTATTTGGAAAAAAACTGAGTAGTTGTTGTAATAGTCCAAAAACAGGTTTTTTTAGAAATGG
>CENP01040272.1_pt1 | contig 20880 bp, 17 predicted proteins | sample 361281 | NCBI WGS metagenome assembly CENP01 (sample SAMEA2591122, study PRJEB7988) | marine metagenome | biome: marine biome (ENVO:00000447); feature: deep chlorophyll maximum layer (ENVO:xxxxxxxx); material: saline water (ENVO:00002010), including plankton (ENVO:xxxxxxxx) | depth 70 m | reverse complement strand
AAAAAAAATCGAATAAATTTTATCTATGACAGACGTCCTCTTACTTGTTTTGAATCGGCTGCATAACGATAACATCTAAAAATTATATTTGTTCCTGTATATGCTGGATGATCATACTCAACAAAGTAAGGTGAAACATACTCCCAAACTATCTCATGGTCGGGAGTAACCTCAAATAATCTTCCCCACAACCCCTCGCAAATGAGTGTATTTCCAGATGAAAGGCGTTGGCATCCACTAATAAACCAGCTCATAAATGACCTGGGTGGTGTGCCAGAGTAGCTCCAAACCTCTTTTTTACTAATTGGATTTATCTCAATAACCCGCGAACCAGTCTCTGGTCCATGCACATGAACGTCAGCTCCATTAGCAAAAAAAAGGATATTACCATTATCCAACATTTGAACATCATGATGCTGGCCATATAAAGTATCATTTAATGACCATTTTATTTCTTTTGTATCTCTATCAATAATAATCATAGTATTATTATTACGCCAATTTACGATCACATCACCATCCAGAGTTAAAGCGACAGTATTAGCATGCGCATACTCGCGGCGATTTATAGTTGGATCGATTGGGAACTGAGTCATATCCATATTCTCCAAAACATCCCATTCCCAGACTAATTTTCCGTTTGGGTCGACTTCTCTGATTACATCGGTATAAATTGCACCATCATTTTCTGTCCCCGGCATCCCCCCCGGTATCGACTTTAGAATCATTGGATCCGTTTGTTTAACCCATGCAGCATAAATAGTATTACCATTTTTTTTTCGCCTAAAATCATGGTGCTGCAAAGGATCATTATGCTCCCAAATTATTTTACCATCCCAGTCATATTCAACTAGTCGTCCACCCTTTGCTGGAAGACCAGCATCTTGCTCCTTAGTTCGAATAGCCGCGAGAAGATTACCATTTTCAAGCAAGTATGCATAATTACCAACGTCACTTGGTAAATCCCACTTATGAACAACCTCACCATCCATATCGATTAAATATGTATTGTACTGTCCTAGCGGAGTAAACAATGTATACCCATTAGTAGATTTATTTTTCTTATGCTGAAGAATACCGTATCTGGTGTCAATTGCGGGCACTCTTTTCTCCTAAAAATAATCAGTTATACGTGGTTATGATTTATCAATAAAAATATAACTTTAAAAGGTTTTAAATATTAATTTCATCTGCCTTTAATAGGCCCTTGTAAACCGTTTAAAACTTCTCTTAAACGTTCATCAATTGGCTCGGGCCGCTTACTGTTAGGGTTTAAAAACACTGTAATTGCCTCGGCAATAGAAAGACAATCAGTTCCGCTAAAAAGTGCTTGTCCCAATGTATACGAGGTATTCCCAACTTTTTTCACCATTGTTCCCACTTCAATTACATTAGGATATTTTATTTCTTTTAAATATTCCACAGTAAATCGGACTAACGCGAAACCACTTAAAATATTTTTATCTAATACAGCCATCCGTTCAGCACGAAGATTAACCCTACCTTCTTCGAAAAATGAGTTAATTGCCCCATTGTTAACATGTTCGTTAGGATCAAGGTCACTGTATCGAGCAGATACATTTATCCAGCTTGAATATGACTCCCTTAACAATAAACTTTCCGTGACTAATTTAGACATAATTATTTTATCCCTGTTTCCAAGTCCTGTTAATGACTTCTTTCATAATACTCTTCATGGGTAAGTGTTTTTCTAAATATTTATATTTTTCATTTGCCAAATCAAAAAGATCTATTTCATTTAGAAAAAATTCTGCTTTATCTACGAATTCGTCACTTCCAGCCACCAAACAAAGGTCAGAATATATATTTGCAGGTCCTGAATACTCCAACAGAACTGGGATACGATTAATAACTGAGTGACATATGCGAGTCATAGATATAATTCTATGTCGACACGTTTTTTGGATAGACAAATTAATTTGACTTCGTTGCATTAAAGAATTTCTTAAATATACGGGAATCGGTTGGTTAAAATAACTTACGTTGTGACCTCGACTTTTCAAGGCATCAGTAACACCTTTCCTATGCGCTGTGGGTACTCCACACATTAAGAAATCTATGTCTAAATCCTCTTTATTTCTCAGATTATAGTTTGGCTTTAATCTCTCGAGAAAACCAATAGGTAAAAATATTGTATTGGGATTGAATTTTCTGCATGCTTCGACAGACTCTTCAAATAAACACCAAACAAATTCTGCATTTTCTGCAGCAATTTGAAAATTTACAACCGAACTTTTTGTTCTTCCTTCTGCCCCAGAATTCCATATACCATCAACAGACAGAACTTCGGTGCAAACCAGACCGTATTTAATTTTTAAAATTTTCATTTTTAAAGGTAGGGATGGATTAGTATCAAAGTGATCAAAAAACAAATTAAGTATGTCAGGTTTGAGTTGGTTTACACCAACCTTTACTTTTATTCCACACTCTTCAAGTGCGATACGAACAAAGTCAATAGTATCTGATAGCATTCCCCACAAATGCGGTTTTAGATTGTTTAACTCAATATTAATTATCATAGAAAACTCTACGCTAGAAATTATAATTTCTCATATTCTGCATCAATACCAACCTCTCCTCTGGTGCAGATAATATCACGTTTAACAAGATCAATAATATGAGATAAAATTGAATGTTGTGCAGCCTTAATTAAGCGTTGATCTAAACCTTCATACATCGCAGATACCATATCAGGAATATTATTTATTTCTTTAGAAATACAATCGAGTATTTGATTTTCTCTTAATTTCCTGTGAACAATAATCGCGCGTACATATTTTTGTGGCTCAAAGATTGCCCCCCCATGAGTTGGGTAATATATTTTATCCTCCCGAATTAGAAGTTTTTTTAAACTTAAAATATAATCGGACATGTCGCCGTCAGGAGGAGAAACGACCGTTGTTGACCAGCCCATCACATGATCTCCTGTAAAAAGAGAATTCTCCTCAATCAATGATAAACATAAATGATTAGACGTATGACCTGGAGTATGGACACACTCAAGGCTCCATCCATTCCCTTCAATTATATCACCATCTTTCACCAAAATGTCAGGTGTAAAACTCATATCACCACCGGCTTCAACTGTAATTTCTTTAGCTATTTTACCTAATCCATGAGGTCCGATTGCGTAAGTTTTAGCCCCTGTTTTTTCTGAAACGTAACGCGCAGCTGGAGAATGATCTAAATGCGTATGCGTAATAATCTGATGCGTAATTTTTTCCCCTTGAAGAGAATTTAGTAGAGCGTTAACGTGATCTTGATCGTCGGGCCCAGGGTCAATAACCCCGACATCCCCATAGCCGATAACATAAGTTCCGGTACCCTTAAAAGTATAAGGTCCCGGATTATTAGCAACAATACGGCGGATTAATGGCGAAACTTGAGTAATTTGTCCATACTCGCACTCAAAGTTTCGATTAAACTCCATCTGATTCTTAGATGACCTTACCATATGTAAAAAAACCTCTCTTATCAAAAACTATAATAAATTACGCCAAGCTCATTCGAAAGAACTGTTCGTTCACGGTATCATTTTGCTCTTCTCATACAAACAGAATACTAATTTAAAATTACAAAAAACTGTATATGATTTTTTATTTTTATTTGAGAGTAAGAAAAATTCAAACAAAATATTTATTAACGAAATGAAAGGCTTGACATAATCACTATAATCTACAAATTTCACTATTATATGTTTTTGATTATTTTTTACAGCGGTGAGGAGCCGTTGGATACATGATACAAACTGTTGTGGATAAATCTGATATTAACGTTATCTCGGAAACACTCGATCCATTCATCAATATTGAAGAAGAAATCGATCGCCTTCGTAAAGAGAAGAATGCAGTTATTTTAGCCCATTATTACCAATCGGCGGAAATCCAAGATATTGCTAATTTTGTGGGCGACTCGCTTGATCTCTCGCGAAAAGCAGCAGAAACAGATGCTGACATGATTGCTTTTTGCGGTGTTAAATTTATGGCTGAGTGTGCAAAGATCCTGAGCCCTGATAAGACCGTTGTACTTCCAGACAAAGATGCGGGCTGCTCTTTAGAAGAATCGTGTAAGCCAGATAATTTTAAAGTCTTTAAAAAAAACCATCCAGATCACCTTGTTCTAAGTTATGTAAATTGTTCTGCAGAAATAAAAGCTCTTTCGGATATTATTGTAACCTCGTCAAATGCTAAAATAATTATAGACCAGTTACCAAAAGGTCAAAAAATTATTTTTGGTCCAGATAAACATCTAGGAGCATATTTAAATAAGGAAACAGGACGTAATATGGTTCTATGGCCTGGAACTTGTATTGTACACGAACAATTCAATGAGCGCGAGTTGATCAAATTAATGACCCGCCACCCTAGCGCATCATTAGTAGCTCATCCAGAATGTCCCGAAGAGATCTTAAAACATGCAAATCACGTGGGTTCAACGCGTTCGATCCTTGAGTATGCGACAAAAGCCTCTGGCACTGAATTTATCGTCGCAACAGAGCAACACATAATACATCAAATGCAGTTAGAAACTCCTGACAGAACCTTTATACCAGCGCCTGGCTCTGATGGAACTTGCAATTGTGCAAACTGTCCGTACATGGCTCTTAATGATCTAGAAAAATTATATTTCGCGATGTTAAATGAAATACCTAGAATTGAAATTCCGGAAGAACTTAGATTATCCGCTCTCAAGCCTCTTAACAAGATGTTAGATATGACGCCAAAAAACGTTAATCCAGCAAGTAAAATTGTAGCTGCGTAAGCAAATTATAATGGTAGACACTTGGCCTTCTGAACTTAATATCAAAATAGTAGATCAAATTATTGATATAGCCCTTGAAGAAGATATAGGATATGGTGACCTAACTTCAAAGGCAGTTATAACACCTGAAACTATTTTTACGGGAGTAATGTCAGCCAGAGAAGAAATGGTATGTGCGGGGCTTCCAATTGCCGGACGTATCTTTAAAAGATATTCAAAAGATATCCTTTGGGAGGCCGATGTTATAGATGGAGAGAAGGTTGCCGGTAACACAACACTTGCGCGTATTTCTGGGCCTGCAATTGACCTACTTACAGCAGAACGCACAGCAATTAATATATTGCAATACTTATCTGGCATAGCCACTCTAACTCGAAAATACGTTGAAGCTATATCAGACCTGGATACCATTTTGCTGGATACAAGAAAAACGACACCAGTATATCGTCATCTCGCAAAATATGCGACGAGGATGGGCGGAGCCACGAATCATAGAATGTCATTAGATGATGGAGTACTAATAAAAGATAATCATATAGCAGTAGCTGGAAATATTACTGAAGCAGTTAAAAGAGCTCAGAAAGCTAATTTACAAAAGATTGAAGTAGAATGTGATAACTTAGACCAAGTAAAAGATGCCCTAAAAGCCGGGGCGGATATGATCTTATTAGATAATATGACAGTTAATCAAATGAAAGAGGCAGTTGAAGTAATTGAAGACAAAGTACCAACTGAAGCTTCTGGTGATATTAATATAAAAACTATCAGGGCAAAAGCGGCAACTGGTGTAACATATCTTTCTGTAGGGCGTCTCACCCATTCGGCTCCGGCGGTAAATATTGGGCTCGACTGGACCCACAGAGTTTAGATAATTTATGTCCATAAAACCGCACCTACGCATTTTCATGATGGCGTTGCAAACACTCTTCGGAATTAGGAGACAAGGATTTTTTATTCCATATAGGTATTGCGATCAATTGGCAGACACTGGAACCCAGCAGAAGTACTCAGCTCTAAATAATATATTTTTAGCTTCTCATGAAAGACACCGCGATTTTATAAAACAGCTAAATTCTTATGAGAATGAACTGAACTTTGAAAACATTACGTCGCCACCTGGACCCAGATGGCACCAGACATGGTTTCCGCGGTTAGATGGTGCATCAGCATATACTATTGTTAGAAAACAGAAGCCTTCAAAAATTATTGAAATTGGATCTGGGCATTCAACTCGATTTATGGCTCAAGCAATACAAGATGAAAGACTAAAGACTGAGTTCATTTCAATTGACCCAGAACCTAGAGCTAATATATCTGAGGTTAAAGTCAGAACTGAAAAAATAACTCTAGACAAAGTTGACATGAGTATATTCGAAACTCTTAAAAAAAATGATATTCTTTTTATAGACTCCAGTCATATACTGATGCCAGGAACGGATGTTGATTTTCTTTTTAATCGAATATTCCCTATTATTTCAATTGGAACACTTATTCACATTCATGATATTTTCCTACCGTATGACTATCCTCGTGAATGGTCATGGAGAAACTATAACGAACAACAAGCTGTTGGAACCTTAATTCAAGGTGGTAATTTTGAAATTATATTTTCAAGCCAATATTCATTGATAAATTTCGCAAAAGAGCTTTCCCAAGGTCCTATTAATCAGATACACCTACCTAAGAACTCGTATGAGACAAGCCTCTGGCTCAAAAAAGTTTAAATTTACTTATATGGATCGGCAGCATCTCTCAGTCCATCGCCAAAAAAATTAAAAGCAAGAACCGTAATAATTACCGGGATTGCTGGGAAAAGCAACCAAGGATAAACTGCTACGGCCTGAAAATTCTGAGCTTCTACTAGCAAAACCCCCCAACTAGTAACTGGTGGGCGCAAACCTAAACCCAAGAAACTCAATGCTGTTTCAGCCAAGATCATTGATGGAATCGATAATGTCGCCGACGCAATTAAATGACTCATAAAATTTGGTAGGAGGTGTCGCGCGATAACACGACGCGGTTTTGCGCCCATAAGGGTTGCGGCAGTACAAAAATCCTCCTCCCTGAGTGATAACAACTTTGATCTAACTGCCCGCGCCAACCCCGGCCAATCGACTAAACCCAAAATAATTGTTAAACCGAAAAAAACTGTCAGAGGGCTCCAATCTTCAGGCATAGCTGCCGATAAGCCCATCCAAAGGGGCAATTCTGGTATTGATCGCAAAATTTCAATTGAACGCTGGGCTAAATTATCAACCCAACCTCCAAAAAAACCCGCCGCGCCTCCTATTGTCAGACCTAAAAAGAAGCTGATGGCAATTCCGATTAATCCAACCGTTAGCGAAATTCTGGCCCCATATATTATTCTAGACCAAATGTCGCGCCCCAACCTATCGGTACCGAGAAAGAAGAAAGTACCCCCGGGAGCTGGACATATGAAATGCAGGTCCATCTCATATAAACCCCAAAGTTTATACGTATCACCATGGCATATAAAACGAAGCTTTTGCACTTTATCTGGATTTGGAGTATATTCTCGGCGCAATGTTTTTAAATTTAAGTTATAGTCTAGACCCAATACAAATGGCCCAACAAACTGCCCTTTATTAAAGAATTGAACAGACTGAGGCGGAGCAAAAATATGATCTGTATGCCTATGGGGTAAACTGTAAGTAGCTAAGAATTCTGTAAATAAGATTGATACGTACATCAAAACTAAAATACTCCCCGAAAGTACAGCTATCCTGTGACGTTTCAGGCGCCACCACATCATTTTCCATTGGGATGCCATGTAGAAACGCTCTTGCTCAGGAGTTAGCTCCTGGGTTTCATTTGGATTGAACATTGATGTCGAGACATAATGTCTTAATTTATCACTCACTATCGGCTCCCTTCTAATCTTATACGGGGATCAAGTACCGCAAGTAATAAATCTGATATAAAAGTACCTAATACCGTTAATAAAGAGACAAACAAAAGAAATGATCCCGCCAAATACGTATCCTGGCTGATCAAAGCGTCTAAAATAACAGGTCCAGTCGTTGGTAGATCCATTATTACAGCGACAATAACTGAGCCTGAAATTACCTGAGGGAGAAGGTTTCCAATATCTGCAATAAAAGGATTTAAAGCCATTCGTAAAGGGTATTTTATTAAAACTTTACTTTCCGATAGGCCTTTAGCACGGGCTGTAATAACATATTGTTTATTAAGCTCATCGAGTAAATTGGCCCTAAGTCTTCTGATCATCCCAGCCGTTCCTGATGTACCAATAACAACAACGGGAACTACTAAGTGTTCCAATAATGAAATAATTTTATCCAACGTCCAGGGTTGGCCCTCAAAACTTGGATCAACGAGTCCTCCGATTGAGGTTCCAAAGTACTTACGAGCAAGAAACATCAATATTAATGCTAAGAGAAAATTAGGCGTCGCTAAACCAATAAATCCGATAAAGGTAAGGCCATTATCCCCCCAGCTATATTGATGAGTTGCCGAGTATACGCCGATCGGGAATGCTACAACGTAAATAAACAATATAATAGTAAAGTTCAGAATAAGTGAAAATAAAAAAACATCGCCAATTACATCTACCACGGGTAAATCAAATTCAATTGAACGTCCAAAATCACCCTGAACAATTCCAGTAACCCAGTTAATATATTGCAACCAAATCGGTTTATCTAAACCATACTCCTCTTTGAGATATGCTATTTTTTCAGGATCAACCGCCTCTCCTTGACTTTCAAGTTCAGCAATATAGCTGGTGAGATAGTCACCCTCCGGTAATTGAATAATTATAAACACCAGGGCACTCACTACTAAAAGTGTTACCAACATAGTGAATATTCGACGAACAAAATAACTAAACATATCTTAAATTATAAACCTTTATTTATTTTTTCTGAGTGCTGGATCATCCAGCCAAAATTGGTCTGGGCGATGAACACCAAAATGGGCCCCAGGGTCCCAATTATAAATAGCTGTTTTAGGAATATTTTTAATATTTTTATTAGCAACAATTACTTTAGGAACACTAGCAATAATACCAATGGAAAACATCTGATCGGTATAAATTTCTAACATTTGATGCCAAATATTCCTCCTATTAGCTGTCATAGCACTCGTCGCCCATTTTTTATTCAATAACAATAATTTTTCTGCTGGCCCCATATCAACAGGTAGTCCAGAATTCCCATTCGTTTCAGCATATTGGCCCCATTTTGGCCACTGCAACTGTTGTTGGGAAGTTGGCGACAGTTCGTGCGGACTCGACTGGGCATTAGGAATTCCATTTTCCAAACCAGACCACATTGACATTTTGATAGCGCCACTAAATATTCTGTTACGAAGTACTTCTCGTTGCATAGGTTTTAAAAATATTTTCACACCAATTCTTCGCCATGTATCACTAATAAGCTCCAAAACGTCAGAAGACTCGGTCTCTTCAGTCGAAAACGCAATGGTAAATTCTAATTTCTTTCCATTTGGAAGCAAACGGATCCCAGAGTTTGTTTTCTGCGTTAAGCCCATTTGATCAAGTAAACTATTAGATTTATCAATATCAAAATTAGCCCACTTTTTCTGATATAAGGAACGATAAAGGGGGCTCTCCGGAAGCACGGTATTATTTCCAGGCCTCGCTAATCCATAGTAAATGACTTGATTAATCTCATGACGATTAATTGCCAGAGATAGTGCCCTTCTGAAACGCACGTCTCGTAATATTCTTCTCCATTGAGCATCATTTGTATTAAGGTTAGGGAATAAAGCCCAACGGGATCCTTTGGCAGTTTTCCATAAAAGTGTTCTAAAACCAGAACCCTCCTCCGATTGCTTCAACGCTGTAACATTGCTGAAGGAAAGCCCCCTTCCTTGCAAATCCGTCTCACCACCACCAGCTTTTATAGGAATCAATTTACTATTCGTGACATTCATCCTAATCTCATCCAAGTACGGCAATTGGTGCCCTGCACGATCTATTCTATGATAATATTTGTTTCTTAAAAATCTAAACCGTTTTGAAGGAGGTCGAGTCGATAAAATCCAAGGCTGGAGGCTTGGTAGATCTGGATTAGAGTTTTTATACTGTTCACTTACAGAATAATGGAGTGCAAGCCAATTTCGTTTATTTGCGTATTTAGCCTTAGACTGAAGAATGCTTTTATCTACATACTTTATATGAAATTTCTTAAGATAATGCGCTGGTCTGTATATATAAAGTGGCCTTGCACCAGCCAACCTCGGCAGAAAAAATGGGTTTGGCTTTTTCCAAGTATATCTTATGGTAAATTCATTTAAGATTTTAAATTCCGGCTTTTGGCCCTCTATAATCATGGAACTTGGAACATTCTCATTCGCAACTTCATTATTAGTGGCAACATCTTCCCAATAATATCGAAAGTCCTCTGCCGTGAATGGATGACCATCTGACCACTTATGACCTTTACGTAGATATAACGTGAATATCCTTCCATCCTGAACGTCTATCTTTGACAAAATATCTGGTCTAATATTAAATTTACTATCATATCCTACTAATCTTGCGTATCCATAAACTACTAGCTGGCGCGTATCCTTCTTTCGTCCCATCAGAACATTTATAATTCCACCCGGCTTGCCACTAGTGTCTACAATTGATGGTTCAGATGGAATCCTATCCCTGATTGAAGGCAACTGTCCCTTTGAAACCTCATCTATTAGGATTGGGGTTTCAATTAATTCAAAACTGCTCGCAGTACTAATATAAAAAAGAAAGAGAACTAATATAAAAAACGATTTAGTATTTCCAAACATTTAAGATACTCTTCTTACAAAATGATTGGGGTCAATCTCAGTTAATTTTGCATCACTGCCGTTTACCAGATTAAAAGGCTGAGGCCATGTTTCAGGATTTGAGGCTCTACCATCCATTAACTCTGTAAAATCTAATTTTTGGTTTATATCTGGATGCGGAATAGCCGAAAGCAGGGCTTTAGTATAGGGATGAACGGGATTATCAAATAGAACTTCTCGAGGCGCCATTTCAACCAATCTACCTGCGCACATTACAGCTATATTATCAGCTATATAGTTAACCACGGCCAAATTATGAGAGACAAATAAATATGTTAACTCTAATTTTTTCTGAAGATCTTTTAATAAGTTTAATATCTGAGCCTGAATCGAAACATCCAACGCTGATACTGGCTCGTCACACAGTAGTAAAGTCGGTCTCAAGGCAAGAGATCGCGCAATACTTATACGTTGTCGCTGCCCACCTGAAAAACTATGAGGATATCGATTTAAGAATTGAGGATCTAAACCAACTAAATCCATTAACTCTTTTACCATTTCAATCCGATACTTTCGATCACCTATTTTGTGTATCTCTAAGGGTTCAGTTATTATATCAAATATGGTCATGCGTGGATTAAGGGCACCAAAAGGATCCTGAAAAATATATTGGTACTTAGTTCTATAAGGTATAAGTTGACGCGCCTTTAAGCTCGTAAGGTCAGTTTCTTGACCATCATGGTTAAAAATAACCTCTCCCTGATCAGGATCAATAGCACGCATAATTATTTTACTGAGTGTTGTTTTACCACACCCACTCTCCCCTACAAGGCCCAACGTCTTTCCTCTTTCTATCTCAAAACTTACATCGTCTACCGCATTAATTAAGTTTTTCTTGGAACTAACCATTCCAGCAGAACGCACACTGTACGATTTAGAGATATTTTTAACCTTTAATATAAGTGAACTCCGGTTCTCAATAGCTGTTATATCATGAGCTTTAGAAATCAAATGTCCCGTTGTGGGCTTTATATCTCTGAGAGGTTTAAGACGTTCACCTTCCAGCATATTGAAACGCGGTACTGCAGAAAGTAAAGATTTTAAGTATGGGTGAGATGGATTCTGAAAAATATCAACAATACTTCCCGCCTCCATGACTTCGCCTTTATACATAACGATTACTGAATCCGCTACATTTGCAACAACACCCAAATCATGTGTAATCAAAAGAACGGCCATTTTCCGTTTTATTTGGAGATCGCTAATTAATTTAAGTATTTGAGCCTGAATGGTGACGTCAAGAGCGGTAGTTGGTTCATCAGCAATCAACAAGGCTGGCTTGCAAACCAGAGCCATCGCAATCATAGCTCGTTGACGTAATCCACCTGAAAGCTCAAATGGATAAGTTTTTATAGCTCTATTTGGGTTAGGAAAACCAACAACACTCAAGATCTCAATTGCAGCTGCCTTAGCTTCAGACCTTGATATAATTGAATGCAACCTAACCGCCTCAATAATCTGGTTACCAATCGTATGAAGTGGGGACAAGGAAGTCATCGGTTCTTGAAATATCATCGATATTTGCGAACCTCGTATCGATTGTATTACGGCACTGTTGTTTCTGAGTTTAGCGATATCGATAATCTTACGATCAAAGAAACCTTGTTTCTTTCTACGTTCCACTTTTTGACTTCTAAATAAAATCTCTCCCTCTGTTATCGTGGCAGGTTTTGGAAGAATACCCAGAATCGCTTGAGCTATAGTCGATTTTCCTGAACCAGACTCACCCACTATGGCAACAGTTGTGGATTCTTTTATACCAAATGTAACACCATTCACCGCCTTAACAGTTCCAGATGGTACTCGGAATTCAATAGAAAGGTCTCGAACTTGCAATAGATTCATTTTTCAGTAGACCTAAAATCTGATATATCTATGTTGGAGGCTTCCAAATTTAATAGAGTTGTACGCTTTAAAGTTAGATTATTAACCTTTGCAGCAGCGACCACTCTTTCTAAAATTACATCGAAATCAGATAAACTGGATTCAAGACACATTTTTTTATTTATCCCATGAATACACAATTGCGCCCAGTTTAAATTTGACCCACGCGATGTTGTAAAGCATGAAACTGTAACATCTGAGACAGTATTCCAATAAATAATTTTTGGGAATGGCAAATTAACGCTAATTTTTTTCTCGTCAGTAATCACTCTTAATTTATGCCATAATAATGTTCTTAAACCGTAAAGCGCAAAAATAAAACCTAACCCAATAAAAAACGGAACTATCCCAGTCATCTCAGCACCTAGGTAAAAGGGAGAAAGACAAATCGCCAAGCCTATAAACGCACGTATGTAACTATTTCTTAAATTAGCAAAACTATAGCGATATTCCTTAATCATCAGTAGTAACTATATTCAGTTATTTTTTTGCTTCACTTAAATCTTTCGTTGTACGAACCAATCGATCTGCCAGGAAGCGCGTTACTCTCGCACTCATATTTACATCTTCAGAAATTAGCTTAAAGAAAACATCTTTGGAAATACTCATAAGACTCAGTTCCGTGGAAGCTCTGATAGTAGCTGTCCTCGGGGCATCACAGAGCAATGCTAGCTCGCCAAATAGATCATTTTTTGACATGGTCACCAACTTCTGTGGTCCATCTTCTGTTTCGAGAATGACATCAGCATCACCACTTATAATGACATATGCTTTATCACCAACGTCGCCTTGCTTAAAAACATTATCATCTGTGGCATATTTATGTCGTTCACTCGCAAATGATAGAAGTTTTAATTTTGAACGATCTAAACCACCAAATAGTGGTACTCCAGCTAATACATCTATCTCATCGCCGAAGCCACCTTCACTTCTTGTTTCAGATCCTTCATCAGAGTTCTCAGTATGATCGACTGTATCACCTTCAGATAAAACTTTTCCACTTTTAACCGAAAATATTTTATCAAAACCTTGACCCGCCTCAGCTTCACTTGGAACAAATAGTAAACTTTTGCCTTCTTGTTCTTTACGAATACTCTCCAAAACGTTTTGCTGACTCTCTTGGTCCAAACCTGTTAATGCCTCATTCATAACAAAAATGTCAGGCTCCTTAAACATTCCTCGAGCCAAAGCAAGTTTTTGCCTTTGAATATTTGATAACCTAGACCCACCATTTCCAACGTCATAGTTTAGACCTAGATCAATTATTTCAGAATGGAGGCCAGTCTCTCGAATGACTGCTATCATCAACTCTCCAACGGCCTCTGTACTCCCTGCTCTCTCACTTGCAAGTTTTCCAAATAATATATTATCCTGAACCGAACTCGCCGAGTTATAACTCTCCGAATCGAAGAACTCTACCGACGCCCGCAGATCTTCTGGTAAACCTTCAGAAAAGGCAATTCGTGCCTTTAATAATTGAGAGCAGAAATCATCATCTACCAGACCAACGTGATGCCTGGCCGGTATCAATTTAAAAGGTAAAACTCTTAATCTAGATCTATCCTCATCTGCCAAACTATCTAAGCCCTTATTAGTTATTTTAGTAAGCAAACTTTCAAATTCAGGAAGATCATCAGAACTTATAAAACTAAAGCGTTCAAAAAACTCGTGGTCCGATGGCAATCCCCTAAACAGATCAACCATAATTTCCGCTAGTTTCTGGCCCTTTTGCATGAAGGCTTCAGTAAGTCCACAAGTATTGAGCACTTCCTGGACATACTCGTTCTCGCCCAAAGACTCGATATTAAAATTCTCTCCAACAGGTGTGCCAAATAATATATTTTCCGCAACCGATGCATTACTGTTGAATTTTTCTTTATCGAATGACTCAACAAATCCCGACATTTTTGCATCATTCAAACGTTTACGAAGTTCCTGGCGAGCACTCAATATTTTATTCGCTAGATCGTCCTGATTTGTTTTATCAATAGTTTGTCTAAGCCCTATTTGGTAAACATCATCCTCTAATCCAACTTTGGATAAATAATGAACAGCTTTAACGTTCAACTCTGTTTCGGTATCAATACCAATTGATGCCATATCAACCCAATCAGCTCGAATATCATTTGAACTGTTTCCAGCACCACCAGACTCCTCAAGAAAACGCTCTCTAACAACTTTTTCTTCTTCTGAATAATCCGCTTCTTTTTTCGGCCTGTGTTTAAGTCCGTAAAGTAAGTTATCTCGAATGGTACCAGAAAAGATATATGGTTCTTGACTAACATAAGAGACTTTTCGCCCAGTAATCGCTTCAGGCATCTCATTTACATTACTATCATTAATTGTTACGCGTCCAGAAGTAGGCTCTAACAATCCGGCCATAATTTGGGAATATTCATTCTTACCACTACCTGGAGCGCCGACCACCGCAACATGCGCTGGGAGTTCAACAGACATTGATGCACTATCCAGGATTTTAAGACCATCATCCTCAACTAAACTAATATTTGCAGCTGCTAGTTTCCCCTCAAGATTAGGCAAACTATCTGGCTCAATAGTTTGCTTTTCGACATCTTTTAAGTCAGGTAACTCAAATTTTTCAATAAGCTGCTCATACTTTATTCGAGAATCCTCCAAGCGTTGGTAATAGGTAAGCAACATTTTCCAAGGCGCGGAGACATCCTTGTATGCACCCAAAATAGCAATCAGGGCTCCCACGGAAATATCACCTTGTATTACTAGATAGCCACCTATGGAGTAAAAGAAAAATGGCGTAAGCAAAGCTAGAAAATTATTAACAAATTTAATAAAAAACTTCTTCTTATAAATTTCGAAACGAATATTATAGAGTGATCCTAGCCTCTCTGATAGATCAGCCAGCTCAAATTGTGAAGTATCATTCGCATGAATTTCATGAGCTCCTGACACAGCCTCTCCAATGCGCTCAGATAGCCTACGAACCGTTAATACCCTTTGTTTTCCAAGTAAGTTAACTTTTCTTTGTAGTTTTGGAATCAGATAGCCTTGAACTGGATATAATGCGACCGCCGCTAATCCAAGCTTCCAATCTTGAACAAACATAAAGATCATGAGGGTCAATAAAGTACCACCTTGATAGGTGGGAAGGGATAGTGCCTCGCCAAAAAAACCACCGAGTGGCTCAGTTTCTAGCGCAACCATAGATACAACTTCACCTTGAGATGTTTTTTTAAATTGGGGCAGAGGAAAGCGAAGAACCCGCTCTAACAACTGATATCTTAGACGCCGTAACATTCTCTCTCCGGCAGCGCCACGATAAACATTGATGAAATATTTGAACCCACCATTAATAAATACTAGAGCTAAAAAAGTAAAACAAAGTACAAGTAAATAACCTACTTGGCTAAATTCAAAGCCCAGAACTTCGACAGGGAAAGAAGCACTCTTTTCTCCCCCTTTACCACCAAGAGCTTTATCAACAATTTGCTTAGGAATATCCAAGGAAACAAAATAAAAAGGGAAAGAGAGCGCTGCCATTAACATCAAAAACAATTGTTCTTTCTTGCTATACCGCAATACGTAGCTAAATATTCCTTTATCCATCTAAAATCCCCTTGGTTAAATAACCCGCTAAGAATGAAGTTAAATTATAGAGACTGTACTATGCCTCATGCAAGCTTCTTATATTACAATTGATCGTAAAATAATTTTTTGATAATCTATGAAACTCAAATAAGATGTTTATCATGTTTACCTCTGAACGATTATACTAGTGAAGATATAATATCAGCCGTCTTTTCTGCTCCTGAAATATTAATATTATGCTTTACATTAATTGGCTCTTCTAACGAAAGATTAATCATAATAACTAATTTTTCGAGAGTTAAATCTTCTTCTGGTATCTGACGGATCAAACCACGTTGTGCAAGAAGTCTCGTTCTGAGAGTTTGCTCCGTTTCATGGCCTCCAGCATACGGTACGGAAATACTATTCGCTTTAGTTGCCAGAGTTTCCATAAGAGTGTTATAGCCTCCCTGCGAAATGGATAACCGACAATTTTTCAAAAGACCTATAAAATCAGGCCGGGCTCTCTCAACTACCAGTCCTTTTTCCTCAGATTCTTTCAAAGAATGAAAAACAATATCACTAATACTATAGCCCACTAAAATACGCCAAAGATGATTTTTTGCATTAGTAAAGGGTCTGGCCTTGATAGCAAGTTTAAGTAAATTTTCCCCAACCGCGCCGCTTCCTGATGAAACTAAAATTTCAGATGGTCTCGCCGCAACCTCTTCGTTTCTAATTTTTTCCTGATCAACAACATAGCCCGTATATTTGATTAAATTTATAATTTCATTGGACTTTGGGAAAGTTTTATCAAACGGAATTAAGCTAGGATCGCCATGAACGAGAACCAAGTCAAAGTATTGTTTTACTCTTTCAATCATTTCTTTATCTCGATGCGGTTTATTTTTTTCAACCAAAATATCGCGAACAGAACAAATAATTTTTACGCTCGATTTCAATTTTTTTGCCTTCTCAAGTAAAGGTAATAGTTCAAATTCGAGTTGACGCCGACCAAACGGATATAATTCTATAATTAAAATATCAGGATCAGTAAGTGTAAAAACCTCAAGAAGTTTGTTCCGACGAAGCATTTTAAGTTCATTACTTATTTGCTGACCATCGGAATCAATTAAAGATTCAAATTTACGATTGCTTGCCTTAATTGAAGGAAGTTGAATAAAGGTCATTCCAGTATCATCGATAACTGGAACATTCTCTCCACCAGAAATTATTGACACCTCCAAATTTTTTTTCAGCATCGATCTAGCTAATGTAATTGTTCTCTTAACATGCCCTATACCCAATAAATGTTGGACATAAAAAAGTACTTTAGATCTTGACATAATTTTATTTTTCTATTTTAGGTTAATATTTAGACTAACTATTCTCGGCTCTCCGGTATTATTTAATTCAAATAAATGCATACATCCATCATTCAATTTCTCTTCGGGCTTTTCAACCATATCCCAGCCCACTGAAAGAGCGTATAAAGCTCTTATAAACCCCTTATGTGTAACTATGATGGTTGGTTTTCCTTCTTGAGCTATCTCTTTTAATAGAGGCTGCATCCTATTTTGTACTTCTCTAGGACTTTCGCCATTAGGACCTCGAAAATCTAACCCCTTTGCCTCCCAAGCGACCATAAGATCACCTAACTCGCTTCTTAAGTCTACCAGGCTTCGTCCTTCCCAATCCCCCCAAGCCATTTCAACGGCTCTTGAGTCTAATCGTGGCTTAAAACCAGCTAGTATTTGTGCGGTTTGATAAGCTCGTTTCAATGGGCTCGCAATCCAATTATAATTATCAAAATCCCGAGGCAACGACCATTCAGAAACTTCTTTTACACCATAATCACTCAGTGGGATATCAGTGCTGCCTTGAACCAAACCTGTTAGGTTCCAATGAGTTTTTCCATGCCGAATAAGGCCTATTTTTGTCATTGAATTACACTTCCTATTGCATCATTAATAATCTCAGCAGCCCGCTCAATCGAATGTTCATCCCGAGCAATTCTGCGTGCTTCTTCAGACATTCTCTCCCTTAGACTCACGCTTGATATCATCAAATCAATTGCCTCAGAGAATTGTTTAACATCGCCAACATCACATAATAAGCCAGTTTTATCATGGCGTACAATGTCACTAACACCCCCGCTCCTTCCAGATATAACAGGCAATCCAGACATTTGGGCTTCGAGCATTGCCATGCCATAGGCTTCATCCACCGCAGGCCATAAAAATAAATCACTTCCAGACAAAATCTTATTGATATCCTCCTGATTTAGCTGTCCCAAAAAGAAAATATTATCGCGGTTTAAGTAAGAGGTAACTTTATCTCTCGCTGGTCCATCACCTACCACCAATAACTGCCAATTATTATGGTTACATTGCTCTAGAGACCGACCCAATAATTCATATGATTTAAGCTTAGCATCATCTCTCATCATAGCTACTGTTACTAAAATACACTTTGAATTATCCAATTGATATTTTTCAATTAATTCTATACGGGATATTTTTCGGAATAAAAAAGAAGGCGAAATATCTGTAAATGGCTTTAATAATATATGTTTTTGAGAATTACTCAAAAGGGGCAATACACAATGTGTGTCAGCTGAATTAACACTAAAAATAATATTTGCGTATTGTATTATTTTGATGACCTCTGAATGACTTGCGCTCCAATTACCTTTAGAACGTTTAGGAGCATGCGAGACTTCAGCTGCTATATAAGGTATGCTTAATTCCTTCGAAACCGTTGGCCCTATCCAATCGACAGCTTTATAATAAAGATGGTAAGTAAACCAAAGTTCAGGCCGCTCAGACTGATTAATATTCTTAAACGACCTAATTAAAGACTCAGCTATCTGTTCTCCTTTTTCTTTAAATTCTTTTTGAGTTTGGCTATTACCGTGAGGATCACGAGACTGAAAGTTAGAAACAATTGAGACTTTGTGTTTCTTGTGTTCAAGTGCTCTAATAAACGCCCTAGCTATTTTTCTATCTCCAGACGGCACATCAGAGTTCGGTGATTTTAATGGTGCATAAAATGCAATCTGCATTGGACTATCTCTTCAATTCTCTTTTTAGAGGCAAATCAAACAAGGGAAATATCTTCTCGATACAGTCTCTAAAATCAAAACCGTTGAGTACCTTCAGTCGACCGGCCAAGCCCATTTTTGAACGATCATCTGGACTGGTAATAAAGCGAGTTAGCGCGTTTATAAGCATTTCATTATTCTCATAGGAAACTAATAATCCTGTCTTTTCGTGATCAATTAACTCTGGTATTGCTGAAATGTTAGACGATATGCAAGGCAACCCAATGGATTGGGCCTCCATTAGCACGTTAGGCAAACCATCCCTGTCGCCGTTGTGGGCGATGATGCATGGTAAGACGAAAATATCCGCTTTTTTATACTCGAGTATTACAGCTTCTTGTGTTTGAGAGCCGAGCCACGTGATATTATTATTAATCCCCAATTTATTTGCTAATCGTTGAAGTTTTGGTTTAAGTGGCCCTCCACCCACATGTGTAAAATGCCAATTTAAATTATCTTGTATTGCTGCCAAAGCCTCTAAAAGATTTACGTAACCTTTCTTTTCAACAGCTCGCCCAACTGATAAAATACGAACTGGGTCCAACTTCTTTAATCCTGTTCTATCGCTATAATTTGGAGAAGTATTCCGAAATCTATTTAAATCAATACCATGATAAGCTAAAAAAACTTTGGAAGAGTCATGCGCTAAAAAGGAGAGCCGTTCATAATTCGTTCTAGTACACGTCACTATCCAACTACAACTCATCAACTTGCCTTTAAGTTCAGCCTCCGGCGTTGTCCAGATGTCAACAGCGTGAGCTGAGCAAGACCATTCCAAGCCTCTAAGAATAGCCGTATATTGGGCAACTGAAGCTGGAGTATGAAGAAAATGAGCATGAATATGTTCAATATTACTGGGCAATTCGGCCGCTAGAACGATAGCTTGGCCGAAACGACGAAATCGGCTTAATGAAAAATCAGACTTTAAATCTTTCCTCCATACTAAATAGGCCTTCCTATAACCTTCACATTTTTTAATTTTCCACCAGGACTTAACAACACGACTCACTTCAAGATACAAGTATTCTGGTAAGTATTTTACTAGTGATTTAATCTCGTTATGAATAGGATGAATCTTATGATCCGTTGGTTTTCTAAGCGAAATTATATGAATATTTAACCCGGACTTTTCTAACTCTAAGATCTCTTGCGCAATAAAAGTTTCTGAGAGACGTGGATAACCTTTAACAATAATAGCGATATTTTTTGGCAACCCAATTCCCTCAAATTTTAAGCTCTCAAAATTATCCCATAAGAGCAGAAATATCTATCGCTTCTTGATTGCTTCTGTTCTTTTCAAGATGTCGTCCCACTAAACGACTTATATTTGGCAAACCATCTAGTAATCCCGGTAAAACTATATCTGATGGCGGACGTTGCTGAGGAAGTTGTCGCAATGCCGTTATCATAGAGCATGTATCTCTAAATCCATCGTCATTTAAGACTGACATTAGCCCAAGTTCTTGAGCCCTCGAAGCTCTAATATATTGCTCTAATCTTGGCTTAGTGCGAGGTATAATTAAAGCGGGCTTATTAAATGATAAAATTTCACAAAACGTATTATATCCCCCCATGGCTATAATACCGATTGCGTTTTTCATTAAGTGCTCAATATGTGAATCAAAAATAATTGATTCGACATTTTCTAGCTTCTCAATACGTTTAATAAATTTCTCCTGATCATCGTTTTGCATGAAAGGCCCAAAGACGATCAGAGCACGGTGAGGAATAAA
>CENP01237575.1_pt1 | contig 20969 bp, 24 predicted proteins | sample 361281 | NCBI WGS metagenome assembly CENP01 (sample SAMEA2591122, study PRJEB7988) | marine metagenome | biome: marine biome (ENVO:00000447); feature: deep chlorophyll maximum layer (ENVO:xxxxxxxx); material: saline water (ENVO:00002010), including plankton (ENVO:xxxxxxxx) | depth 70 m | reverse complement strand
ATCGACTCCATTAAGCGAAGCTTGCAAACTACACTATTTTAATTGTAGATCTTTATACCATGTTTTCATCAACTATGTGAAAATGAATTTTAAATTTGCCTATTGCTACACATATATAAGGAGTAATTATGTCAGATATAGTCTTGTATCATAACCCGAGGTGAGGAAAAAGTCGAGGAGCCGTGTCGCTTCTAAAAGAGAAAAATTTTGATTTTAATATTATTGAATATTTAAAAACACCATTAACAAAAGATGAGATTATTTTACTTTCCCAAAAACTAGGCAAGTCTCCTGCAGAATTTGTTCGTCGCTCAGAACGAGATTTTAAAGATAATCAATTACATCGGTTTTTAGATGACGATAAAAAAATGGCTGAATGCATGGCGAGTTTTCCTAAGATCATGGAAAGGCCTATTTTTGTCAATGGTGACCGAGCAGTAATCGGTCGCCCTCCTGAAAATATCTTATTATTGCTAGCTCGGTAAGGTATATATGAATCGAGCTTTTGTCGCATTTACCATATTTATCTTCTGTGGATGTGATCCTTTTGTAAATGAATTTTCAGGGTCACATGACCCCAGTATGTTTCAGGCCAATGATATTCCTAGTGGTGCTTCTGAATATACGGGGGGGCCATTGAAGGTCTTGACATGGAATATTCGTTTTGGCTCTGGAAGGTTCCCTTTTTTTGGCGACTCTTGTGGGGAAGGGGTGTTAGCACCCAATGAAACTGTCCAAAATACAATGGAAGCAATTGCAGAGCAGCTTAATTCGTTAGACGCTGACATTGTTTTTCTTCAAGAAGTTGACCTCCGCTCGAAAAGGACAGGATACCTAAATCAAGTACAATACCTTTTAGATAATACCTATTTGAATTATGGTGCTTATGCATCTACGTGGGAATCAGATTTTATTCCCACCGATGGAATAGGAAGGATCAACACTGGAAATGCGATCTTATCTAAGTATGAATTGACAGATGCTGAAAGGATACAGCTACGTTTGCGAACCGACCAAGATGACCTGATACAATACTTTTATTTAAGAAGAAACATTCTAAAGGTCAGGGTGCCCGTGTTAGATGTAGGACCAAAACAGTTTTTTGCAGTTGACATTCACGCAACAGCTTTTGCGACAGATGATACAAAAGAACAACATATTCTAAAATATATTGAAGTATTAAAGCAGATCGAGGATTCCAATAATGTATTCGTCACAGGCGGGGACCTTAATGCTGTTCCTCCGGGGTCTGTAATTGACTTTTGCGAAAGCGATATGTGCTCTAATGAGACTTTTCACGAGGAGTCTTCTGAATCATTTCATAAAGAAGGTAGTTTTTTTGAGAACTTTCCAGGTGAGCCGGACATTCTCTTGCCGTTATATGATGTTTACTCACCAGCAATTGATCCAACATTTTTTAATATGCCCGAACACTTTACCCATGCACCTGTTACAAGCATGGTAAATGATTCTACATACACAAAATATGATAGAAAATTAGACTATCTCTTTACTAATGGCGCCTGGTTGCCTGGCTCTGGTAGTACTCATCAATCAGCTTGGCGGATCAGCGACCACATGCCAGTAAGCGCGATATTTGATCCTGCGGGTGATTAATTGAGAAATATTTTGATCTATATACTGATAGGGTTTACTTTATCATTATCAGAAACAAGGACGTGGGACTCTCACTCGGCATATTTAATGCCAAAAAAAAGATGGGAAATAGGCTTATTCCAACCTTTTCGCTATGCCTTAAGCGATAATATAGAGTACAGTATCCATCCTTTATGGTTTTCTGTTATACCAAACATAGCTTTTAAAAGAGCTCAACACAATGTGACTGGATACAAAACCGCAGTGCGGTTAAAACTATTCTATCCAACGCCTATGTTAAATATACTTGCTAGACGTGGCATAGGGGGGCTGATAGACCCTAATATCACTATGCCTCCAATGTTGGGTGTTAGTGGGACTGGCATCGCATCTAGAAAAATTTTTGGTTTAAGCACCACATTTAATGTTGGACTTGACATTGGAATTACCGCGGGCAAATTAGATAGGAGGTCAAGCATTGACCTTCCGCTTGTTTATCATCGACTAGGCGTTTTTTATAATGGTTGGGGGTTACATACAGGTATTGATCTGCAAGCTAAATTAACAGATAAGGTAAAGCTGCACTTAGATATCGATCTAAGATTGCTGCCTGGAATATCTAAGGACCATCCTCAAAACTTTTTTACTATACTTTCTGGAGAGAACGTACTTGAGCATAAACTACTTTTGATCTGGAACAGTTCACAAAGTTTTCGTGTTCTAACGGGCTATAAGTTGGTAACGGGTCAGTACCCTTATGGTCATGATATGAGATTGCTCCCATACGTCCCGCTGCTAGAAACATGGGTCCCCATTGTTGAGTTGCAGTGGGCAAAAAAGTAAGATACGGCCACTTAATAGCACAATTCTGGCGCTATTAAAATAAACGTTGTTTTTTATTAAAATCTCCCTAGCCTAAATCTAACACTAGGTACAGCATCGACTGTACTTTATTCATTATCTTGGGGACAATGTATATTATGTGTCTATCCTACCAAGTCGCAGGTGCAACCTTAGGAATGACGTACACCAGCCACAACTTTTTATAAGATGAGTTGAATCTTGGCGCTGGGTATACATTAATGGATATGACTCATCTAAGTGCGGTAATGACCAGCCCAATGCTCGAAGAGGATTCAGCAAATAATGACGAAACTTTATTCAGTATGAATTTTGGTGCTAGTTTGCATTATAGTCTTTATGGTGTAAATCTAGTTGTAGACTATACAATGAGAAACCAAAGTGACTCATTCAACACTAGTAATTTTTTTAGTCTAGGAATTGTATTTTAATTCTTTACTATAAGTAAATAAATAAAAAGCGGTACTTTTAAGTACCCCTTTTTTATTCTTCAAAAATATTATAAATCATATCATATAGTTCTGGGTTAGGCATTCCTTCTCCTAGATAAATCTCATTTGGCCCCTTTTGTAGAATTAGTTCCCAATGAAGATGAGAACCAGCTTTGGATCCAAGGGTGCTTTCTCTCATTCCCGTGTTTCCAGATTTGCCTATAACTTCGCCTCTGACTACTTGAGTCCCTGGTTTTAAATTATCTTGAATGTGGGATAAGTGGGCATAGATCGTTATAGATCGAAAACCTGGAACTAGATCAAAACCGTGGTCAATGAAGACTGCACTACCCAACAGGATGCTATTGAATATATCTGAAGGGGTACTACCGACTCGAGCACTTTTTTCTAAAAGACCCTCTCTAAAATCAGGTGGGATTTCCTCATAATTATGGTCTGCTCTAATAATAACTCCATCTGCTACCGCTTTTACCGGAGTTCCCCAATTGGCAAAAAAGTCTATTCCCCTATGGATGCCACTCCTGTAATCCCTAGGAGCATTAGGCAGGCGCATAGTTCGCTTAGGTACGGGTATATTATCGCATGGTAACCTTAGTTTCAAGGAATCAACCCAATCTTTTTTAAACTTTTTATATACCGTTTTTGGTCTATCTACAACCCGTTCAATTGTAGATAGAACAGAAATAGGCGAATTTTTTGGCCCTTCTACAGCTTGGCCTTGTAATAGAAAACCACTACATAATAAGATAAAAATGAAGGATTTCATTTAGGTAATAAAGGATTCTATCCCTTGAATGCAGACTGCTTCTGGTTCGCCCATAAAAGATCTTATATTCTTACCGACCATAATAGAGCTTTCTTCAGCACCGCCAAAAGCAAAGGGTTCATTGAAGTAAATTATACATGTTGGAATATCAATAATGTTAATTGTTTCAAGAATGGTGTATTCGTTTCTTGCCCAGCTTGTGGGAATTATAATAATACCGTTGGCCCATCTCCTATTTCGCTGTAAATAATTCACAGCCTGAAATTGTTTGTGAGTCTGGTATATTTTTAATTCTACATCTTTATTTCTTAGGTGCTTTTTTATTCTTTTATTTAACTTATCTAAGGTCAGTCTATTTTCTGTTTTTGAAGATTTTAGACCAAGAAGGTTAAGGTTTGGTCCCTGTAAGATTAAAATATTCATTAGAGCGGAATAAGGTTTCCAATAATATAGCCAATGATCATACCAATAAGAAGTGCCAGAGTCATGATACGGCCTCTGGCTAATTCTGTAGCGTAGCCTTTTTTTATTGCAATACCTGAAACAAGAGTTCCTAAAGCATTTAAGACCCAGAAAATAGGGATTGAAACAATTTTAATAATCATCGGGCCTATAAGAGGGATTGCAGCAATAAGGGCCAAAACACCAACAAATAGCTCAGTAAATACACCTATAATGAACGCTGCAAGAACAATGATCTTTTTATCAACACCATAATAAATAGCTATCCCAATCGCAGCACTGAAAAGCAAGCCTAAGAGTATATTTTTTCCATATGACTTAACTATTAATTGCCTATTCACAGGTTATACTCATTACAATAATTGAGTAAGCGTATGTCTAATCTTTGAAATATTTTAAGATCGTGCTATATCCATAATATTCATTTGACTCAGTTTCACTGGTTATAATAGTCAGTTCACTATTTTGGCACTCATATGTCCCATAGGTGGTGTCAGAATCTACAATTATGGTGATATATGCTTCTTCAGCGTACCAAGTCCCAGTCCCGTTTTTCTTTATTCCGTCATTCATTACATTATACTCAATAGCTCCTGATTCATAAAAAGATAAAGTCTCCACATTTTTTTCATCTTTATAAACTATAGTGATTTCTTCTCTTTGTGCCATAGTGATTGTAGTCATTGATTCGAATATCCAGGTTCCAAATAAGGCGCTCTGATTGCTTTGAGCCTGTACCATAACAGGAAGGATGGCAAGTAATAAAATATGGTGAATTTTCATTCTATTTGCTGCAGAATTTTAATGAATTAAAATGGAAGATTACCATAATTCTTTATTTCGAATAATTTGGGCATAGAAATTAAAAAATGGGAGTTCTACTTTTGCAGCTATGATTCTCTTTGGCTTAGCTTTTGAAACCCAGACCTCTCTAACTGAATTTTTATTTATTATATATTTCATAAAATAGTCATTGTTTTTTACAACGCCTGATGAATCAGTAATTAATATGTCAAAACGATAGTGGTCGCAAAGAATAGAGTCTTTTCCATCCCATGCATTTGATGATTCTGCCCAAAGGAACCTTGCTTTTCCAACCCGTCCCTCATGCTCGTAGTTATACCACCGGGCATCTATTGAGTCTCTATCTGAAGATTGTATCATAGCTATCAGTGAAAACAGGGTATATACAGGTGGTGATAATTTTAATTTTTGATCATTGCTATATATCATTGTCTTATCTGAATCCAAGAAAGCTGATAGGTTTTTTTTATAAGAGCCTTGATTAACATTTTTATTCCACTTTTTTATGGAATAATCCTGTGAGTCAAATTTGGTACTATAATTATTTTTTGCAGGCCAGAAAAAGTCAAACAAACCTCTATTTTGGGTGCTGAAGTCTATTCTCTTTGAGTTGGTTATGTTTTGATTTACATCGCAAATATGAAACCCTAATACCTGAATAGAATATTCTTGGCCAAAGATTTTTAATATTAATAGTAGGTATATGAATATATACTTCATGGTTTCCAAATGAACTTCTCTTTGAGGCCTAATATGCCGACTAAGGGGATATAGATTGGTTGAGCGATTGACCATAAACAAAAAGGTAGAAGCTCTATCTTTCTATTAAATAATTTACCGCCCAGAAAAATTACCGACCCTTCGAGAATAAATTTACATAAAAATAAAAAGAACCAATTACCACCTGATAAAAAGGATATGATTATTATAATATTGTAGATAAACATTGTAGATAAAAAGGAAAAGAATAGCGGGTTTTCAGTAGCATTTAATTTTGAATTAGATGACCACCTCACTCTCTGGTTAATAAATTCTTTTATTGTTGGCATTGCAATTGTTTTTACAAAAGAGTTTGGATCTATATTAATATATCCTTTTTTCAACTTTGAAATAGATTGAACAAGGTACATATCGTCTCCTGAGACTCTATCTTTGACGGGTTCAAATCCATTGATTTTAAAAAAGTCTTCTTTGTAAAATGCTAAGTTTTGTCCAGTGCCAGACCAAAAATGACCCCAGCCTGCAGACCCCGCATTTGCGGAAATTATACTAAGAAAATCAATGTATTGATATTTTTCGAATAGAGAATTGTTATTTAGCCCTATCTCAGAAAAACCAATAGATATACAATTTTGATTTATAACAGAATAAACCATACTGGAAACCCAAAGTTTTCTGACTCTACAATCTGCATCTGTTAAGATAATAATTTCTCCTCCTGCAGATTCAATGCCGAGGGTCAAGGCATGTTTTTTAGGGGTCATAGCTCCCGATTTCTTATCTACTGTAATAGTTTTTATTAATGCATAGTTTTCATTTGCTTTAGTTAAAATTTCTTTTGTTGCATCGGTTGAGCGATCATTAACTATTATCACTTCAAGCTTATCTAAGGGGTACTCTTGATTAACCAGGTCGTTAATCAGGCCTGGAAGAACCATCTCCTCATTTCGAGCGGCGATGACCACAGAAACTTTAGGCAGTTCCTTGCTAGATTTTATAGGCAGAAGGCTATGTTTAAAAAGTCCTGAGTTGATAAACAGGATGAAACATAGCATGCAGCTTAAACAAGCAACAATAAAAATAGACATAGGGTTATATTGTTAATAATAATCCGGCTATCATAAAGTATAATAACACTCCTAATATATCAACGCTTGTGGTTACAAATGGGCCGGTAGCAACCGCGGGGTCTATATCTAATTTCCTTAAAATGAGGGGCGTAAATGTTCCAACTCCAGCAGCCAAGAGCATCGAAGAACAAATGCTTAGTCCGACCACTAGCCCTAGCATTGGGTCCGCACTTATAAATCTAAAACTTGCAAAAAGTCCAAGCATTATTCCATATAAGGCTCCCAGCATTAATCCAACTTTTAGCTCTTTTAAAAGAACCTGAATTTCATTACCAATTTCAATTCTGCCAGTAGCCATTCCCCTAACTACAATTGTTGATGATTGCGTGCCGATATTCCCACCCATACCAATTATAATTGGTATAAAAGCGGCAAGAGCTATAATACTCTCGAGCATATGTTCATACTTCCCAATAATATATGCTGCAACTATACCGCCTATCCAACTTGCAAAAAGCCAAGGCAAACGAACTTTAGCATTCTCCCAACTTGATTTCAAAAGAATTTCACGGTCTTTTCCCGCTCCTGCCATCTGCAAGAAATCTTCGGTTGCTTCTTCCCTGATTACATCAACAACATCATCGACAGTAACTATGCCCAATAAACGGTTATCACTATCAATCACTGGGACAGCTAAATAATTATATTGAGCAACAATTTGAGCAACATCTTCTTGATCTGTTTCAGGTCTTACAGAGTGCACTCGTTTTTCCATAATATATTTTAAAAGTATGTCTGCCTGTGTAGTCGCTAATGCGCGTAGAGATGCGACCCCAACTAATGATTCATCTTCATCTGTCACATAAAGGTAAAATACCATTTCTGCATCTTGCTGGTCTTGAAGTGTTTTTAAGGCATCACCACAAGTAGTATTTTGATAAAGGGTAAATACTTCGGTAGCCATCATAGAGCCTGCTGAATCTTCAGGATAGCCCATGATTTCCTCAATCTCTTCTTGTTCTTCCTTATTTAATAGATCAATAACAGATTGAGCCTGCTCTTCTTGTAAAAAACCAAGTATATAACTCTGTTCATTCGTGGAAGCATTTTGAATCAGGTTTGCAACCCTCTTTGCACTTTTTATGTTTAATATTTTCTGAATAAGGGTATCATCTAGCTCAACTAAAAACTCTATAGTATGATCACTACTTTGCATTAGTTCAAAAATTTGGGTTTGTTCATCATCATTAAAATATCTAAATACAATTGCCAGATCAGCTGGATGTGTCTTTTTGATTAGTTTTTTTAGGTTTGTTTTTGCATGACGGCGCAATAAACGCCCAAACGTGTCTTTAAGTATAGTTACCTCATGTTTAAATAATTCTTTTCTCATGATTTGGTTTCTACTTGATTTATTCCTTTAAAACCATAATAAGATGAAAACATTGCAAAAAGTATTATCCAGGGAGCAACGTGACTCTCCCATATATAAAAACTATTTTTTTCAAGGTCTACAAAAGCAAAAAGCATAGCCATAGCATTATTCATTCCATGTAAGACAAGTGCAGGAATTACAGATTTGCTTTTCCAAGCAATATAGCCTAGTAAAACTCCTAAAATATATATTTGTGCAAACCAATAAGGGTTCATGTGAATCATGGAAAAAAGAAGAGCTGTCATAAGAATAGCCCGAGTTACATCATTCCAATGTTTTTCTAGCGCCTGTTGGAAAAACCCCCTAAAAAGAAGTTCTTCTCCAATAGGAGCAACAATAGCAACTGCTATAAATAACAAGATAAAACCAAGGAGATTGTCAGGACGTAAAAGTCCATTAAGGTCTACAATATACTCTGGTGCTGGGAAAAAAGATTGTATCATTCTATCTAATTCATCGGATAAAATAATGATTCCCAGTGAAAGCATTATAGTATAAACTAGAGTCTCATTAGAAATTGGATTTAGCCTTAGTCGCTTAAGTATAGGCTGCCGCCTTGATTTAAGGAACCAAAATAATGGAATAATCATGAAGCCCTGTCCGATAATAAAAGAAAGAAAAGTATAGAATTTTTGAGAAGAATCAGGATTAGATAGACCAATAGCCAGGACTAGCCCACCGGCTATAAATGCTGATAGAATTGAAAGAGCAACAATGCCCAGCGCGGCTTGTATACTGAACGGACTGTTCATAAGAGTCAGTTTGTTTATATTCTGTTTTTAAGACTTACGATAATTAATCGAGAATAAGCAAAGATTATTCGTAACTAAAATTTACGGTAGCTAAAAGATCTCAAAATAAATTTTTTATTTGTTATTTTGTATCATGTGCATGATTATTGATGCAGCTGAAGCAATGTTAAGCGATTCGCCCATCCCAAACCTCTTAATTGTGATGAATTCCTGAGCTATTTTCATTCTTTTAGTAGAAATTCCATGTGCCTCATTGCCAAATACAAAAACTGATTTCTTAGGAAAATTAAAATCTGTTATATCAGTACCTTTTTGACTTGCTGCAATAATAGTATGTGATTTATAAAATTTTTTTAGGTTGATATCTACATACAGGTTTATACCAAAATGTGCTCCCATAGCAGCGCGAACAACTTTAGGATTGTAAGGGTCCACAGACTTGGGTGATAAGGCTATATTTTTTAATCCAAACCAAGAAGCTGATCGCAAAAGGGTCCCTAAATTCCCAGGGTCACTTATCTGATCAAGATATATCCATTGTCTCTCTTCAATATCAATTGAATTATTTTTGGGTATTGTGCATATTGCAGCAATGCCGGAGGGGGATTGTGTAGAGCATATATTTTTAAACACTCTTTCAGTTACAATTTTGATCTTATCTTTTCTAATATCATCAAATATAGATGATTCATGGTTATCTTTATAGAATGCCTCTGTGCAATAAACGCCTTCCACTGTTGAGCTCCATTCAAGGGCACCTTTAACAAGCCTCGAGCCTTCAATAAAAAATTTACCATAGAGTTTTCGGTATTTTGCATACCTTAGTGATTGTACCTGTTTAAGTTGATTCTTATTCATTTTGTTCCATCAAGATTAACCTAAAACATTATAATCTGTGCATAGGAATTTTAGATTCAAAGTATAGATTTATCATTAAATCTGCCTTGGTACGCACATTTGGCTCCGGTAATTTTCGCCCTGATCTTCAAGGATAATTTTCTATGAGTAAAGGACTACCTGATTTAAATAAAGACTTTTCTGGTTGGTATACCCAAGTTGTAAATAAAGCTGGGCTTGCTGATTATGGACCTGTAAAAGGCACCATGGTTATTAAGCCATACGGTTTCCAGCTATGGGAGCATATAAAAGAAATTTTTGATGGTATGATTAAGAACACCGGTCATGTAAATGCATACTTCCCTCTGTTTATTCCCAAATCCTTTTTAGCAAAAGAAGCAGAGCACGTTGAAGGTTTCGCTAAAGAATGTGCAGTAGTAACCCATACACGTTTAAAAGCCGACTCTGAAAAGGGGGTTGTAGTAGACCCTGATTCAAAACTTGAAGAAGAAATAATTGTACGGCCCACATCAGAGACCATTATATGGGCAATGTATAAAAAATGGATTCAGTCTTATAGAGACTTACCCATTCTCATAAACCAATGGGCAAATGTCGTACGTTGGGAGATGCGAACCCGACTCTTTCTTCGAACAAGTGAGTTCTTGTGGCAAGAAGGGCATACTGCACACGAAACTGCAAAAGAAGCAGAGCAAGAGACATTAGACATTTTGGAACTTTATCGTCAATTAGCAGAGGATTACTTAGCGATTCCTGTATATACTGGTATTAAAACTGAATCAGAAAAGTTTGCAGGGGCTGATACCACTTATTGCATTGAAGCAATGATGGGGGATAAAAGGGCCTTGCAAGCTGGTACATCCCATAATCTAGGGCAAAATTTTGCAAAAGCATTTGACGTAACATTTCAGACTAAAGAAAATAAAGAAGAATACGTTTGGGCTACAAGCTGGGGTGTAAGTACTCGATTGATTGGTGCAGTGATTTTAACTCATGGAGACGCAAAAGGTCTCAGGCTACCACCAAAAATTGCACCCATTCAATTAGTAATAATACCTATAGTAAAAAATGATGATCAGCGACAAGAAGTTAAAAACTACATGGAACCATTAATTGCACAGTTAAAGGATATTGAGATTAGGGTTCACCAAGACTGGAGTAGTAATTCTCCGGGTTTTAAATTTAACGAGTGGGAAATAAAAGGGGTGCCGGTGCGAATGGAAATTGGCCCTCGCGATATAGTCGAAAATCAAGTTGTTTTAGCAAGACGCGATACTGGCGAAAAATTATTTATCGATAAAGAGGATTTTAAAGAAAATATCATAAAATTAATGAACGATATCCAATCAGGGCTATTTGAGCAAGCCCAAAACTTTAGAAATAAAAATACACATTCAGTCACCGATTATAAATCATTTCAGAAAATAATAAAAGAAGGTGGATTTGTTCGCTGTGGCTGGGATGGAGAACAAGCTACTGAAGCAAAAATCAAAGAACAAACGGCAGCCACCATCCGTTGTATTCCTTTTGATGAAAAACAAGAAGGTTTAACCTGTATCCTTACGGGTGAACCTGCGAAGCATGAAGTAATTTTTGCAAAAGCCTATTAAATCTTAAAACTTTGATAATTCATACTCCTGCTATTGTTCTAAAATCATTTCCGTATGGTGAAACCTCACTAATTTCAAGATGTTTTTCAAAGGAGCAAGGGAAAATCAGTTTAATTATAAAAGGAGCAAGAAGTAAAAAGTCAAATCGAGCAGCTTATTTTCAACCTCTAAGCTACATTGATTTGATCTATAATTATAAACCACAGCGCGATCTTCAAATTTTATCTAAGGTTAATTTTATAGAATATTGGTCAAAAATATTAAATGATTTACGTAGCCTGTCGCTTTCTATGGCAATTATCGAATTGACTGAAAAAACAATAACCGATGAAGACCCCCACCCTAGTTTGTTTTTAGTATTAAGTGATGTGTTGAAAGCTTATGATAACAAAAAATCAGACCCTAATTTGTTATTTTGGTTTTATGAATGTGCTCTTTTAACCCATCTAGGATTTAAGCCCGATTTAGAAACCAATAAATTGCCAGGACTTGTGCTACCAAATTTAAATGAGGGCCCGAACAGTATTCCTATCTTAGCGAGTTTACTTGCTGAGGATATTGACCATTTGCCTAGTGAATCGATAACAAAAATGGATAGAATTATAATTAGTGAATATCTTTGGCTATTGCTTTGTTATCATTTTGATGGCCTACAAAAGGTTAAATCAATTTCTGTAATCAAAAAGATTCTTTCAGAATAAATATGTTCAATCTTGATAAAACCCTTAAGCTATTACCACTAAGTTGAATTGTGTATATTTAACTGAAAAATGAAATATCAATTTCAATCAAACCCCGGCGAGTTCTCATATAAGCCGACCTTATTCACCAATGCTATAAAAGTATTAGTCTCTGTTAATTTTGGGATTTTTATTTTACAAACCCTATCAAATGCAGAAGGCCTTTTCTTTCCCCTATTTGGACTGGTGCCTAGGATGGTTTGGTCAGAATTAATGATCTGGCAGCCATTCACATACCTTTTTTTTCATGGTGGAATTTGGCACGTATTGATAAATATGTTTGTATTGTGGATGTTTGGTAGTGAGCTAGAAAGGTTATGGGGAAAGAGCCATTTTCTTAAATTTTATTTTGTTACCGGTGTAGGATCAGGACTTTTGACAATGCTTTTTAGTCTCCAATCTATAACCCCTATTGTTGGTGCTAGTGGTGCGGTTTATGGAGTTCTTTTAGCTTATGGACTTACTTATCCAAATCGACAGATATATTTATATGGAATCATTCCTATTAAATCGATTTGGTTTGTAATTGGGATTGGCATGATTGCTTTTATGTCATCATTCAATAATATATCCCAAATAAGTCACATTACACACCTTTCTGGCATGTTAATAGGATATTTAATGTTAAAGAGACCTGTAGAATGGAGATCGCTATGGTTCTCTATAAGAAAAAGAACCTTGGAGTATAGAGTAGTGCAAGAAGAAAAAAAGGCAACCCATAGGCAGAAAATTGAACAGGATATAGATATTATTCTGGATAAAATTAACAGAGAAGGGTTTGATAGTTTATCCCAGAAAGAACAAGATAGTTTATATATAGGTAGCCGTTCCTTATCTCAATACAAAAAAAAGGATTAATAATATTGAAATCTTTGGTGATTATTCATGAATAAAAATTCAGGTACAACAGATTTGGGGACTCTCATCGGTTTGCTTGCCGGGGTTGGCATAATTATATTAGGGATTATATCAGCAGGTGGGGAAATTGCTTGGTTTTGGAATTTCAATTCTATTTTAATTGTTTTAGGTGGTACTTTTGCAGCCACAATGGTAAACCTGCCATTAAAAGCAGTGACCAATGTTTTTAATATTTTAAAGAATGTTTTCCGTGCTGAAGATTATAATTATACTGGAATTATCGAAGAGGTGGTTAAAAAAGCAACAAAGGCTAGGAAAGATGGTTTGCTAGCTCTAGAAGCTGATCTTTCCATAATGGAAGATGGGTTTTTTAAAAATGGTATTGAGCTTGCAATTAACGAAAGGGATGTAAAGCGCTTACGTACATTTCTAAATCTAGAAATGAACAATATTCAAAGCCGCCACATTGCAGGTCAAGAATTATTCTTATATATGGCCTCTTACGCGCCCGCTTTTGGAATGCTGGGGACAGTGTTAGGTTTGATAATTATGATGATGAACTTTACTTCTGGCGGAGGTGATCTAGAATTGGGGGCGGACTATAGTGTCGCGGAAAGATTCTCTGAGCTCTTAAGGGGAATGGGATTAGCACTAATTACCACGTTCTATGGTGTGTTTATGGCAAATATGATTTTTCTACCCATTGGAGGGAAGCTAAAACGACGCTCAGAGAATGAGATGATGCTTAAAAATATTGTTGTTGAAGGAATAATCAGTATTCATGCACGTGAGCACCCGATCTTAATAAGAGAAAAGCTAATGACCTTTGTCCCTTCCCAGTATCGCTACAATAATAAAGATAAAACTTAGGCGTTCAATATGGAACCTTTGCGTCAATCTATTTCTCTTGATGAGCGTAAGGCAAAATCAACTGCCTGGGCGCTTACCTTTGCTGATGTCGTAACACTTTTATTAACCTTCTTTGTGTTACTATTAGTTATGTTAAATGATGCAGAGAAAACCATTAATGTTGTAATTGATCGATTATTAGACCAAACATATGTAAAAATGACTAATGACCTTTCCTCTGATAATATTTCTGTTGATCGAGAGACAAAAGGTATCAAAATTACAATACGGGGCAATCTTTTTAAGTCTGCTTCTGCAGATATTGACCCTTTATATTATCCAGTTGTTAACCAGATAGGTAAAATTATCAAAGAGTCTGAGCTAATGAATGTAGAGTATAATGATAATTACAAGACCTTACTTAAAATGATTGATCAGCAAGGTTCAGATTTAAATGTTGAAATAAGGTGTGAAGGTCATACAGATGATGAGAAACTTCCAGCCAATGCTGAATACCCAAGCAATTGGGAATTGTCTGCGGCTAGATCCTTGAATATAGTAAGGCTAATGAATCAAGATGTTGGAATGTCAGAAAAATATTTTTCTGCGTTAGGATACGGAGAGCATCGCCCAATTGTTGATGTTGGAGCAATTAAGAACTATTTAGATAAAGAAAAAGCCAGAGCAGTTAATCGGCGCGTTGAAATATATTTGGATGCTTTTATAGAAAATAAAGCATATATTGAAAATGAAATAAGTTTGTAGCTCGATAATTACATTTAGTTACTTGTTTGCATCCTGAGTCGCTTGTTTTGGGATAACTTTAAAAACTTGCTCCCCAGGTTTTGCCATTCTGTACTTTTCACGTGCTAACTTTTCAATGTAGTCTAAATCATTTTTAAGACGGTTTTTTTCTGATATTAAAACTTCTTTATTATGACGCAACTTTAATATGTGGTTTTGAATTTTGGTTCTCTCTCTTTTGAGTTTATATAACTGCAAAAGGCCGTGGTCTCCAAAAACAAATACAATTAATAAAGTTGTAGCGATTAAAAACAATATCCCCCTTATAAATCTTTTCTGTGTATCGACAACTTTCTGGCGCAAGACTCTTGGTTCTGCCGCTCGTTTCATGGTACCATACTTGCTCAATTTGGGATTCCTAAATAGCCAATGTTAGCGATTGATCCATTATGTCCTAATTCTTCTTCAATGCGTAATAATTGATTGTATTTACATGTCCGATCTGTTCTAGATACAGAACCTGTTTTAATTTGCCCCATACCCATAGCTACTGCTAAATCAGCTATAGTGGTGTCTTCAGTTTCTCCTGAGCGATGGGAAATGATTGCCCCCAAATTGGCATTTTTTGCATGATTTATTGTCTGAATTGTTTCAGTCACTGTTCCAATTTGGTTGAGTTTAATTAGAATAGCATTCATGCTGCTCTCTTTGATGGAGCGTTCTAGTCGTGAAATATTTGTAACGGTTAGGTCATCCCCAACAATTTGTATTTTATTTCCCAACTTCTTTGTCAGTTGTTTCCACCCTTCCCAATCATCTTCATGAAGTCCATCTTCTATGGATACAATAGGGTATTTTTCAACAAGGCCACTAAGATATTCAACCATGCCTATGGAATCTAATTTTTTATTTTCAGAATATAAATTATACACACTGTCTTCAAATAACTCACTTGCAGCGACATCTAATGTCAAATATATATCTGAACCTGGTTTTAACCCTGCTTGCAATACCGATTCAAGTATTATTTCTATAGCTTCTTCGTTAGACTTAAGATTTGGTGCGAACCCACCTTCATCCCCTACTGCAGTTGATAACGCCTTTGATTTTAATACTGATTTTAAATGGTGAAATACTTCCGTCCCCATTTGTAAAGCCTCCGAAAATGTTTTAGCACCAAAAGGCATTATCATAAACTCTTGAATATCAACTAAGTTATCGGCATGGCTCCCGCCATTTAAAATATTCATCATTGGCATTGGAAGTATATGTGCGTTGTTCTTTCCTAGGTATTGATAAAGAGATTTCTTTTCAATTTTTGCACCTGCGTGTGCAATCGCCATTGAAACTCCTAAAATTGCATTTGCGCCTAGATTCGATTTGTTTTCTGTTCCATCTAGCGCTAAGAGCTGACCATCGTTTTCTGATTGCTTAGTAGCCTCACAGCCTTTTAAGGAAGGTGCAATAATGGTGTTTATATTATTAATGGCAGTCCTTACCCCTTTCCCTAGATATCTGTTTTTATTTCCATCTCTTAATTCAAGGGCTTCATGAATCCCTGTTGATGCGCCAGAGGGTACTGCAGCACGTCCCATTAATCCATCGGCTGTCATGACATCAACTTCAACAGTGGGGTTGCCTCGAGAATCTAAAATTTCTCTAGCAAATATTTTTTCAATAGAAGAATTCAAATTTTACTCCCGTAAATTATATAACCAAATTAGATTTGAGCGTAAACATCATTCAATAGCAATAATATGAAACTTTTACTTTAGAACAATGTATGGTATTAATAATTAAAGTAGTTTAATGTTCACAGTTTACCAATATAGGCCTGTGGATGAGTCTGAGTGGGACCATTTTGTTACACGCAGTAATAATGGAACGATATTTCATCTCCGGTCATTCTTAAATTATCATCCTCAAGGCCGCTTTAATGACCATAGCCTTATAATTAAGAAAAAGGGAAAATTATTCTCTATTTTCCCCGCAGCAGTAAAAGAAATTAATTCCAAGCCATATCTTATATCTCATCCAGGTGCCACTGTAGGTTCTTTTGTAATACCGGAAAACCTTTCAATTGTAGAATCTATGGAACTGGTGAAATGCTTAGTTGCTTATACAGAAGGGAAGGGGTTTAGCGGCATACGTATTACTTTACCACCAAACCTTTATCAAAGACGCCTCTCTAACTATATGGACTTTGCTTTTTTTAAATATGATTTTCAATATCTTAAAAGAGATATAACTAGTATCTTATTTTTAGAAAGCACACTCAAAGCTACAGTAAACAAATTTCGTTCTTCTCATAAGAGGGCTGTCAATAAAGCAATTGATAGCGGAGTACATGTTGAGCAATCAAATGATCTTTCTTCTTTCTATTCTATTTTAGAAAAAAATTTGAAAATTCGTCATGGCGTGAGTCCAACACATAGCCTTATAGAGTTAGAACATATTCAAAAAATTTTCCCGAACAGGTTTAATCTCTTTGCTGCATTTTTGGATGGAAAGATGATTGCCGGGGTTGTCAATTTTATTGTAAATGATCATACTATTCTAGCTTTTTATATCAGCCATGATGAGGCATTTTCTAAGTATAGGGCTGTTAATCTTTTATTTTATACCATTTTTGATTGGGCAATAGATAACAATTATAATATTTACGATTTTGGAACTTTTACTGTTAATGAAGAACCAAATATGGGACTGGGTCGGTTCAAAGAAAATTTTGGAGCCAGTGGTATTTTTAGAGATACAATCGAATTGTGCTTATAAATTTTTATGTCAATTAAAGGTCTAGGTAAACAATCTCTGATATATGGTCTTGGCCACATTCTAGCTAGACTTATCACCTTCTTATTACTTCCTTTATATACTCACTCTTTCACCCAAGAAGAATACGGCGCGCTTTCACTGGCATATGCCTTTATGGGATTTGCTCTAATTTTGTATCGATATGGTATGGATACAGCTTTAATGAAATTTTCCGTACAGACAAGTGGAACGGAAAGAACAAAGCATATTACAGTTATTTTGATATCTCAAATTACCACAGGTGTTATTTTTACCCTCTGCTTGTACCTAAGCAGAAATTATTTAGCATATTTGGTGTTGGGTATTAATAGGCCCGATTGGATGATATATGTTTCGGCCATTATTTTCTTAGACTCTCTTTGGAATCTTCCTTTGCTAATTCTAAGGTCTGAAGAAAAAGCTGTGCCGTTTATAGGCTTTAGCCTTTTGAATGTTATAACCACCATGGCGCTAAATATTTTATTCGTTGTGCATTGGGGCTCTGGAATTGAAGGTGTATTCAAAGCTAATATAATAGCTTCAGCTATTGTTTTATTTTCAACTGCTCCAATTATTATCCAACGTATAAAATTGAAAATGCTTGATGAAGTGATTTTCATGAAAATCCTTCGATTTGCTATACCATTTTTGCCAGCAGGAATTTTCACTATGGTAATGGAATTATCAGACCGGTATTTACTTGAGTGGTTTTTAGGAATAGCCGATGTTGGACTTTATTCTGCTGGGAAAAAAATGGGGATGCTCGGTCTCACAATTGTAATGGGCTTTAATATGGGCTGGACCCCGTATTTTCTAAAAAGAGGTCAAGAGAAAGGTGCTAAAATTGAATTTGCAAAGATCGCTACACTTTTTTGTGGAATTATGGGTTATATATTTATGCTTGTAAGCATATTGGTTGGTGATATAATGCAATTATCAATTTTTGGTCAAACATTGATTGGCTCTGAATTTTGGAATTGTGAGCCAGTTGTTAGTGTAATTCTTATCGGATACTTTTTCTTTGGGACCTACGTTATACAGCTTCCAGGTGTTTATATGAAAGAGATTACAAAATGGGTTCCTATTTTTCGTATTACAGGTGCATTAACATTGATTTTATCTTGTATTTGGTTAATACCTGTTTTGGGGTTAATGGGGGCAGCATATAGTGTGGTCTTCGCCTTCTTGGCCATGAATCTGTCAATATATTTTAAAACATATCGCATTTATCAAGTACCATATAATTGGCGTGCAATTTTATTTCCAATAATCTTTCTAGTTGGAGCTCAACTTAATATTGGTGACTCATTACCTAAATTATGGCTTTCTATTATCTATCCTCTTTTATGGTATTTTTTTGCATTAACCAATGATGAAAAACAAGATTTAATTAGGCTTGTAAGATGATAGCAATAGTGTCTTGTCACCACTCTCCGGATGACGAAAGAATATATCATAAGCAAATAAAAACATTAATAGAAAAAGGTTTTTTTATTAGATACTACACTCGATCAAATCATGCTCTTGATTTAACAGGGCCATCAATAGTTCATAATAATATTAACGGAAAAACTAATGTAAGGACTTTTATTGATAAGGTATTTAACGAGCTTGCGAGATTTGAAGATATGAAATCTATTCAAATTCATGAGACCGACCTCCTCCCATTGCTGAAAAAAATAAAATCTCGTTTTTTTCATATTAAAACAATTTATGATATACATGAAAATATGGAGGCTCTTTACAGAACTTTTTCTAAGCGTATAAAACCTTTGAAAGAAGGTTTGATATTTTTGCGAAAATATCAAGAAAGCAGATACTTGAAACATGTTGACCAGATTATACTCGCAAATGTTCCAATGTCGACCAACCCCTATCTGGAATCTGGGATTCCGATAATTATAATTGAAAACTTTCCTGAATTAAAACGTTTGAATCTGAACTTGAGCTCTACGAAAAAATATCTCTCTCTAGTTTATCATGGGCATCTTGCACCTGAAAGAGGTTTAAAAGATTTGATAGAGGCCATGCATCATATAAAAACTGTTCACTCAGATGTCAGGCTTAGCTTAATAGGCACATTTAGGACAAAAGAGTTTAAGGATAAAATCTCTAATATGATTATCGAACTAAACCTCAAAGATAATATAAATATAATCCCGCAAGTTCCTCATGATGAGGTATGGATGATGCTGCAAAAACATTCTATAGGCGTTATCCCATTTAGAAAAACCCCATTAACTGAAGAAAACACCCCCACAAAGCTTTTTGAGATGATGGCGAGTGGTTTGGAAATAGTTGCAACAGACATGCTCCCAATCCGCAATTTTGTAGTTGATACCATCTATTGGTCTAAACCGGGGGATTCATATTCAATAGGAAATGCGATTTTAAATGCTTTTGATCAAATAGATAATTCTCTCAACATTTCCAAAAACCAAAGTCTAATTAAACAAAAATATAACTGGGAAAATAGAAAAGAGCAGTATTCTTCTCTATTTGATCCTAAATGAAAATATTATATATCTCACCTGAAAATACTGTCGGTACTTTAACTCTTTGGAAAAAAGAGCACATAAGAAGAAAAAATCAATGCCGAACTGTTACATTTTTTAGTTCTCCAAAAGGTTTTGAAGAAGATATTTGCTTAAATCTTCCTTTTAATTTTACCAAGCCCTACTTGTCTATGATGAGAAACATCGTTTATAAACAATATAGAGGTGAAGAAGGATACTTTAAGGAGAAAGAGGGACATCCACCAATCTGGCACCCTGATGGTTGGTTGGATAGTACTTTCTTAAAGTTAAAAGACCAGTTGTGGAAGCCAATCATTTATAAGGCTATAGATGAATATGGACTATATGATTTTGATGTTGTGCATTTTGAAAGTGGTATGGATTTTCTTAAAAATGAATTTTTTGTTAGGGGGTTAAAAGATAAAGGAAAAAAAATAATTTGTCACTACCATGGTGAAGACCTTAGGAGTAGAGGCGTTATGCCTTATATTAATAAAATATCAGATTTAAATTTAACTAACGAAGTTGATCTTTTAACAAAACATCCCAACATAGATTATCTGTTTTTACCCTTCAAAACTTCAAATTTTAAGTCAAAATCCATTATAAATGATACAATTCGTATATCCCATGCACCAACAAATCGCTTTTATAAAGGTTCTGAAATTATTATTAAAATATGTGAAGCTTTGCAATCCGAAGGGAAAATCGAATTTGATTTAATTGAAAATGTACCAAACTCAGTTGCCATAAATCGAAAATTAAAATCGGATATTTTTATAGACCAAATAGGCAATAAAGGAGGGTGGGGTTATGGCATGAATTCTGTCGAGTCTCTTTCAATGGGGGTTTGTACTTTAACTGAGATGAATGATGTCTATAATTCTTTTATTCCAGATCATCCATTTATCAACATCAATTCTGAGAACCTTAACTCTGAATTAAGAATGCTTATAAATAATCGTGAAAAAATATTGGCTCACGGGGAAGCAGGTAAAAGATGGGTTGAGAAAAAACATGATATAAAAAATGTAGCTGATAAATTATATAATTATTATGAAACTCTGCGGTTATTGTGATGAT
>CENP01095421.1_pt1 | contig 20989 bp, 16 predicted proteins | sample 361281 | NCBI WGS metagenome assembly CENP01 (sample SAMEA2591122, study PRJEB7988) | marine metagenome | biome: marine biome (ENVO:00000447); feature: deep chlorophyll maximum layer (ENVO:xxxxxxxx); material: saline water (ENVO:00002010), including plankton (ENVO:xxxxxxxx) | depth 70 m | reverse complement strand
TGGGTGGCGGATAAACCCTATGTAATCTCTAAATATCTTTTTGTTCCAGAAGGAAAAACACTGCAAATACAAGAAGGTGTTCAATTGCACATGGCCCCTTATTCATGGCTTTATGTTGAAGGCAAACTAGAAATTCTCGGGAAGGCCAACAACCGAATTCTTATACAAGGAGATCGTTTGGAACCACGATATGAGGAACAAGCAGGACAGTACGGAGGTATTTGGCTTAGTTATCCGAGCAAACAAAATCGTATAGAATATACCACCATAAAAAATGGTACAGTAGGTGTATATGTTGATACATCGTCTAGTGACGGAGAAACCCAAGTTCAAATCAAAAATAGTTTTATCAGGAATATGCGCTTTGATGGAGTGGCTGCAAAAGGAGGTACATTAGATGTGCAAAATTGCCTTATTACAGATTGTGGCAGAGTTGGATTTTTAGGACAACTTGGCGGTAGCTATCGATTAAAACATAATACAATAACCAATTATGCCAGTGGACAAGGCAGTGCAGTCCTGTTCAACAATATTGAACGTGACGAAAATGGATTCCCCACCGGACTATCCTTCGATATAGATTTTTTGGTACAGAATTGCATTATTTCTGGTTATGCCAAAGATGAGCTCATATTGGACATTGATCCTTTAAAACAAGGGTCCTCGATTGTTTCCAACTCATTAATTAAGGCCGATGAATTGTTTGATGTTTTCAATAAAGATGACCTAAAAAATAAAGTGAACCGTTTGTCGTTTTACCCGAATTTTGTTGACATCTCAAATTTTGATTACAGCCTAGATTCTCTTAGTCCAGCTATAGATGCAGGACAAGTTCTTAATCCTGTTATAACCGAGGATTATAACAACAATCTCAGGTCTGGTATTCCCGATGCCGGGGCAATAGAAAAACAATAAATTACTGTTTGATAATTTTCTTGCTGACCATCTTTTCATTGCTTAAAAACTTTATGACATAAACACCCTTTGCCAAAATGCTCAAACCAATCTTTTGATGGGCAAGGGATGGAATTAGTTTCTTACTTACCAATTCTTGTCCGTTTAGAGAATACAACTTTGCTTCAAAAAAACTTGTGTCTCTTAATTGAATAAAAACTTCACTTTCAAAAGGGTTCGGATATATGTAAACTGGAAATTGGGGGTCTTCAAGACGTTCAATATTTGCTTTTCCCAATACATGCACTTCAGGATCAAATTGCAGAGAATTCGGAATGAATGGAAGGGGAATACTTTGCTCCTCTAGCAATGGATCAATTTGTATGGTGGTATCCTTGTTGTCATTATAAATTTTCAACTCGATTGGCAAACTATAAGCTAGATTGGAAGGGTGGCTAGGCGTTTGATTAACGAATAGCTTTAGCTGCTCATTCTCATACGACCATAATATATTGTAAACTGCATAGCCCTCATTAAAATACCATTCTTGGAAATAGGCAGTCAAGTTTTTTTCTGACACGCTTTCGAAAACTTCCTTGAGTTGCTGCGTATTGCCAAAACCACCATCGGCAGCTCTTTCATTTAAAAAAGTTCTACAAGCCAAAAAAAACAAAGAGTCACCCATTTGATAACGAAGCATATGAGCAAGCCATGCTCCTTTTCGATAGGTTAAACGAGAAGAGAATAATCTTCCTACATCTGCCGTATCTGCAACGTAAACACGCCCATCTTTTTCCAACATAACCGAGGCACGTAAATCTCTCATTCTGTGCTTAAATGATGAAGTATCGAATACATTTTCCAAAACAAGGGCATTTAAGTAAGTCGCAAACCCTTCATTGATCCATAAATCTTCCCAGCTTTTGCAGGTGACGTAATTACCAAACCATTGGTGAGCCAATTCATGGGCCATAAGGTCAAAGTCTAAATTGGCCATAAAACTCATGGTTTGGTGCTCCATACCTCCTCCTCTTCCGAATTGTGCATGACCATATTTTTCATTGGCATAAGGGTATGGCCCAAAAAGTTTTTCAAAAACCTCCATTTGCTCAATTATCCAACCGTCACTCTTTCTTGCTGTTTCCAAAAATTCTGGGTAAATGTAGTTGACTACCTCAATTTGTTTGCCTTCTATGGAATTATAAAACTCTGAATATTCAGCATAATTGGTTATAGCTATTGCCACCAAGTATGTAGTGATTGGATATCGATGTTTCCAGTGAAAAATAGCATTTCCCTTTTTATCTCCTCTTATGGGTTGAAGTATCCCGTTGGACGCAACTTTCCAATCCTTATTTGAAGGTACCGCCACTAATACATCCAACGAATCTATTTTATCTCCTAAAGACATTTTGCATGGCCACCAATCTGCCGCACCGTAAGGTTCAGAAAGTGTCCAATGCACAAAAGTGGGTTTGCTTTTGTTGTGCAGATCAATGGAATATCCATTTCGAACTCCCTTGGTAGGATCACCAGAATAGTATATACATAGGCTATCTAATAGATCTTTCGAAAGTGTTTTTGAAAATGAAATCTTCACTTGATTATTTTCATGAAAAAAGGCCAATTTTTTGCTATGGTATAGCACAGAATCCACGTTCATGTGCATACCCAGGTCAAATGAGATTTCTTGAAAATTATCCACTTTCGGCACAAAAAAACTATTGACTTTTCCAGTGATGAAATATTGCTCAGGATTAATAGTTAATTCCAACCGATGGTATGTAATGTTATATGAAGACTTTTCCTGATTTTTTTTAAAATTAATTCTTTGATTATGGCCTTTAAACTCTGACTTTGCCCAACTATCCAAGTGTTTCTGTGCAAAAATGTTGAGGGTGAAGAGAAAAAATGTAGGTAAGAAGATAAAACGCATGGGCGTTCTGGGAAAGTAGTTAAACTACTTTAATTGAGCAAACTAATTGTTTTGACTTTTTAGTTGTTCTACGTATTTCGCCTTAATAATTTGCTTTCTACGCTTCACAGAAGGTTTTATAAATTGCTTTCTTTCACGAAGTTCTTCCAAAGTTTTTGTTCGCTTAAATTTCTTTTTAAGCTGCTTCAAAGCCTTCTCTAGATTGTCGTTTGGTGCAATGTTTATTTGTAGCATAATTCGGCTAAAGGGATGCGAAAATAAGTTTTTTTGCATAAACGCGGTATAGCAAAATTGTTTTTTAGCTTATTTTCTTCCTATTCTTTTTTTCTTTTCTAATAGCAGCCCTTCTTCTAAACGTAAGGTTGAATCCGGTGCGTGCATTGAAGTAATTTGCTCTCTCCAAACCGAGAAAAGGAATGTTATCAAGTACTAAGTAAAATTGTACTGGCCCCATATTTATACTTCCCCCAGCGCCAAAACCAATTAACATCCCTTGTCTAAAGGAACCACTAGCTGAAAGAGACAGTGCTTTGGTCAATCGAGCGTTGTAACTTAAGGTGAACGCAGGGTGTATTTTTTGGTCAAAAATATCACAATAGATTAATGCGCCAATCCTGTGGTTATTTAACAAAACAAAGCTTCCCCCGAGATAAAAATAAGCTGGCAATCTAGTGGTGTAAGAACCCCCAGCAGCTGTATCAACATCGAACAAATTGAAAAAAGAATCTCTATAACTTTTTAAATCTGCTTTAAATTCCTGGCTGTCTAATAGAATATTGTCAAGCCTCACTCCGTCAAATTCGAAAAATTGATTGGGTGTGAAATATGTTTTTGTATTGGATACCCAATTGATTTTTCCGATATCATTGACGGCACCGCTAATGCTCAGCCGTTTACTTAATTGTGCTTGAAAACCCAAATCAACTGCCAGACCGTTATTGGATAATTCACCTAGGTCTTGCCAAGGATTTTCAATACCAGTTGAAGATGTATTTACCTTTAATCTATTCTCAATGGAGTACGAATAGTCTATAGGATTGGTTTGCAAAGAAAGGTATGCATTTTCTGTACTGAAGTCTGATAAACCGCGCAACAATTTTACGCGAGTTCCTAATTTAAAACGATCATTTTGGCCAAAAGCCCTTGTATAGCCTATACCTACTTCCGCGTATGACTGAAACATAATTGAAGGCGCCAATTGGAATGTTTTTCCCAAATTTGATCCGCCGTTCCCGTCCACTATTAAATCAATGAGGTCTTTAGGGTATTGAAATCGTATTCTATTTTTTATTCCAAAATTTGCTTGAATAAAGTTCTTTCCGAGAGATATCCCAGCATGGCCCAATTCTATATAATTGTTAAAATACAGATAGTTCTCTTCTTTAAATACCGCATCTAATTGGCTCAAATCTATCGTTATTCTCTTATCATCTTCATCAATAAGATTATTCAAATTCTTTAGCTCTAGAAAGCTTAAACCAGCATCAAAATTGAGATTTCCGATAAGTGGTAACGCAATAAAGAATTTGCTATCTGGCAAAGCCGCAGGATTGGTATACAACCGTTGAGGCAAGGACTGCATGTGGTATAGTGTGAGGTCGTTTTGCGACCATAGTTTTGACGAAGTCAAAAGCAATAAATAGAAAAAAATATGTTTGAATTTACTCATCATTCTATTTTGCTGTTGCGTTTACTTTAGCTTCTATTCCCAAACCAATTTCAATATTTTGATGGCTATATATCTTAACTGGCAACAAATTACCGTCTTTCTTTAAGGTGTTAAATTTGACCAAAAATTCTACTCTTTTCGCAGAAGCCAAATTTTGTGATTGATTTTTTTGAAGTTCAATATCAAACATCGTTTCTTGTGCCTCTGTTGTTTCTCCAGAGTTATTAATCTGAGCTGCATCAATAACATACTCGTCTTGTAGTCCCACAGAATCTATTGCTTGACCGTCTGAATCATAAAAAATTAAAGCAAGCACAAAATCTGTAGGAAAAGTATTATCAGCACTGATATGCAATTTTAGTGATTCTACCTCTTCAGGATTTTCTGTGGCATTAAGCGCAAAGGGTGCCATTTTTCTTATCTGAAAATTGGTCGTAGAACCATAAAGAGGAAAATAAGTTTCGACCCTACCGACAATTTTTGCTGAAGAAGGCACAAAATTCCTTATGGTTTTATCAGCTGGATTGAGCTGACCTTCTGCTTGATAAGATAAAAACTTTGGATTGGTGTTAATTAAGTCCTTGAGATTACTATTTGTTTTATTCAATTCAAAACTATCAAATGCCGTTTCACCAATATTGCTTGAAATGCCTATTGGTAAAGGATTTGGGATGCCTTGTAAGCTTACTTGACCAAGCTCACTTAGTCCTTCAAAATTATTTAAACCAACCGCTATTGGTATACCAAATTGATTTCCGGTTCTTATCTTTATTCGTGGGTCTTCAATGCGAACTTGGCCCATTTTTTGGTTACGAAAAAGATCAATCTCAACGCTGTCTTTCCGTTGATTAAATATTTCAATTGGACCTGTATATCCATAAAATATTCCAAAGTCAATCTCAGTGAAACCCAATTCAAAACCTAAGCTTTGATTGGTGTTAAAATCATCTCCCATCGAAGTGGTAAAAGAAATATTTATTTCTATGGGTATTTGAGAATGCCCCTGACTTCCTTTTGTCATGTCAATAAAAGCTTGATTCCAATTGTCTTTTTCTGAATATGGAGCAACTTTTGACACGCTCGTATTTTTTTTCCATGCTCGTCTGTTTTCCCCTATGGCGACAGTTGGTAAATTAATTTCGATGTCCATTTCCTTTTCAAAGCTAGATTGAATAAAGAGATTCAACAAAAGATCTGAATTGATTAAGCTGTCTATTTCTATGTTTTGAACATTCAGTATATCAATTTCGGCACGAATGGTTTCCTCTACCAGAATGCCAGGATTATTGTTCATGTAATTAACTCTTTCTTGAGTAAAAGAAAATTGATCTTGAAAAACTTGATTGTCAATCTTAATCATTTCCTGCGCCTCCGCACTCTCGAAAGTATCAGTAAAAACCAAGGTAAGAAACTGATCTTCATCTTCCAAAAGCTTTGTGCTGGAATTTTGACCAATCAATTCTCTTAAAGACAAGTTTGTTTTCAAAATGGGGGCTGCCCATGTGGGTGTCCATTTCACTTGTACTGGTTTATCAAAGTCTGGGATTTTCTCTTCTATACAGCTTAAAAAAACCGAAAAGAAAAAAAATAAAATCAAGATGTGCGGTATATTTTTCCTAAAACTCATTTATGGTAAAGATAACGTATTTTGTGAGCAATTTATGTCAACTTTATCAAAGATTTTGATTGGCAGTTTTGTTTTGAGTATTGTGCTTGGAGCTTTCTGCACGCATTATTTAGAAAATATTTTGCAAGCCAAACAATTAAATACCTTTCAGTTAGGGACACGATATTTTCTATATAATATATTGATTTTATTGCCATTGTCACTTACCGGCCATATTGATTTGGGTAAAAAAAAGTTTTTTCTAATTTCAATTTTTTTTTCCGTAGTGCTATTTTCTGGAAGTTTATGGCTTTTAGCTTTTAAAAATTTTATACCATTCTTGAACTCATTTCCACTTGGAAGCTTTACCCCAATTGGTGGTTTGTGCATGATGTTTAGTTATTTGTTTTTAATCATTCAAAAAAAACAAGACAAGTAACATTTTCAAGCACATTTAAATTAGGTTTGCCTTTATGCGCATTGTATTTACAGGGACTGGGACCTCAACAGGTGTTCCTCAAGTAGCTTGCACATGTACTGTTTGTAAAAGTTCTCAACCAAAAGACCAACGTCGAAGATGTTCCGTTTATGTTGAGGCATATGGAAAACACTTGGTCATAGATAGTGGTCCAGATTTTAGGAACCAAATGATTGATCTTGGACTGAAAAAGTTAGATGCGCTTTTAATTACCCACGAACACAAAGACCACATTGGTGGTTTTGATGACATCCGTGGGTTCAATTTTGCAAATAAAAATGAAGCAGTAAATGTCTACCTAAACCAAAGAACCTATGCATGTATTCAACGAGATTTTGCTTATATTTTTGAAGAGCCTAAATATCCAGGAATTCCACAAGCCAATTTTCATGTTATAGCTGATAATAAGTTTGAAGCAGCTGGTATGGAAATTACTCCATTGGAAGTTATGCACTACAAATTACCTGTTTTTGGTTATCGAATTGGAAATTTTTGCTACATAACTGACGTGAACTTTATTCCAGAAAAAACAGCCAAAAAATTAGAAAATGCTGAAATTTTAGTTCTTAGTGCTGTAAGGTGGACACCTCATATTTCGCATTTCACCGTAGATGAAGCAATTGAACAAATACAAAAATATGGACCTAAAATAGGTGTCATCACCCACTTGAGTCACAAAATTGGTCTACATGAAGAAGTGCAGAAACGCTTACCTAAAAATATTTTTTTAGCCTACGATGGTTTGACTTTTGAACTATAAAAACTTTATAGAAGTTTATTTGTCCTGCTAAAGATACTTTTTATTTTTGCACCCCACAAAAAAGAGTTGGTAGCTCAGTTGGTAGAGCAACGCCCTTTTAAGGCGTGGGTCCTGGGTTCGAGCCCCAGCCAACTCACTTCTTTAGTAATGTACGACCGAAGGTATTATGGCAATAGGCTAATTTCCTCATCCCCTTCTAAATAAGGCATCCAAGTGATTATAAATTGAAGCATCTCATCTGTTGTACGCATACTGGCACCTCCCTTCTCTATCCGTTCTCCTATCCACTGAGGAGGATCAAATGGGTTCCATTTATTTTCAGAAGTATTGTCAAAATAAGCTTCTAACTTGATGATTGAACCTTTTGGAACTTTTTGCATTTTTTTGAATGTATAGAAATATTGCCAACGAAAATCCCAACGTGGAATATCAATTAATGGTAGAGTATCTCCATTGGGCAACATACAAAATGCCCTAAAGCTTTTACCCAATAAGTGCATATGTGGATTAATGGTGAGAATACTCATGTCCTCAGGAACAATTGCCTGGCTCGTAAATTTCATAATGGTATCTGGCGGAATTTGAAGACTTGGCTTGATAGGTGTTACGCCATTGGTTCCCATCATAATTTCTCTTGTTGGTCGAGAAGGTGCTTTATCCGTAAAATAAAATTTTACTATTGATTGATCCCATAGATCTTTGGGAATTGGACCAAAGTGTATGTCATTAAAAACCAAAACATTCTTTTTCTTGATATAGGCACCTCCAATACCATTTGGGTAAAAGTGATGCTCAACTCCGGGCAGATAATTTACAGCAGAATGAATTCTTTGTGGTTTGCTCCCATCGTCATTGAATAAATCCATCGCAATAAAATCTTCATAAAAAGCATCTGTTTGGGTTGTTATTTTTTTTTCACCATTGAATACAGATTTTTTTTTCTGGTCTTGATAGCTTAGTAAATGTCCGTTCATATGATGTACCAAATTGTGTTCACCAGCTACAAATTCAATGGATCTTAAAAAAGTATCATTGGGCAACTCAAAAGGCAATTTGATAATAAAAAAAGTATCTCTGTTGTTGCCATGAATTTTAATTGAATCTGTAGTGATAACAAGATCTGGTTTGGGTTTATCCAATCTTTGTGGTACACGTAACGGTTGTGAAATGGTCTTCAAATTTCCTGCTGGTGCCCCATGATTTACCCATTTTTGTATCATTGAAATTTGATTTTGCGTTAGAAATTTTTCCCCAACAAAATGGCTGTAATTTCTATTTGCCGGCCATGGTGGCATATATCTAGATTTGGTTACTCGTGCTATAGTTTTCTTTTTTCGAAACGCTTGTTTGTAAGTAAGCAACTCAAAAGGAGCAGTGCCTCCATTTTGGTGACAAGAAATACAATTTTCTAGAAGAATAGGTGCGATATGTTCCGCATAATTTACCGAATTATTCTGCTGTTTTTTACAGGCAAAACATATGACAACAAGCATATATGTGCGGTATTTAACTAATATTCGATATAGCATCCTTCAGCCTGTTTATAGGCGTTTTTTATACGCGTACCATTTAAGAAACTATCTATTGCCAAGGACAGAAAATTGTTGGTTTTCCGCACAATTCTTTTGCTACCCAAATCCTCTACCCAATCATCAAAAGCGCCTTGATATTTTACATTCTTAGCAGAATCAAACAGAAAAAATTCTGGAGATATTGTAGCGTTTATCTCGGAGGCAAGTTGATTGTTTTTGTCTATGAATAACATATTCTCGGGGATGTTGTACATGTTTATAAAATTTTTGATTTCGTTTTTTTGGTAAAATTTTGCCGGCACTACCAAGAAAAAATCTAGGCTGTTTTCATATTTCTTTTTCAGTCTCAAAAAAGGTGTAGAATAACTTTGAGACAATGGACAATCAGGCACCATTACCATAAACACCTGACCTTTTTTTTGATGTATTTTTTTTGGCCATACTTGAGAGCATCCCACAAATGCAAAAAGACATAATATATAATTGATTGATTTCATCAGCTTTTTGGCAATTTGATAGTAAAGCTAGTTCCTTCACCAATTACTGATTGGAAAGAAATATGACCTTTTGCTTGTTCAACAATATTTTTTGTGATGGCTAGGCCCAAGCCCATTCCAGATGTTTTTGTACTAAATTTTGGCTGAAAAATCTGACTTGCTTTTCTATTGCTTATCCCTGATCCATTGTCTGAAATTGTAATTGAATAATCCAATTCTTCTTCAATTAGTTTAATTTTTACTTTGCCGGATCTTTTTTCAGGTATTGCCTGTATAGCATTGGTAATAAGGTTGGTAAAAACCCTCGACATATTTTTTTCGTCGCAAAAAGACATGGCTTTTTCACAATCTGTGTCAAAAATCAATTGCGTTCTTTCAATGTTCTGAAAGAGTGTTATTTGTTTGGTAATTAACTGGTTCAAATCAACTTGTTGATTTTTTGGTTCAGCAAGCTGAGCAAAGTTTGAAAATTCCGAAGCCATTTCACTCAAATTATCTATTTGAAAAATGATAGAATCTGCAGTTTTTCTGAATTTATCAATCAAGTTTGGTTCATTTTCTTTTATAGCTTTTTGCAAAAATTGTAGGTTAAGTTTCATAGGTGTTAAAGGATTTTTAATTTCATGGGCCACTTGTTTGGCCATCTCTCGCCATGCAGACTCACGCTCTGACTTGGCAAGCACTTCTAGATTTTTTTCAAGTTTCAGAACCATTTGATTGTATTGCTGAATTAGTTCACCTATTTCATCATTTCTTTTCCATTGGATAACTTCATTTTTACCATTTAATGATGTTTGTGCCATTTTCTGCTGAATTAACACCAATGGTCGTAATACCCGTTTGGTTAAAAAATAAATAGAAACAGCTCCTATTAAAATAAGTAAGAAATAAACATTCAAAAATGAGACAAAAAGTTTGCCTAGCTCTTTCCTAACAATATTTGTTTCCTCGAAATAAGGTAGATTGAGGTACATTATTTTTCTGCCAAATGGATTGTAGATTGGTGCATAAGCAGAATATACTTTTTTCCCATTTACCCATTCTTCTTGAAGGTACTGTGAATGCTGATCAACTGTCAACTTCCGGAAGACAGAGCTCGGCATCATATGAGGGATTCTATTTAACTTAGGCAATACTTTCCCTGATGAGGATACCAACTCACCATCTAAGTTGAATAAGCGAATATTCGTTTTTTGCTCAGATGATAGTTTATTGATTATGGACAAAGCCTGATTTGTACTTTCTACTTTTTGTTCGACCGCTGGAATAAGTGCAATCAAATTACCTACATCTTTTAATTTTTGTCCTATTTCTAATTTTATTCTGCTGCTATGATTTAATGCTACATAACGCGTCATTACATACATTGCTGCTATCATACCTACAATCAGCAAACTAATGCTTAGCATTTGTGTTCGCGTGATAATTGAATTTTTTAAACTAAAAAGTGATCGAATGGAATTTTGAAGAAATAACCACTCGAAAAGAATAAAGATTAGTATAGACGCAGCAATTATGCCCGATAAAACTAGAAGCAAACTAAAAGCGCTATTCCAAGCTTGATTTGTCTTGACAACTTGAACACTTAATCCGTTTCGAAACCCAAATTGCCAAAGCTTGTTTCTTTTAATTTTCTCCATAAATTCAACCGGCTTTTGAAAATCTGGAAAAGCAAAATTTCCTGATTGGTAAATTAGTTTTTCATTTTTATAAATCCCGAAGTGATAATCTTGACGACTAAATGAGGAATGCAGGGGTTTTGTTGTCTTTTTTGGAAAAGTGATCATATTGGCACCCTGCTGAATTCTTTTAGGACGCAATAGGATATATAAATTCCCAAAATCACCATTTTGGTCACAATTTTCAAATTTGGCTATGTATGAGTTTAACCATTGTGGGTCTAAAATTCTAAAAAAATATCTACTCAAAGTGGGTGTGTTTTTGTTGTTGTATAGATCGTCTAATATTTCAATTGGATAAGTATTTGCCTCTATTGCTTGCTTGTTTTTATCAAAATTTTGAAGAAATATTTCATATTTATTAAGCTGATCATAAAAAAACAAATTGCGTATTGTAGCATTTCTTTCCGATGTATTTCCATTTTTATAATCAAAAGGTTCAAGAAAAATTTTAATCAAATCATTTTCCACCTTCTCGAATGCGTACTCTGTTTTTATATCCTTTGCGAATAATGTTTGATGAACAAAAAGTTGCACATAGTTGTCTTCTTTTTTCTGATTTGATTGAGAAATTTTAAATGTCATAAGCAAAAGGGTCATGCCTATAAAAGAGAGCCATTTGTACTTAATTTTTCCAATAGAAATATGACTTATGTAAAGTGCCCATAAGTACAAACATGCAATCAAAAGTTCAAACATATTTTTCCCAGAATCAATCCACTGGAAACTTAAAAAAACAACAGAACCCAAAAGCATCAAAAATCCTTTATGAGTGATTGATTGAAAAATATGGTAAGCAAAAAATGGGATACTCAAAAAACAGATAGCAATCAACATTAAGGCAATTAGCGTGAAGAAATTAATCTTGTTTATCTGATTTACGTCAAACACTAAACTGGAATTTTCTACAAGTTCAACGGATAAACCGAGAACCATATCTGTAAAAAAAAACAGGCCTACAATAAGCAGCAAGCCGGGAATAAATTTAAGTTTCGATTCTTCAAACCTCTTTAAATAGGCTGTAAGCGTCCCCGCAACAATCAAACCGAGTACAACATGATAAATCAAATCTCCAAGGGAAGGGACCCATTTGGAAATTGCAAAATATTGAGGATTAAACAGCACATTCGTTCTAAAAGCAATAATTTCTTCTGCATGAAAAATTCTTAGAATGAACAAAATAGAAATCAATACCAGTTGAACCTTGAACTTCTTTTGTCTTACAAAACCAAAAAATGACAACAAAAATGAAAGGAAGAAAAACAAATAGAAAAGCGCGGAAAAAATAAGCCAAGATTTGGGATAATAATTCCCTATAGAGAAAGAATATGTTTGGCCATCTATCTGTATTTTATTTTTACCAAAACCCAAATAATAGAACCTTTTAATGGGGTTTTTTATGGTTTTAAACAGAACTTTTGTTGTATCACTGCGCAAAACAAAACCAATCTTTATTGCATGTTCTTCCGGCACAATAAATGTTGACTTTTCTGTCCATTCTAGTGGAATCCCATGCATTTCTCCTTGCCAAAAAATTGCTTTTCCATTAGCAATTAGACAGAATGATTGGCGGTCATCTAATAAAAGTTTTTTTGACGAAAAACTTACTAAATCCTTATCAATTTCAAGGAGTTGTTTTTCTAAATCTGTGAGTTGTTTTTTAAAGTAGTATTCGAGTATTTGTGGGTGATTTTGGGTTTTAAATTGGTATTTACCATAATATTGAAATAGCACAGCAACGATTAAAAATGAAAAAGAAATTAGCAACCATTTCCATTCATTTTTCATAAATACTTCTGATTATTTAGGTAGTTTTTAACGTAATCATCTATTCCTTTTTCCAAGCTCGAAAACTTACTAATCCATCCCTGCGAAAAAAGTTTTTCGGTCATGGCTTGAGTAAAATATTGGTATTTATTACGGATGTCTTTGGGTGTATCAATAAATGAAATGTTTTTTTCGATGCCCATAGCTTCAAAAACCGCCGTGGCCAAATCTTTAAAAGTTCTAGCATGTCCTGTACCAAGGTTATAGATGGATGAAATGCCAGTTTTGTCTGCACAATTATAAAGCGTGCTGCATAAATCTTTAACATATATAAAATCGCGTTTTTGTTCTCCATCCAAAAAGTCTTTTCGATGGCTCCTAAAGAGCTTTACTTCTTGATTTTCGCGTATTTGATTAAAGGCATGATAAATGACAGATGCCATTCTTCTTTTGTGGTATTCATTAGGACCATAAACGTTAAAAAATTTAAACCCTGACCAAAAAATTGGTTGTTCTTTTTGCTTTATGACCCACAAATCAAAATTTTGCTTACTTTGACCATATAAATTCATTGGTTGATAGTGGCCAATATCTTTTTGGTCATCAAAACCTTTTAAACCATCTCCATAAGTAGCTGCGGATGATGCATATATAAATGGTATTTTATTTTTTGTGGCATAAGCCCAAAGTTTTTTGGAATACTCAAGATTGAGTTCATTAAAAATTTTTTCATTGTTAAGCGCCGTATCTGTACGAGCGCCTATATGAAAAATGATTTTAGGTTTTGTAAACTTTTCTAGTTCCTGCACGTATGTTATCCGGTCTATTTGTTCCTGAAAATACTTGCCATGCAGATTCTTCTGCTTTACTTGATTTGAAAAATCATCCACCAAAAGCAATTCATCCACTCCCTGACTGTTTAAGTGATTCACCAAACAGCTTCCAATAAAACCCGCTGCGCCTGTAACAACAAATTGCATGATTCAAAATTAGGAAAGAAGTGCCATTATATTTGCCTCTATGCAAAAGGGCTTGGTTTATATCACTAGAAAAGTACGATTTAACGCAGCACACAAACTATGGAATCCATCTTGGGATGAAGCAAAAAATTTTGAAGTTTTTGGTAAATGTGCCAACCCGAATTTTCATGGACATAATTTTGATTTGTTTGTTACACTTAAAGGAATTCCAAGTGATGAAACTGGCTTTGTTTATAACTTATCTGATCTAAAAATCTTGCTAGAAGAAGCAATTTTGGTGCATCTTGACCACAAAAATTTAAACCTTGATGTTCCGTTTATGCAAGGTAAGCTAAGCTCTATAGAAAATTTAATTGTAGAAATATGGAATATACTGGCAGCCAAACTCCCTGAAAAAACAAAGCTTCATAAGCTTAAACTTTATGAAACGGAAAATAATTATGTTGAATACTTTGGCGAATGAATCCTAAGAACAATTTAATCCTACTACTTGGCTATTTTTTGGTATTGATAGCCGTTTCGTTTTTGACTTCAAGGAGAACCAAGAGTACTTCATTCTATTTGGGCGATAGAAAATCACCTTGGCTATTGGTTTCTATCGGAATGATTGGTGCCTCGCTATCTGGGGTAACTTATTTATCTGTACCAGGATGGGTTAGCAGTATTCAATTCAAATACGTGCAAATGATTTTAGGATATCTTGTTGGCTATGCCATCATTGCATTGTTACTCCTGCCAATTTATTACAAACACCAATTGACTTCTATTTACACCTATCTGGAGCAACGCTTTGGAAAAAATGCTTACTACATGGGAAGCACCTATTTCATGATTTCCAGAACCATTGGTGCTTCATTTCGTCTTTTTTTGGTAGCCAATGTTTTGCATCTAGCCATTTTCTCATCATTTGGTTTGCCATTCCCTTTTACAGTGGCATTAACACTTCTGTTAATTTTCACTTACAGCTTTGTTGGTGGTATTAAGACCATTGTATATACAGATGTTATGCAAACTATTTTTATGCTTTTGGCAGTTCTTGTGAGCATCTATTATTTGGCTTCAGCGCTTCACATACCATGGCTTAGTATACCCAAATCAATTCTTGAGTCACCATATGGAGAAATATTTGATTGGGATTGGAAATCAAGCGAGTTCTTTCCAAAATCATTTTTAGGTGGTGTATTTATTGCAGTTGTTATGACCGGATTGGATCAAGACATGATGCAAAAAAATCTAAGTATTAATACATTGGAAAAGGCCCAAAAGAATATGTTTACACAAATACCTTTGTTTTTTTTTGCCAACCTTATTTTCTTAGTACTTGGATTTTTACTGGTCTTGTATAAGAAAAATATTGGATTCGATACGCAAAGTCTAGAAACCTCAGATGATTTGTTTTCTTTATTTGCTCTGCAGCATAAAAATTGGATTATCGCATCAACCTTCTTTATTGGACTAATAGCAGCAGCTTATTCTAGTGCAGACAGCGCAATTACTGCGTTGACCACAAGTTTTTGTGTTGACTTTTTGGGATTTGAAAGGTATAGAGAGACGAATAAAGTTACTCGGCGCTGGGTTCACTTTGGATTCTCTGCTGTTATTTTTTTCGTTATTATTCTGTTTAAACAACTAAATAATGACGCTGTAATTAAACAATTATTTACCGCAGTTGGCTTCACGTATGGGCCACTATTGGGCGCATTTGCTTTTGGTATCTTCACGCAAAAAAAAATATACGACCCATTTATTTGGCATGTAAGTATAATAGCCATTGCGCTCACAGTTTTGTATCATTTTTTTATGCCCAAACTTATAATTGGTTACCAAGCAGGATTCGAGATATTAATATTTAACGGAATGTATACATACATTGGCTTATTATTGTTGAGCAGATATGAACGAAGAAGAAAGAATAAAGAAGTCATTTCAAATTAAAAATTGGCCAGAAATTAAAAGTTCAGATAGTTGGAATATTTTCCGTGTGATGTCGGAATTTGTTGAAGGATATGACACATTAGCACGAATTGGGCCTTGCGTGTCGATTTTTGGGTCGGCTAGAACAAAACCCGGAACAAAGTATTACAAGTTAGCGACAGAAATAGGCCAAAAACTGGCCTCTGCAGGTTATGGAGTTATCACAGGAGGTGGCCCAGGTATTATGGAGGCTGGGAATTTAGGTGCCCAAGATGAGCCAGGAGCTAGTGTTGGTTTAAACATAGACCTACCTTTTGAGCAAGAACACAATCCGTATATTGATCAAGACAAGCTTCTAAATTTCAAGTTTTTTTTCGTTCGTAAAGTAATGTTCATGAAATATGCGCAAGGCTTTATTGTTTTACCTGGCGGTTATGGTACACTTGACGAGTTGTTTGAAGCGCTAACCTTGGTGCAAACTCAAAAGACCGCAAAATTTCCAATTATTCTTGTAGGGAAAGCCTTTTGGGGCGGTTTAATTGAATGGATGAAAAATACACTAATGGAAAAGGAAGAAACCATTAGCCCGGAGGATATATATTTGTTCAAACTTGTTGAAACTGCAGATGAAGCAGTTAACGAAATATTTGACTTCTATAGCAAATACAGCCTAAGTCCAAACTTCTAGGATAAACTGCCTAATTCATGAAGTGATTTATAAAGTCCTGCAACTTGGAGCAGTTCTTGATGATTTCCTTCTTGCACCACTTTTCCTCTGTCGAGCACATAGATTTTGTCGGCCTTCTGTATTGTGCTTAGTCTATGCGCTATCACAATTGATGTTCTATTTTCCATTACTTTCTCTAAAGCTTCTTGCACCAACTTTTCCGATTGATTATCTAATGCAGACGTCGCCTCATCCAATATTAGTATTTCTGGGTTTTTCAAAATAGCCCTGGCTATGCTAATACGTTGTTTTTGTCCACCCGAAAGGCTACTACCTCGGTCTCCAATCATTGTGTTATAAGCATGCGGCAATTGCATAATAAATTCATGTGCATTTGCCACTTTGGCTGCTTCGATAATTTTTTCTTTGTCAGCTTCAGCAGTTCCCAAAGCCATGTTGTTCAAAACACTATCATGAAATAAAATAGGTTCTTGTGTAACTATCCCAATCTTAGATCTCAAAGATGCCAAAGAACGTGTTCTTATATCCTTCCCATTGATTTCTATTTTACCTTTTTCTAATTCATAAAAACGAGGCAATAAATCAACTAAAGTACTTTTCCCACTTCCCGAAGGGCCTACAAGTGCGACCATATCTCCTGCACTAAGCTCTATATTTACTCCCTCTAAAACCCAGTCTTTTTCATATTTAAAAAAAATATCTTTAAACTTTATTTGTTTTACTTTTTCTATTGAGTTTTCTTTAAACTCAATCAACTTTTCTTGATTTTCTCTGCTTAAAATTTGATCTATCCTATCCAAACTTGCTATTCCCTTTTGGACTCTAAAATAGGCTTCACTCATTGCTTTTATTGGAGTAAGCAATTGAGAAAAAACCAAAATATATGCAATAAAGAATTTACCATCTAATCCAACACTTTGATTAAGAATCAGACTCCCTCCAAAAATTAAAATAGAAGCAATTACAACAGACCCCATAAATTCGCTTAGCGGAGAAGCAGCAAACTCTTTTCTATGAAGCTTGAGCATTAGCTGAAAATGACTTTGGTTGTTTTTTGTAAACCGTTTTAAATTTTGATGTTCTGCAGAAAAGCCCTTAATGATTTTTATGCCGCCAATCATTTCTTCAAAATCAATCATTAATTCTCCCAGTTTGGATTGCCCCAATTTCGCTGCATTCTTTAATCTTTTTCCCAATCTGCTAATCAATAGACCGCTTAGTGGTAAAACAGCCAATACAAATAAGGTAAGTTGCCAGCTTGTATAAAATAGCGTTGCGAAGTAAATCAGGATATACAATGGATGCTTGAATGTCATTTCTATTGCGCCAAGTAAACTCCACTCTACCTCCTTTACATCATTTGAAGCTCTAGAAATCAAATCTCCTTTTTTTTCTTTACCATAAAATTGTAATGGGAGCCTCTGTAGCTTATCAAACAACTTATTTCTTAAGTCTTTTACAACTGAGGTTCTTAAATAAGCCAAATTATATAAAGCCAAATAGTTGAAGATATTTTTTAGAAAAAACATCACAACAACTAAGCCAGAGAAATAATACAGCGCCAAAAGTTTTCCTTTTTTGGCGATAAATAATTTGAGATGATAATCTAAGAGTTGTAATGCAGAATCTTTTGTTTGATGAAGTTCTGGTTTTGATAATTCTACTACGGCCTCTTGATTAAAAATCAATTCCAAAAAGGGAACAATTGCTGCAAGAGAGAATAAAGCAAAAAAACCAGCCAATAAGTTGAAAATAAAAAAAGCCAAAATTCGACCTCTGTATTGAGTGACTTGATTTATTATTTGAAATATCTGTTTCAAAACTGCTTTAAAATTAAGCTTTTGTCTGCCCAATAATCATAATATTGGATTTTCCCTTCTTCCCCTTTTTGCGCAAAAAGCAAAAAATAGTCACCTTTTTCCGGTGTTTTTTTAAATCTGACAAGATCTTTTTTATTTTTTTCTAATTCATAAACTAGCTCATACCTCACCGGCACAGGTGTTTGTATTTTTTTGTAGAAAGACAAGAAAAACATTTCTTTTCCCATTGATTCTCGAAAATAAATGGGTTTGCCTTCTGTTTCATTGAGTATATCTATTGCAAAACGATATACTTCATCTTTAGCAAGCTCCTTTGCTTGCATTGGAAGTAGCGTTTCATTATAAATAAAACGTGCAAAAATTAGCCCAAATAAGAAAAATTGAAGCCATTTTTTAGGCAAATAGCACATGTATAATTGATAAATTATAACCGAAAAAAGCGGCACAAAAGGATAGATATAGCGATCCTTCAAGGTGCCTGAAATCAAATAAATCAACAAATTAAATCCAAGGATAAAATACAACCTACTATGCGTTTTGGAGGGTAACAGATTCTTTTTCTTAATTTTTAGATAAATAGGTATTAATACCCAAGGCAAACTCAATTTCAACAGGGTAAGCGTGTTAGATAAAATTCCCCTAAATGCAGTAAATAAACTAGAGGAGTTGTGGCTAGCTTTTTGGCCTGATTCGCCTATGATATTGAAAATATAAGCCCAAGCATCTGCCTTTTTTCCGTAAGAATAGAAAAAACAAAACAATATCAAACAACCAACAAACAAACCAAAAATAGTTCCAAGGAAATTGAATTTTTTTCGATTTTCTCTAAACAAGAATAAAACCAAAAGAGAAATAAATTGAATAGCTAAGCTGGGTAATCCCTTTGTTAAAACACCAACTGCCATCAAAATAAAACTAACAACAAGTAGTGATTGCCTATGTTTTTTGAATGACAATAAAATCGTGAACAATTGAGCGGAAGAAATAAAAGCGTAAAATAGGTCAATTTCGCCTGCATTTATAGAACCATAAAATAATATATCTGCGCAGCTCAAAACCATCAAGCCAGGCAAAAAACCATCTCTTGCAAAATATTTCTTCGAAAACCAAGAAACATTAATTGCAGTAAATAAAAGGAATAGCAAACCAGGAAACCTTGCAGCAAAGGCACCAAAATTTCCAAAAATCCTAAAACTTAAAACTTGCAACCAGTTAAATATAGGCGGTTTATTTAGGTAGGCCTCGTTATGGATGGTAGGCATGATGAACTCATTGTTGTATGCCATTTCCATACTTACCACAGCTCTTCTTGGCTCCTCTGCTCTGAGAGGCATTTGCCCAGCCCTATAAAATAAAACCCAAATGCACAAGAGAAATAACCCTAAGCCTATTTTTCTTTTTTCAAGTTTTATTGCCAAAGCTGAAAAGAATACAAAACTACCACTAGCTAAAAGCTGCTCCGCACCTTTTAAGTGTAAAAACTTAAATATGAACGACATAGTGAGCAAAATCGTACCAGCCCATAAAAACTTATTTGCTAAGGAATATATTTTTCCCAAAACTTTACTTTACAATATTATCTTAAGTAAAACACATTCAAGAATATTCCTTTTTTTTGTTTCAAAATGGCAAATACATCGGATTTGAGCCGCGGCGCTTTTATAAGGCATAATAATCAGCTATGCATTGTGCAAGAATATCAGCATACTATGCCTGGAAAAGGGGGTGCTTTTTATCAAGTAAAAATGAAAAATGCATTAACAGGAAAATCTATGGACCATAGATTTCGATCTGGAGAAAACATTGAACTTGTGAGAGTTGAAGAAAAGGAAATGCAATATCTATACAGAGAAGGGGACAACCTTGTAATGATGGATAACCAGACCTTTGAGCAGATTAGCATTCCACAAAGTATGATTGGAGATGCTATAAAATTTGTAAAAGAAGAAATGATTTTGAAAGTCTACCTTGACGACGACAATCCAATCATGGCAAAGGCGCCAGACAAAGTAATTTTACAAATTACTTACTCAGAACCTGGCATAAAAGGAGACACTGCAACAAATGCAACAAAACCAGCAACTTTAGAAACTGGAGCAGAAGTTAATGTGCCTCTTTTTGTCAAAGAGGGAGAGTTTATAAAAGTAAACACTGAGACCGGCGATTACGTAGAACGAGTAAAACAACCCTAAACAAGCTTAGATGGCGGTAAAAAATAAACCTATATTAGAAAAACTTCAAGAAAAATTTGGAGAAGCGAACATTGAAACTCGTTTAGCTGGCTTATTGCATGCCCAGGATATTACATATAGGGACTACATCCATACCGAAACACTGCTCTCTTTACAAAAACCTCGAACAAAATTTCCTGATGAAATGGTCTTTATTATGTATCATCAAATTACGGAACTGTATTTTAAACTTATCCTATGGGAAATAAAACAGGTTTTTGAAGCAGATGAAAAGTTTGCCGCGCTACAAAAATGTTTTGAAAGAATCTCGAGGTATTTTGATGCCCTAAGCCATTCATTTTCGATTATGAAAAATGGTATGGAAAAAGAGCAATATATGCAATTTCGAGACACTTTAACACCTGCAAGCGGATTTCAAAGTTTTCAATATAGACTGATTGAATTACAGAGCACGCTTCCCAAAAACCTTACTGATGTGAGGTACCGAAATGAAGAGGCAAGTGAAGCCCAAGACCTTTTGGAAAAACTATATTGGCAGACAGCAGGAAAAAAACCAAATTCCGAAAAAAAGTCTCCT
>CENP01060318.1_pt1 | contig 21041 bp, 24 predicted proteins | sample 361281 | NCBI WGS metagenome assembly CENP01 (sample SAMEA2591122, study PRJEB7988) | marine metagenome | biome: marine biome (ENVO:00000447); feature: deep chlorophyll maximum layer (ENVO:xxxxxxxx); material: saline water (ENVO:00002010), including plankton (ENVO:xxxxxxxx) | depth 70 m | reverse complement strand
TGTGGTGCCAGGGAAGATTATAAATATTGTCATCTGATGAGTGACTTTGAAATTGAAATTATTGGATTAATTGCTGCTACTTTTACCACTATGGCTTTTGTCCCTCAGGTTCTTAAAATTCGTAAAAAACGAGATGCTACTGGAGTTTCCGTCTCCATGTACGTGATCATGTTCATCGGTATTTGTATTTGGCTTGTTTATGGGATTTTGATAGATAGTATAGCTGTGATTACGGCCAATGTAGTTTCCGGTGTTCTCCAATTATTTATTATCATTTTCTCTTTAATCCATCGCAAAAATAGTTAAAACTACTAAAAGCTATATTTGAATTTGCCTTTTGATTTGTTGATTGAGGGAAATATAAGTTTCTGTTCTGGACACCCCTTCAATAGTCTGAATTTTATGGTTCAACAGAGTCATCAAGTGTTCGTTGTCTTGGCAGAGGATTTTTATTAAAATACTCCAATTTCCTGTAGTGTAGTGGCACTCAATCACCTCTGGAATTTTTTTAAGCTGCTGAACCGCTTTAGGGTTTCTAATGGCTTTGTCTAAATAAATTCCAATAAATGCCATTGTTTTATAGCCCATTATTTTTGGATTTAAAATAATTTGCGAGCTTGATATCAGTCCTGAACTTTCTAATTTTTTTAAACGCTGGTGAACTGCGGTACCTGATATACCAGCAGCTTTAGCAATTTCATTGATTGATTTTCTTGCATCGATCATCAATGATCTAAGGATAATCTTATCCAATCCATCGATCATTACTATTTCATTTTTTGTTTTCAAAACTTAATTTTTATTAATATTTAGAAACTAAGTTAAAAACCCTATTTGTATTAATAAAATTATTGAATTTACAATTGGTAATTTATATATTAAATAATATATTGATTATATGAGAAAATACATTCTTTTAGGAGGAGGTTTTGCAATGATAGCCGTTATAATGGGAGCATTTGCCAGTCATGTGCTCAAGGCCCATTTTACAAATGAGGTTTTGCAATCCTTTCAGACAAGTATTCGTTATATGATGTATCATGGATTAGCTCTATTGATTTTTTCACAAATACCTTTGGCAAGAAATCCTTGGATTTTCAGACTTTTTTTCTGGGGAGTTATTCTCTTTTGCGGTAGTATTTTTCTACTTTGTTTGGGAAAATTTAGCCCATATGATTTTTCATGGATGGGCCCAATTACTCCTATTGGTGGTGGTTTGTTGATTATCGGATGGGCCCTGCTTTTGTGGAAGGCCTATCAAAATAATTTTTAATGGTTAGTGTTACTTTCCGTTGCTGCTGATGTACTTTTCTATAGCCATAGTCATCGAGGGAGTATCGGGTGTTGGAGCTTTGATGTCAATTCTCAATTTTGCTTTGTCCGCAGCCAATACAGTTGCATTCCCATAGGCAGCTATTTTCGTTTCATTTTGCTGGAAATCGGGGAAGTTTTTGAAAAGTGATTGTATTCCAGAGGGACTAAAAAACACCAATACATCGTAGTAAACATCTCTCAAGTCAGAAAGGTCACTCATTACTGTTTTATACAATTGCGCTCGTGTCCAGTTTAATCCTATTCCATTTAGGTAATTTGGAATACTAGGTTTGAGTATATCGGATGTGGGTAATAAAAAAGTTTCTTTTTCAAATTTTTTGAAAAAAGCTTCTAAATTATGGATGGTTTTTTCGCCCACATAGATTTTTCGTTTTCTGTACACAACATACTTTTGAAGGTAGTAAGCAACAGCTTCCGATTGACAGAAATATTTTGTAGAATCTGGAACCTTAAAGCGCATCTCTTCCGTGACTCTAAAAAAATGATCTACAGCATTTCTACTGGTAAGGATGACGTTATTAAATTCAGAAAAATTAATTCTTTGCAACCTAACTTCCTTTGCAGACAATCCCTCTACGTGAATAAATGGACGAAAATCAATTTTGAGTCTGTGTTTTTCTTTCAATCGAGAAAAGGGAGACTTGTCACTAGCAGGTTCAGGTTGGGAAACCAAAATAGTCTTCACTTTCATATTTCTTCTAATTTTGCTTTTGTCTAAAAAATTGACTTATAGAGCCAAAGCCAGGGCGCTATTTTGAAAGCACAAAGATATAAAATTAAATAGACTAAATAGTTTGGATTTTTCCTAATGATTCTAAAATAAATGATTAGATGAGATATATATACTAAACAAATTATAAGTATTATAACAAACAATAAAATGTTAGACTTGGTAATAAAACTGTAATGATAGAACGAAAAAAAGAAAAGTCCGTAGAGGCTAACTAAACCATAAATGTTGAAGCTCTTAAACACGATTTGTTGATACAATGCTGCATGACCCGAAAATGTTAAAATGAATCGAAGAATACCATATCGGGCTACAACCATTCCAGTAAGAATCGAAAAAAAAGAGATAAATGATATTTTTCCAAAAAAAGATAATAATATCTTACTATAAAAAAAATATCCCAAAATAGAAAAGGTAATGAGTGAGATTAATATTAAAATTGCATTGAATAGATGCAATGGGTTGTAATATTTTTCCTTATCGTATAACTTAAAATATTTTTTTGATTTCCAGAAAGAAATCAGCAAAATAAATTGGTATTTCTCCATACGATATAAGAAGGTAGTTAGGGCAAAAATTATCAATAGGAGAATAGTAATCCAATCTTGTTGCGCTTGAAATTTTTCAGTCCATTGAAACATCAAATAAAATTAAGGAAGTAATTTAGTTTTCCATTTTATTTATCACGATTTAGTATTTTTACTTTACGCTATGGAGAAAGCTTTGGTTATCATTCCTACTTACAATGAGTTGGAGAATATCAAAAAAATTGTTGAAATAACTCTTAAAAATAAGGCTTTTGATATTTTAGTAGTAGATGATTCCTCTCCAGATGGAACTGGTGAGCTGGTATTGGAATTGATTAAAGACTGCTCCAAACGGCTTTTTCTAGAGCATCGTAAAATAAAAGAAGGTTTGGGAAAAGCCTATATTCATGGATTAAAATGGGCTTTAGAAAGAAAATACGACTATATTTTTGAAATGGATGCTGATTTATCGCATGACCCGAAAGAACTAACTCTAATGCTCTCTTACCTTCAATCGAGCTATGACATGGTGATCGGGTCACGTTACATTAAAGGCATCAATGTAGTCAACTGGCCTTTGAGTAGGATTTTACTTTCTTATTTGGCTTCAGTTTATGTTCGATGGATTACTTTAATGCCAATAAAAGACCCAACTGCAGGTTTTGTGGGATACAAAAGGGAGGCCCTTGAAAAACTTGATTTTGAAAAAATAAAATTTGTAGGATATGCCTTTCAAATTGAAATGAAATTTAAGCTCTGGAAAAAAGGATTCAAATATATGGAGTATCCCATTATTTTTACCAACAGATCGTATGGAGTTTCCAAAATGAATGGAGAAATAATTTTGGAGGCATTGCTAGCCGTATTAATTTTAAGAATTAGAAGTATATTTAATAGAATTTGATGAGGGAAATATTAATTCAAAATGCACAATTGGTCAATGAAGGTATGGTTTCCCAAAAGGACTTATTGATCCGTGGAGAAAAGATTGAAAGAATAAGCAATCATATAATACCAACTGCAAATGCAGCTTGTATTGATGCCTCAGGACTTCATCTTTTACCTGGTTGGATCGATGATCAAGTACATTTCAGGGAACCTGGTCTCACTCATAAAGCTACAATAGCCTCTGAATCTAGAGCCGCAGTAGCAGGCGGCATTACTTCATTTATTGACATGCCAAATACCCAACCCCATACCACTACCCAGAAAGACTTGGAGGACAAGCTAGCCTCAGCAGCCCTAAATTCCATTGCAAATTATGGATTTCTCTTTGGTGGAACCAATGATAATTCGGAAGAAATTAAATCTTTTGATACCTCCAAAGCGGCGGGTTTGAAGTTATTCTTGGGATCTTCAACGGGGAACATGTTGGTAGACGATGAAGAAGTACTCAGAAAAATATTTCTACATACTGATTTACCCATTGCAGTTCATTGCGAAGATGAAACTACAATAAGTGAGAATTTAGCCCAATACATCGACCAATATGGTGAAGATATCCCTATTGAGAAACACCCGTTTATCAGGAGTGAGGAAGCCTGTTACCGTTCTTCTTCAAGGGCTATTAAATTGGCCCAAGCTACTGGAGCAAGGTTGCACGTTTTCCACTTATCTACTGCTATTGAGACGGATTTGTTCATCAACGATAAGCCATTATCAGAAAAGAAAATAACTGCTGAGGTATGTGTGCATCACCTTTGGTTCTCTGACGACGACTATGATGAAAAAGGGACATTGATCAAATGGAATCCAGCTGTAAAAAAAGCCTCAGATCGAGAGGCACTTTGGAAAGCACTTAATGAAGACAAGATTGATGTTTTAGCAACTGACCACGCTCCACATACATTAGAGGAAAAGCAAAACCCATATACTAAAGCCCCTTCAGGAGGACCACTAGTTCAACACGCCTATCCTGCCCTTTTGACAGCTGTACAGCAGGGTAAAATCAGCTTGGAAAAGCTCGTAGAAAAAGCCTGTCACAATCCTGCTATTGTATTTAAAATTAAAGATCGAGGTTACCTTCGCAAGGGATATTTTGCTGATCTTGTTTTGGTGGACCTCAATAAAAAATTTAAGGTTGTTAAAGAGAATTTATTGTACAAATGCGGTTGGTCACCTTTTGAAGGCACTACTTTCAGTGCAACCATTGAAAAAACCTTTGTTAATGGTAATTTGGTTTATGATAATGGTAAAATAATTGAAACAGCTTTGGGAAAAAAACTAACTTTTAATAGATGACCATAAAAAAATCTATTTTCCTGTTGTTTATTTTCATTTTTTCCTGTGTGGAAATAGGAGATAACAAGCCCCCCAAAAATCTCATTCCTCCCGAACAAATGAGTTTTATCATGATAGATGTAATTTTGATGAAAAATATTATTCGAGATCAATATGCAATCAAAGAGAAAACATCGCTATTGGTTTCCCAATACCTTTACGATAAATACGATATTGATAGCGCTCAGTTTGCTTCCAGTCAGACCTATTACTCCCAAAATCCGAAAAAATACACGCCTATCTTTAAAACTGTTCAAGAACATCTTAAAAAAATACTAGACAGTGTTCAGAAGGAGCAACGAGCTTTAGAGGAATAATCTAATTTACTTACCTTTTATATAGCTAAATAGGTGGTCTTTAATCGGGGTATACTCAAAATCAATATAGGATTTAATTTTACCTCCATTTACGGTTTTTTGTTCATATTGACCCAATATGGTGGCACGGGTCAAAAAACGTTTTCTGATACCCAGCAGTTGAATCAGGTGTTCCAATCCCCAAATGACATACAATAATATTTTGGGGAATGAGACGATTTTTGACTTTATGTTTGATGTTTTGGCAAGGTATTGTGCAACGGCTTTACCTGTCCAATTCTCTGACACTAATATAAATCGTTCACCGCTGATTTCAGTATCCATTAGTTTTACCATTACATCAATTACATCCTCAATTCCTACAAAAGATTTAGTGCCGGGTGTGTACCATCGTATGCCTTTTTTATGGCTTTGCAATACTTTTTCAATGGGACTGCCTTTTCCCAAGATGATTCCAGGGTTGACGATAACCGCATTTAATCCCTCTTGCACCCCTCTCCAAACCTCAACTTCACCTCCATATTTCGAATAGGAATAAGGAGTTTTATCGGTATTGTTGTCCCAAGGAGTATTTTCGTCGATGATAGATGAGGTAGGTTCATTTCCCAAGGCAGCTATGGAACTTACATAGACTAATTTTTTTATGGAATGGTTTAAGCAAAGATTGACCAAATAGGCAGATCCCTGCTCGTTGATTTCAAGTAACTTTTTGACATCTCTTTGTGCTAGGGAAATATAACCAGCGCAGTGGTAAACATGCGTAATCCCATCAAAAGCTTGATTTAAGCTAGGTAGGTTTCTAAAATCAGCTTTTCTCCATGTGATTTTTTCGTAGCGTTCTTTTGCATTAGAGAACTGACTTTCGAAAAGCTTCCAAACATTATTTTTATTGGATTCGTGACGGAACATAGCCACGGGAAAAATATTTTTTTGGGCCAAAAGGCAAATCAAATGAGATCCTATAAAGCCCGTAGCTCCACTGACCAAAATCATAATTTAAAATTAATGCTTTTTTAAGAATAATTTTTTGTTTTATGGCATAAATCTATCTTTGCTATCAAATCAAAGCGATGCTGAAAAATTTTGTTGAAGAACTTCGTTGGAGAGGAATGTTAAACGACATAATGCCCGAAACGGAGGGCTATCTAAGAGAGCACTCTACAACGGGCTATATAGGTTTTGATCCCACCGCAGATTCCCTCCACATTGGAAGTTTGGTACAAATCATGATATTGATTCATTTTCAAAGGGCAGGTCACCGACCCATAGCACTTTTAGGAGGGGCAACAGGGATGATAGGAGATCCGTCGGGTAAGTCTGAAGAGAGAAACCTTTTGGACGCAGAAGCTTTGCAAAAAAACATTGAAGGTATAAGAAGTCAACTGCAGAAATTTCTCGATTTCGATCCTGTTAATCCCTTAGCTGCTCAGTTGGTTAATAATTTTGATTGGACTAAAGACTACCCCTTGATAGATTTTAGTCGTGATATCGGCAAGCACCTCACGGTTAATTATATGATGGCGAAAGATTCTGTAAAAAAACGACTTAGGAGCGATGCAAAAGTTGGCATGTCTTTTACGGAATTCACTTATCAATTGCTGCAGGGCTATGATTTTTTATACCTCTATCAACACATGGATTGCAAACTGCAGATGGGCGGGAGCGATCAGTGGGGTAACATCACCACAGGAACCGAATTGATTCGCCGTAAATTGAGGGGCAAGGCATATGCCATTACCTGCCCACTGATTACAAAATCTGACGGCACAAAGTTTGGAAAAACTGAGGGAGGGAATGTATGGTTGGACAAGGCCAGAACTTCTCCCTACAAATTTTACCAATATTGGATTAACGCTTCCGATGAAGATGCCCAAAACTATATAAATATTTTCACCTTATTAGATCAGAAAACCATTAAGGACTTGATTCAACATCACCAAAAAAAACCGCACATGCGATTGTTGCAAAAAACTATTGCGGAGGAAGTAACCCGAATGGTTCACTCTGAGGAGGATTTACAAAAATCCATTCAGGCCAGTCAGGTTTTATTTGGTAAATCTACTACGGAAGACCTAAAAAAACTTGATAGACAGACTTTTTTGGAAGTCTTTGAAGGCGTTCCACAGTCAGAGATTTTCCTTTCCGATTTGAATCGAGGAATTGATATGATTGCACTTTTGGTTGCTAAAACCTCTTTCTTAAAATCCAATGGTGAAGCTCGCAGGGCTCTTAATGAAAACTCTATTTCAATTAATAAACAAAAGGTTGATGAAAACTATCGCATAGGAAATGGGGATTTGATTGATGAGCAGTATTTATTGCTCCAAAGGGGCAAGAAAAACTACTTCATAGTAAAAGTGGTGGGCTAGGCCATCATCAAATTACATCCTCTAATTTCAGAAGAGTCAATTCGACCTAATACTTCAAACTGTTGCTCTGAGTAAACTTTACCTAAATCTTCAGTAGCAATAAAGGCACAGCTATCTTTATTTGCCAAATCAGTGATATTTAATCCTCCACTTTGCCCAAAGGGAAGTCGGGTAAATGGGTCTTGATTTTCCCGAGCATAAACTCGTAACCAAGGGGGACATTCAAAAACTCCATTACCCTTTGAATATGCCTGAGAAAACATTTCCGTCATTCCATATTCTGAGTGAATTTTAGAGCATCCTAAAGCTTTTTTGAGTCGTTGGTGTAATCCTTCTCGAGTCAATTCTTTTCTCCTGCCTTTCATACCCCCTGTTTCCATTACTATGGTATTTTTTAGGTTAAATGAGTAATGCTCTGCCAAATCCAGAAGTGCAAAAGAAACCCCCAATAACAATGTTTTTTGACCCTTTTCCTCCAATTTGATAAGCTGTTCTTTTATTGCCTCCAATTGATCTAGGTAAAAATCACTTTCTGTATAATGGCTTTTGTGGATCATGTCATTAGCCATATAGATTAGAGAGGAACCTTCTCTCTCTAGATAGGAGGGCAGTAGAGCCAGAACAACGTAATCTTCAACAGGTCCATAAAAATATTCAAAACCCTTTCGGAAACTCATTTTGTAATCCTCTAGATGACGGTAAAAATGCTTCGATGGACTTCCCCTTTTAGTGCTTGAACTGAAATACTTCGCTTTATCGTCTTGGAAAGAACAAACCCTTTTGGATTTAAAAAAACAGATGGGTAAATGGGGAATATCTTCAAACTTTATAATTTCCACGGGATTACAGTTAATTAGGTCGCAGAAAGATCGGTAAACAGAATTATTTTGGTATTGAAACGCAAAAGTCTTAAGCGCTAGAGCATTAAAGTCGGATCGGCTATTGATTTCCCAAAAACTTTCCAAATCATCGATTTTCATTCTACAGCCTGAATCAAGGCACAACCAAACGACTTAATCCCTGTTGGCCTCCCTGTTTTATTTTCACAATATAGATACCACTGTTAAGGATATTGGGGATAACAAAATCATCATAAGTTGAGGTTTGAAAAACTACTTCACCCAAGATATCTAAGATAATGATATTTTTTATTTCGCTCGGGCTAGAGATAAAATAAAGTGCTCCACCTGTATGGGGATTGGGGTACATTTCAAACTCTAACTTATTCGAATATGGGTCATTCGGAAAATACTGTTTTGCCTGATCTTGTGAGCTTACAAAATGCGTAGAAAGTATCGTAAAGATGATCAATATGTTTTGCAAAGACATAAAATTTAATCGCTTATAAGTTCAAATTTAATAAAATATACTACCATAAGGAGCTGTTAAAATTGGCAAAGTAATTTTTATGAAATCAAAGGGATAAATTTCTATATTAGTTGTGGATTTAAAATCATGAAAAAAAAGGATGTCAGGATATTGTTGGTAGATGACGAGCCAGATGTAATCGAAATCATAAAATACAATTTAGTTCAAGAGGGATATAGAGTAAAAGTTGCCTCCGACGGTGAAGAGGCTTTGAAAAAGGCTAAAAAAAACACCCCTCATTTAATTTTAATGGATGTAATGATGCCCAAAATGGACGGTATCGAGGCCTGCCATGAAATACGTAAGGATCCACGTTTTAATGATACAATTATCATGTTTCTTTCAGCTAGAGGGGAAGATTATTCTCATCTGGCGGCCTTCGATGCAGGAGCGGATGACTATGTCACTAAACCCATAAAACCGAAGATTATCGTTTCTAAAGTTAAATCCTTGTTGCGCCGACTCAAAAAAGAAGGAGATAACCTAAATAAAATTGAATTGGGTAAACTAACTATTGACGTAGATCAATATCAGGTAACCAACAACGGAAAAACCTATTCTTTGCCCCGCAAAGAATTTGAACTACTTCACTATTTAGCTTCTAAAAAAGATAAGGTGGTTAAAAGAGAAAAAATCATGGAAGTCGTTTGGGGTAGTGGGGTGGTTGTTGGTGATAGAACAATTGATGTTCATATCCGAAAATTAAGAGAAAAAATAGGCAAAAAATTCTTTAAAACCATAAAAGGGGTAGGCTATAAATTCACCAATAACTTTAAATAATCCCTGTGCAAAAGTTAAAGAATTTTAGGGTTGCGTTCAGGCTTTCAGCTATTTTAATTTTGTTGTTGACTCTGTTGTTATTTTTCTTTTTTTACACCAACAATATACAACCCGATTACAAGGATTTGATTCAATTTATTCTCCTGCTTCTGTTGTTTTTTATTTTTTCTGTTTTCCTAGTTCATTATAGAATAGAAAGATTTATTTTGAATAAGATAAAGGGCATATATAACGATATTTCTCCCTTTGGAGTTAATGTCAGCCAGCAGACTGTTCATATGGATATGGTGGCATTGAGAAAGAATTTGATAAAATTTGCCGATGACAAAAAGCTGGAAATAGAGACATTGAAAGACAGGGAAGACTATCGTAAAGAATTCATTGGCAACATCTCCCACGAGTTAAAAACCCCTCTTTTCACCATCCAAGGGTATGTTTTGACGTTGCTGGAAGGAGCTGTAGAGGATAAAAAAGTAAGGGAGAAATACCTTAAAAGAACTGCTAAGGGGGTAGAGCGACTCATATATGTTGTCAAGGATTTGGATTTGATTAGCCAGTTTGAATCCGGTATTAAAACCATTGATAGGAAGAGTTTTGATTTAAAGCACCTCATAAATAATGTTTTTGAACTCCTGGAAATTGAGGCTTTAAAGAAGAATATTAATTTGCATTTTTACCAAGAGTTCCAAAATTCTTTTCATGTTTTTGCCGACGAAGAAAGGATTCAACAGGTGTTAACGAATCTGATCATAAATTCGCTCAAGTATGGAGTAAAAAATGGAAAAACGGAAGTGATTTTAGAAGAACTGAATCAAGAAAAAATACTTATCAGGGTTACCGATAATGGCGAGGGTATAGAGGAGGAGCATGTGCCGCGTCTTTTTGAACGTTTTTATCGTGTGGACAAATCGGGTAACCGTAAAGCGGGGGGATCAGGTTTGGGACTTGCAATAGTTAAACATATCATTGAGGCCCATCAGGAAAAATTACTTGTAGAGAGTACCCCTGGCGTGGGTTCCGAATTTTCTTTTACCCTTCAGAGAGTTACATCCAGTATGATCTCCTCTTAAGATTAATTTTGTCTCCTGATCACCTATTAATGGGAAGTAAAAACAAACTCAAACGCTTCAAGGAAAATGAAACCTTCAAAAATGTTATCCAGCCAAAACGTGAACTGCTCGAAAGGGATGCTTTTAAGCTTAAGGGTAAATGGCATTCTGATTTTTTCAAAAATGATAAACCCATTGTCTTGGAATTAGGATGTGGGAAAGGAGAGTACACTCTTTATATGGCTACCCAAAACTTTAATAAAAACTTTATTGGAATAGATATCAAAGGCGCTAGATTCTGGAGGGGTGCTAAAACCGCATTGGAGGAAAACTGGCAGAATATTGCTTTTATACGTGCGCAAATCGAATTGATTGATAACCTTTTTTCCAAAGCAGAGGTAGCAGAAATATGGATAACCTTCCCCGATCCACAGATAAAGTTCAAAAGAACTAAACACCGATTGACCCATCCTGAATTTTTAAATAAATACAAAAAAATATTGCACCCCAGCGGCAGTGTGCATCTCAAGACCGACAGTGAATTTTTACACTGTTATACCCTAGGAATATTGAACGACCCTGCCTATGAATTGCGCTATGCTCACAACGATATTTATAACAACTCTCAGGCTCCAAAAGCTGCTACAGGGGTACAAACCTTTTATGAAAAAATATTTTTGAGGGAAAACAAGCCCATCACCTATCTTGAATTTCAATTCAACTAATGTCACAGTTTTTCAATCAAGTTTATGAAGTGGTCAAAAGAATACCAGAAGGTAGGGTCACCTCTTACGGGGCTATTGCCCGCTATTTGGGGAATCCCCAGGGTGCGAGAATGGTGGGTTATGCTATGAATGCTGCCCACTCTGATCCAGATGTACCTGCACACAGGGTGGTCAATCGTAATGGACTCCTAACGGGAAAGCACCACTTCCCAGGGTCAAAACTAATGCAACAACTCCTCGAAAACGAAGGCCTCTTAGTAAAAAATGATCAAATAAGTCGTTTTCACGATTTTTTTTGGGACCCCAAGACCGCCCTCCCTCCCTTTGATATTGAGATCTAAACTTTTGTTTCCAAATAGATTAGAGTATATTTGTATTATAAAACTTTAGTAAGCTGGAGACGAAATTTAATAAAGTGGATGTGGTGCAAGCTCTAAAAACTATAATTGCACCTGGAGCAGGAGAAAACTTGATTGATAGCAAGGCAGTTACCAATATAATGGTTTTTAGAGACGAAATAGACCTCAACATTCGTCTGTCCAATCCTAGCCTACAAGCCAGAAAAAAATTAGAGGCGACCATACTCGAAGTCATTCACCAAAAAGTTCACCCAAAGGCTAAAATTAAAATCAACATCAAAGTAGAGATCCCCTCCACTGCCTTTCCGATTAAGGGTAAGCCCATATTAGGGATTGACTCTATCATTGCGGTTTCTTCTGGAAAAGGCGGGGTAGGAAAGTCTACCGTAACAGCCAATTTGGCGGTTACACTTGCACAAATGGGTTGTAAAGTCGGGGTTTTGGATGCTGACATATACGGTCCTTCTATGCCTACCATGTTTGACATAGAGGGTAAAAGACCCCAATCGGTTCAGGTGGACGGAAAATCTAAAATGGTCCCTATAGAAAATTACGGAGTTAAAGTCTTGTCAATAGGGTTTTTTACTAAACTCAACCAAGCTGTAGTTTGGCGGGGTCCTATGGCTACTAAGGCCCTAAATCAGATGATTTTCGATGCTGATTGGGGGGAATTAGACTTTCTACTTATCGACTTGCCTCCTGGCACTGGAGATATCCATCTGAGCATTGTTCAGTCGCTTCCTCTTAATGGGGCGGTAGTTGTGAGCACCCCTCAGAATGTGGCGTTGATAGATGCCAAGAAGGGAATCTCAATGTTCCAACAAGAAAGTATTGATGTTCCTGTTTTGGGGATTATTGAAAATATGGCCTATTTTACTCCCGAGGAATTGCCCTACAATAAATATTATATTTTTGGAAAGGAAGGGGCGCAAAATTTGGCTGATGACAAAAACGTTCCCTTTCTTGGGGCTCTGCCATTGGTTCAAAGCGTGAGAGAGGCGTCGGATCTTGGACGACCTGCTGGATTGCAAGAGGGCACACCTATTCAGAGATGTATCACTGAGGTCACTCAAAACCTCGTCACTCAATTATTAAAAAGAAATACCAGCTTACCTCCAACCAAGGCTGTTGCAATAACCAACATGGTAGGATGTGAAGCAATGAAATAATCAAAATGGATTCACAACAAATAGAAGAAAAAGTATTGTTAGCATTAGAGGAGATTCGACCTTTTTTGGCTTCAGATGGTGGAGATATTTCACTTGTCAGTATCGAAAATGACAAGAAAGTTAAGGTACAGCTCCACGGTGCTTGTGTTTCTTGCACCGTTAACCAGATGACCCTCAAATCGGGGGTAGAAATGACCGTCAAAAAACATGCTCCTCAGATCGAGGAAGTTATCAGTGTAGACCCTGTTTAAATCTATGATTGAAACCGATATTATTATCATAGGTGCAGGACCTACTGGATTGTTTGCCGTATTTGAAGCAGGATTACTCAAACTGAAATGTCACTTGATTGACTCTCTTCCCCAACCTGGAGGGCAGTGTTCAGAAATTTATCCAAAAAAACCCATTTACGATATCCCATCTCAACCTGAAATTTTGGCTGGCGATTTGGTGGACAAACTCATGGTACAAATCCAACCTTTCCAACCAGGGTTTACTCTTGGTGAAACAGCCAAATACATCAAAAAAAAATCCGATGGTAGTTTTATCGTAACCACCGACAAATACACCCATCACCACGCTCCAGTGGTAGTAATTGCTGGGGGCATGGGTAAATTCGAACCTCGAAAACCCAATATTGAAGGCTTGGTATTGTGGGAAGACAAGGGGGTAGACTATATTATTCGTGATCCCAAAAAATACCGCGATAAAAATATACTTATCGCTGGGGGAGGGGACTCTGCATTAGACTGGACCATTGTTTTGGCTGAGATTGCAGCTAAGGTCACCCTCATACATCGTCGAAACGAATTTCGTGGCGCCCAAGATTCTGTAGAAAAAGTACAAACCCTTAAAGATCAAAACAAAATTCAAGTCGTCACCCCAGCCGAGGTGACTGCACTTATTGGAAATTCCCATCTTTCAGCGGTTACTGTTTCCCGTCAGGGAAACGAAGTTCAGCTGGATGTAGATTATTTTATACCCTTGTTTGGACTTACCCCCAAACTCGGCCCTATTGTAGATTGGGGATTGGAGATTGAAAAAAATGCAATCAAGGTGAATAACTCCCTTGACTACCAAACCAATATTCCCGGCATCTATGCAGTTGGTGATGTAAACACGTATCCTGGTAAACTTAAACTAATCCTTTGTGGTTTCCATGAGGCAACTTTGATGTGTCAAAGTGCTTTCCAACGCATCCATCCTGAAAAGAGAAACGTTCTTAAATATACTACAGTAAGCGGTATCACTGCTTTTGATGGTAGCCGCAAAGAAGCTCAGAAATCATTCATCAAAACTATCGAATAAATGGACATTAGAATTACAGTAATTGACCGCGAGGGGGTCCTCCACCCTCTTAATGTGCCTACAGATATTCCCATTAACCTTATGGAAGTTTGTAAAGCCTTTGATCTGCCCATTGAGGGTACATGTGGGGGAATGGCCATGTGTGCTTCCTGCCAGTGTTATGTATTGAGCGACCATGAATTGGCTGAAAAAAGCCCTGATGAGGAGGCCATGTTGTCCGAAGCATTTCATGTCAAAAAAAATAGCCGATTGGGATGTCAAATCCCTATGGATAAAGAACTAGTAGGATTAAAAGTTGAATTAGCCCCAGAATGATCTGAACCATTTTTTAAGATCTTCGATTAGTTTAGTAAAATTAAACTTATTTATAGTAAACCCTAACTGCACTTAATTTACATAACCCGTTTCACTAAAAATTGTTTTCTCTATAAATACTACTGACAGCATCACATTCATCTTAATTAGTTAAATCTTTTCAAAATTTATGCGCTCAATCAGCTTGCAACACTCTAGTTATCTATGTCCCAAATGGCATCTACCAAGTTTCCTTGAAAACAGATTAATTGCTAGGTGCTTAGGCTGAAAACATTAATTCCTAGTCCAAACAAAATCTAGTAAAGTTGCAAGTTTAAAATCATCCATTAGCCTATATTAAACTTTTGCCCACTTCCCTTAAATCATTGAATGCTGTAGTCTTTTATCAAACCCAAGGGCGATATAATTCATTTCTACCGTCGTAATCAAATGCATATTAATATAGTATTCAGAAAAATCAGTCGTTGGGCTGTCAGAAAAAATTCAACTACTAAAGAAAAAGATGATGAAATCTACAAAGATTCCAGTTAAAGTTTATTTAGATAACACTTCATTTAAAACTTAGTTGTAACATGAATTTATAAAAAATTAAGAATAACGATTCCTCCATTCAAAAGTGTGGCGAAACAAACCCAAATCAAATATGGATAAAGTAACCGTGTGGCCCAAAGATCAATGCCTTTAAATTGTTGGAGGGTCTTTACAATCAAAAACAAGAGAATGAGTATTACAACCATCCCCAAAATGGGTTTACGAAGTCCGAAGAAGACCAAAGACCAAAGACCATTGACGAGCAGTTGAAAACAGAAATAGTAAATCGCTGTTTTGCCCCAATTATAATTTTTGCTGAAGTACCATACCCGACCTAAAGCAATCCCCATAAGTAGGTAAAGCATTGTCCAAATTGGAGCAAAAAGCCAATCTGGAGGCGTGAAAAATGGTTTTTCCAAGTTAGCATACCACGTTTTTACAGACATTTTCGTGGCCTGTCCCGCCATAAAACCCACCAAAAAGCAGACGATTACTCCTAGTCCAATCGAGGTCATTAGTTTTCTGCTCATACTCAAAACTAAACATTTTCGACAAGCTATATTTTTTTCCAACCCAGTCATCAAGTATCTTTGTACTTCATGATTCAAGATGAATTTGTTTTTGCCTCCCATTTTGAGGGCGAATACGAAACCCAGTGGCAGGCGCCTAGTAACATCGCGTTAGTCAAATACTGGGGAAAACACGGTGAGCAATTACCCCGAAATCCCTCCCTTAGTTTCACCCTTACTAAATGTGTGACCACCACTTCAGTAAATTTTTCCCCAAAGCAAGGGCGAGAAATGAATTTTGATTTTTTATTCGACAAAATAAAACAACCCTATTTCCGTCCCAAGATTGAGCAGTTTCTTGATAGGATTACCCCTTATTTCCCTGTCTTGGCAGAGCATCACCTTTCAATATCTAGCCACAACTCCTTTCCCCACAGTAGTGGCATTGCCTCATCCGCTTCTGCCATGGCAGCCTTGGCACTTTGTATCGTGGATTTCGAAAAGCAACACCATCCTAACTGGAGTGAGGAAGCTCTTTTACAAAAATCCTCTTTTTTAGCCCGTTTGGGCTCGGGTAGTGCCGCCAGGAGTATTGCTGGCCCAATGATGGTTTGGGGGGAAAGCACAGCTTTTTTAGGTAGTAGCGACCTATATGCCATTGTTCCTGAGAATGAGTGGCATCCCATTTTCCAAAACTTTCAAGATACTGTCTTGATTGTGGATAAAGGACAGAAAAAAGTAAGCAGCACTTTAGGGCACGGAATTATGAATGGGCACCCTTTTGCAGCCCAACGCTTTGAGCAGGCCAACCGAAATATAGCCGCACTAAAAAATGCCCTAAACACAGGAGACCTTGACCAATTCATTGATATTACTGAGGGTGAGGCCATGTCTCTCCACGCTCTGATGATGACTTCCCAACCCCGTTTTATGCTTATGCAACCTCAGACCGTGGCAATTATCCAAAAAATTTGGGATTTCAGAGCAGAAAGTCAGTTGCCCCTCTGTTTCACTCTCGACGCTGGGGCCAATGTGCATTTGCTTTATCCTAAGCAAGATTGTATTTCAGTAATGGATTTTATTAAAAATGAACTCTGTAGCTTTTGCCAAAACGGAGAGTATATTGAAGATCAAGTGGGTAATGGGCCACAAAAGATGTAGTGTAGAAGTATGAAAGGCTCATTGTTCTTTGCGAAAATTTTACTCTTTGGGGAATACGGTATCATTAAAGATTCCAAAGGACTTTCCATTCCTTATAATTTTTTTTGGGGTACCTTAAAGTGTTCCGAATTGGAAACCAATACCACACTTGCCTCCCACCAGATTTTATGTGATTATGCCGATTACCTCAAAACCCTTTCAACCGATCTATTCCAATTGGACTGGAAACGCCTCCAAGGAGATTTAGATCACTATCTTTATTTTGATAGCAGCATCCCCCAAGGCTATGGCGTTGGCAGTAGCGGTGCTTTGGTAGCCGCTTTCTATGATAGCTATGCACTTTTTAAAATCAGTCCCGGGACTTCTCTGACGCCCAAAAAAATCGTCCACCTTAAAACTATATTTGCGGCTATGGAATCTTATTTCCACGGGCAATCCTCTGGATTGGACCCCCTAAACAGCTATTTGAGTTCACCCCTGCTAATCCACTCTAAAGATAAAATTGAAACCACAGGGCTTCCTAAACAAAAAACACAAGGCAAAGGCGCTGTCTTTCTGCTCGATACAGGCAGTTACGGTGAAACTGGTCAAATGGTGTCCATCTTTATGGAAAAAATGAAAGAGGAGGGATTCAGTAAAATGATGCGGGAGGAGTTTACCCAATTTACCGATCGCTGTGTCGAAAGTTTCCTAGGAGGAAATATCAAACACCTTTTTGCTAATATGAAGTCCTTTTCTGCATTGGTATTCAAATACTTTAAACCCATGATCCCTGAGGAGTTATACCCCATCTGGAAAAGGGGATTTGAAACCAACATCTATTACTTCAAGCTCTGTGGCTCAGGGGGAGGCGGATATATACTTGGATTTACCCAAGACCTTGAGGTCGCCCAAAAATCACTTGAGGGTTACCCGTTGGAGGTTGTATATCAATTTTAGTATTTGTGAATAACTACAATTCCCCATTTTTATTCTACTTATCAGATTCTTTTCTTTGGTGCTGGTTACTACATCAACTTATTTATTATTCTACAATAACTAATTCTTGATCCATACTCATTACTGACCAATCCCTTGGGGTCACCTTCTTCAACCCTCAAATTTTTAGACTGTTCTTGGCCTCCGCCTTTACTAAATAGCCTGCTGATTTATTTGTACTCTACCCCTCCCAATATCTCACAAATGGCTGTTATGGCTCTATACTTTTCGCTCTCCTTCTTCCACTTGTATGGTGGTTAGTGACTAAAGAATTTCTACTACTAGTATTTCTACTATTAATACTAAAGTATATTTTTTTACCGATAATTGGGGGGTCTCTTTTAGTGATAGGCGCAAAAAACGTACATTTGACTTAACAATTCAGTCAAGGCCAAATACTAATGAGATTACTAATCATCTATTTTATGTTTAATTAACAAAGTCGTGCGACAAAACCGAGAAAGTAATCCCCCAAAGGGAACCCGCTTAAACAAATACCTATCTAATGCAGGTATCTGCTCTCGTCGTATGGCCGATCAGTTTATCGCTATGGGATTGGTGTGTGTGAATGGAAAGGTGGTTACTGAAATGGGGTATCAAGTGAAACTCGGGGATCAAGTTCACTACGACGATAAACCCGTGAACAGCAGGCCACACGTCTATCTGCTACTGAACAAACCTAAAGGCTTTGTCGCAAACAAGCAGGGGGGGAAAGTCAAAAAATCCGTGCAAGAGCTCATCCGTACTGCCCATTACGAAAAGGTTCCGCCTATAGGTGATATGGGGCGAACTGTTATGGGTTTATTGCTATTAACCAACGACTATAAATTACGTCAAAAACTTACTAATCCAAGGTCGAAATGTACTACCCTATATCAGGTTATATTGGAAAAAAATGCCGAAACTAAAGACCTCGAAGCCCTAACCAAAGGTATTCGTATTATGGATAAGGTGCAAAAGGTAAAATCCGCTGTCTATATCCAAGGGGGGACCAAAAAGGATATTGGTATCGAAAGTTACAACATCTCTCCAGGTTTCCTTAAAAAACTGCTAGAAAAACGCCACTTAAAAACCGTTTCTATGGATCGTGTAATGATCGGTAGACTTACCAAAAAAGATCTACCTAGAGGGCGGTGGAGGACTCTCACTTTAAAGGAATTACAGTTCCTCAAAATGATTTCCTAGTCCATTCTTTCTTCTTTTAAGAATTTAAACTTCTGTTTATTCAATAAAAAAGTTAAAAGGACAATACATGTGTCAATAAACTTTTTTTATTTTGATTAAAAATGAAATTCATCGAATTTTTTTAATAAAATCAGGAATGGCTTCTACACCTTTTTCTTCCAAGAATTTAATGAAGGCAGAACCTATAATTGCGCCTTGACTGAAACGTGTTGCGGCTTGGTAAGTTTCGGAATTACTTATCCCAAAACCTACGACTTGTGGGTTCTTGAGATGCATTCTATTTATGCGCTTGAAGTAGTCTTCTTGGGTAGCACCAAAGCTGTTTTTCGCCCCAGTTACACTCTCACTGCTGACCATGTAGATAAAACCTCTGGAAACTTTGTCAATATAGCGAATGCGCTCCTCTGGAGTTTGTGGGGTTATTAAAAACATATTGTATAAACCGTATTTGTCAAAAATTTTTTTGTAACGAGCATGGTAGATGTCCACGGGTAGGTCCGGGATTATTAACCCGTCGATTCCTATGGCCTGACAATTTTGGCAAAAACCCTCAATGCCATACTGCATCATAGGGTTGAAATAACCCATTAAAACTAAAGGTATATCAATACTTTCTCTGATATTTTGGAGTTGGTTGAAAAGTATCTCTGTTGTCATCCCATTATGGATAGCTTGGGTGGAGCTATCCTGTATAGTGGGTCCATCGGCCAAGGGGTCGCTGAAGGGTAAACCGATTTCTATCATGTCAACACCACTCTCCTGTAAGGCAATTATAATAGGGACGGTGTCCTCCAATTCGGGGTGTCCGGCAGAGAAGTAAATGGAGAGTAATTTTTGGTTTCCCTGAAAGGTTTTTTCAATTCGATTCATTACAATTTGAAATAGTCGATATAGGTATCTAAATCTTTGTCTCCACGACCAGAACAATTGAATACGATGACCTCTTTGGGAGAAAATTTTCTTACATCTAGAGCAGCAAAGGCATGTGCTGTTTCTATGGCAGGAATGATACCTTCCATTTGGGAGAGGGTCAAGCCCCAGTCCATGGCTCCTTGGTCAGGAATGGATATAAATTCCGCTCGCTTGGAACGGAAAAGGTTAGCATGCATGGGTCCTACGCCGGGATAGTCAAGTCCAGCGGAAATGGAATAGGGTTCTGTAATCTGTCCGTCAGGGGTTTGCATTAGCAGTGTTTTACTGCCGTGGATGATCCCTTCTTTACCCAAGGCCGAGGTAGCAGCGCTCTTACCTGAGTCAATACCTTTTCCCGCAGCTTCCACTGCAATGATGTTTACCCGAGGATCCTCTAAAAAGTGGTAATAGAGTCCAGCAGCATTACTGCCTCCCCCAACGCAGGCAATGACATGATCTGGATAATCGCGCCCCTCTTTTTCCATCAATTGGGTTTTGGTCTCTTCACCGATAACTGATTGGAACCTCGCGACCATATCGGGATAGGGGTGGGGCCCCACTACAGAGCCAATGATATAATGAGTATCGACAGGGTTATTGATCCAATCGCGAATGGCCTCGTTGGTCGCGTCTTTTAGGGTTTTACTTCCCGATTGGGCTGCCCTTACTTCTGCGCCTAGCATTTTCATTCGTGCCACGTTTGGTGCTTGGCGTTTAATGTCTAATGCTCCCATATAGACTATGCAATCTATGCCCATCAGGGCGCAAACGGTCGCAGTGGCAACCCCATGTTGTCCCGCACCAGTTTCTGCGATGATGCGATTTTTACCTAAACGTTGGGCCATCAATATCTGCCCGACGGTATTGTTGACCTTGTGGGCGCCTGTATGACACAAATCCTCTCTTTTGAGGTAGATTTTGGTGTTGTATTTTTCGGACAAGCGTTCTGCGAAATACAAAGGAGTGGGACGGCCGACATATTCTTTAAGCAGGGATTGGAATTGTTTTTGAAAATCATCCGATTCGCTGATCTTGATATAATTTTGTCTTAATTCTTCTACATTTGGATATAGCATTTCGGGGATGTATGCCCCCCCAAAATCACCGTAAAATCCCTTTTCATCTACCTGATAC
>CENP01237184.1_pt1 | contig 21115 bp, 28 predicted proteins | sample 361281 | NCBI WGS metagenome assembly CENP01 (sample SAMEA2591122, study PRJEB7988) | marine metagenome | biome: marine biome (ENVO:00000447); feature: deep chlorophyll maximum layer (ENVO:xxxxxxxx); material: saline water (ENVO:00002010), including plankton (ENVO:xxxxxxxx) | depth 70 m | reverse complement strand
TTATATTGTTTTATGCTTAAAGGATCAATTGTAGCCTTAATCACACCATTTGAAAACAATTCTCTTAATGAGGATGTTTACCGTAAACTAATTCATTATCACTTAAAAAATGGAACTAACGGCATAGTTCCTGGCGGTACAACAGGGGAATCACCAACTTTATCCCATGATGAACATAGAAAGATTATTGATATAGCTGTAAAAGAATGTGAAGGAAAAATTCCAGTTATTGCAGGAACAGGATCAAATTCCACCTCAGAGGCAATTGAGTTATCTAAATATGCTGAGAAAGCAGGCTCAGATGCATTGTTAGTTGTTACTCCTTATTACAACAAGCCAACCCAAGAAGGTTTGTATCAGCATTACAAAAAAATTAATGATAATGTAGGTATACCAATTGTTATCTATAATATTCCTTCTCGTTCGGTAATTGATATGACAGTCGAAACCATGTCAAGACTTTACGAGTTAAAAAACATAATAGGAGTTAAAGATGCTACTGGTGATTTAAATAGAGTTGATCAGCAATTAAAGGTAATGGGAAAAGAATTTATACAATTAACAGGAAATGACGATGTTGCTTTAGAATTTAATAAAAGAGGTGGCACTGGTTCTATAAGTGTAACTGCTAATATCGCAGCTAAACTTTGTTCAGACTTTCAAAATTCTTGCGCTAATGGATTTAAAGACTCTAAACGTTTAGATAAAATTTTACAACCGTTACATTCTTCTATGTTTATTGAAAGCAATCCTTCTCCTGTAAAATATGCTGCTTCTTTATTGGGAATGTGTTCTTCAGAGGTAAGATTACCTTTGGTTCAAGTGAAAGAAGAAACAAAAAAGACAATATCCGAAGCTCTTAAAGTTGCTAAGATACTTTAATGAATAAGAGAATAGCATCTGGTCAAAAAATTATTTGTTTAAATAGAAAAGCTAAATTTAATTATTTTTTTTTAGAAACTTTTGAGGCTGGAATTTCATTAAAAGGTTCTGAAGTTAAGTCTTTGAGGGATGGAAAAGGAAATATTGGAGACTCATATGCTATCGATAATAACGGTGAATTATTTTTGATTAATACCCATATACCTTTATACAGGCAATCATCTTATAATAATCATAATCCAAAAGGAAATAGAAAACTTCTTCTTAAAAAAAAAGAAATAAATAAATTGGTTGGGAGAATTAATCAAGAAGGATTAACAATTATTCCGACAAAAATGTATTTTTCAAACGGAAAGGTTAAAGTTGAAATAGCAGTTGCTAAAGGAAAAAAACTATTTGACAAGAGACAAGTAAAAAAAACAAGAGATTGGAACAGAGAAAAAGCAAGATTACTAAGCAAGAATAATAAATGATACACCTTAATATTGGTTCTAATCTTAGTTCTAAGCATGGAACAAAATTTGAAAATATATCTATTGCTATTAATTTACTAGTTGAAGGTAAATTAAGAATTAAAAAAATCTCAAGTTTTTACGAAACTCCATCATATCCAAACAAAGATTTGCCAAAGTTTGTAAATCTCGGTTTAATGGTTGAATACAATTTTTCTTATAGCAGACTACTCAAAAAAATTTCTATAATTGAAAGAAAAATTGGTAGAATAAAATCTAAGAAAAATGATCCTAGGGTTTGCGATATAGATATTATAGATTTTAATGGTTTAATAAAAAAAAACAGTACATTAGAATTACCACATCCTAGATGTTATAATCGAAATTTCGTACTTTACCCCATCAGAGAAATTGATCCAAATTGGATTCATCCTATTTTGAAGAAAAACGTTGATTTTTTAATTAGAGAATTAAATCAAAAAGCAAGGATAGAGATTACAAGATTACATAAAAGTGTTATTATCTAAATATGATAAATAATAGTGAACTAATCGACAAGATTAAATCTTACAATAAATTTTTAAACTCTGACTCGCTTAATAAAGCTTATAATTTTGCTTTAGACGCACACCAAAATCAAAAAAGAGAAGAAGGTGTCCCATATATTTTTCATCCTGTCGCTGTAGCCAATATTTTGACTGATTTAAAACTAGATAGCGCAACTATTACAACTGGTTTATTACACGATACTATAGAAGATACTAACGTAACTTACGAAACTGTTAAAAAAGAATTTGGAGAGGAAGTTGCAAATTTAGTTGATGGCGTAACTAAACTATCAGCTTTAGAAGAAAAAGCTTCTGACAATTCAAAAGCTGAAAATTTTAGAAAATTAATATTAGCTACTTCAAAAGATATTAGAGTTTTGCTTGTTAAGTTGGCTGATAGACTACACAACATGAGAACAATTCAATTTCTGAATGATAAAGATAAGATTGTTAGAAAAGCAAAAGAAACGATGGAAATTTATGCTCCATTAGCAGATCGTATGGGCATGAACAGAATAAGAGACGAATTAGAAGATCTTTCTTTTTCTGTTTTAAATAAACCGGCGAGAGACTTGATATTAGATAGATTGAAATTCATAAAAAGCAATAGGGAAGATACTTTTAAATTAGTTGCAGCTGATTTAATATCAATATTAAAAGTTAATGGAGTTCAAGCTACAATTACAGGAAGAGAAAAAACACCTTTTTCAATATGGCGAAAAATTCAAAATAAAAAAATTTCCCTAGAACAACTAACAGATATTATAGGATTTAGAATTTTAGTAAATGATATTGGGGAATGCTATAAAACATTAGGAATTTTTCACAGTAAATTTTCAGCAATTCCAGGTAAATTTAAGGATTATATTTCGACGCCAAAAATAAATAATTACAGATCTATACACACATCTGTAATAGGGCCAAAAAAAAACAGAATTGAAATCCAAATAAGAACCAACGAAATGAATGAATTTGCTGAAAGAGGCATAGCTTCTCATTGGAAATATAAATCATCAGAAAAATTTTCAGAATTGTCCTGGAAAGAATATGATTGGTTGAGAGATTTAGTAGAAATTATTGAAGCGGGAAACAGTCCTGAACACTATTATGAATTTACAAAGCTTCAAATGTTTCAAGAAAATGTATTTTGTTTTACGCCTAAGGGCGCTGTAATCAAATTGCCAAAAGATGCTACACCAATTGATTTTGCTTATGCTGTGCACACAAAAATAGGAGAAAGTGCTATTGGATGTAACATTAATGGTCGAGCTTCAACATTACAATCTGTACTAAAAAATGGAGATATGGTTGAAATTGTATCCTCTAAGAATGCTTCACCATCATTACATTGGCTATCATCATCCAAAACAGGTAAAGCCAGGGCGTCTATCAGAAGATACTGGCAGGACAAATCTGTTAACAACTATAAACCTAAGGATAAAAATTATACTAGTGCTATAGTAGTTGATTTACCACATAAACCTGGAGTTCTAGGCAATATCAGCTCACTTATAGGAATGAATCAAGGTAACATTCTAAATGTAGAAATGTTAAAGAAAAAAAAAGATATTTTACAGTTTTCTTTTGATTTGCAATTTAAAGATTTAAAAAACTTTACAAACTTGATAAGTCAAATAAGGCAAAATAATTTTAAATTTAAAATTATACGTCACAAACAGAAAAAAAATGCTTTCTTACGAAGAATCTTTGAAAATTTTAAAAGAAACTAATGCTTTAATTGAAGGGCATTTTATTTTATCATCTGGTTTACACAGCTCTAAATACGTCCAATGTGCACAGTTGCTGAGCAAACCAAACTCTTCTTTTAAAATTTGTAATTCCCTGGCAGAAAAAATAAATCAACATTTTAAAAAAATTGATTTAATTTTATCACCCGCTATGGGTGGTATAATTATAGGATATGAAATAGGAAAATTACTTAAAAAAGAAACTATATTTGCAGAAAGAGTAAACGGAGTGTTTAAACTTAGAAGAGGCTTTTCTATAAAAAAAAACACCAACGTTCTTATTGTAGAAGATGTGATAACAACAGGTAAATCAAGTCTAGAATGTTCCAATCTTATTAAAGAGTCTGAAGCAAATCTAATTGGTTTTGCATGTATTATTGATCGATCAGACTCAAAGATTGAAATTAAAGACAAGATTATTTCACAAATAAGATTAGATATACCAACTTATACAAAAGATAATTTACCTGAGTCTTTATCTTCACTCAAAGCAGAAAAACCTGGTAGTAGAAGTCTTTAATGAAAAGAATTAGACTAGGTGTAAATATTGATCACGTGGCTACAGTTAGAAACGCTAGAGGAGAAAACTATCCTAGTCCATTAAAAGCAGCACAAATTTCGGAAAGAAGCGGTGCTAACTCTATTACAATACACTTAAGGGAAGATCGTAGACATATTCACGATAAAGATCTTAAGTTAATCATTTCTAAGTTAAAAATTCCTTTAAATTTAGAAATTGCAGCAACAGAGGAAATGTTAAAAATCGCTCTAAGGAACAAACCCCCGTTTATTTGTATTGTTCCAGAAAAAAGAAAAGAGATTACCACAGAGGGTGGTTTAAATCTTAATTATAAAACAGTATTTCTTAAAAGGCTAATATTAAAATTAAAAAAAAAGAAAATTAGAGTTAGTCTTTTTATAGAACCAAAAAAAGAAGATATTCAAAAAGCTAAAAATTTAGAAGTTAATTGTATTGAAATTCATACGGGGCGCTTTTGTAATTTAGTTAATAAAAATAAGAATTTTAAAAAAGAGCTGAACAAAATTAAAAAAGCAGTAAACTATGCTCGTGGTATTGGTTTAGAAGTTCATGCTGGACATGGTTTGACATATAAGTCAGCAAAAATATTATCTAAGATAAAAGGGATACAAGAATTTAATATTGGACATTTTTTAATAGGAGAGTCAATCTTTACTGGATTATCTAAAACAATAAAAAATTTTAAAAAAATTATAAAATAATGAAAATTTATGGAATAGGTACAGATATAGTTAATACAAATCGTATTAATAAATCTATAAAAAATATTGCTTTCATGAAAAGAGTCTACGACATAAAAGAAATTGATCGCTGTAAGAAACAATTTAATAAAACTAATTGTTTTGCTAAAAGATTTGCTGCCAAAGAAGCTTTTTCAAAAGCTCTAGGCATTGGTATATCTAAAGGGTTAAAATTTAATGAAATTATAGTTCATAATATAAGATCAGGAAAACCGAATATCCGTCTAATTGGTAATACAAAAAAAGTTGTTAACAAATTATTGAAGAAAAAAAAGTTTACTATTTTTTTGACTTTGACTGATGACAAGCCTTTTGCTGCAGCAACCGTAGTTATTTCATTATGAATAAAAAAATATACAAAATTATTTTAGAAAATCTTAAGACAATCTTATTTGCACTTATAATAGCTATTTTTATTAGGTCATTAATTATTCAACCATTCTATATACCTTCTTCATCGATGGAACCTACATTATTGATTGGTGATAGAATATTCGTATCAAAATTTACGTATGGTATAAGTAAACATTCATTTCCATTTAGTCCAGATTTTACTGATAAAAGATTTAATTATAAACTGCCAGAACAAGGCGACCTTGTTGTTTTCAAAACGCCAGTCGATAATCGTACCGATTATATAAAGCGATTAATTGGAATGCCAGGTGATGAGATACAGTTTTTAAAGGGAGAAATATTTATTAATGGTAAAAAAATAGAAAGGGAAAAAATAGAAAATATAAATGAAGTACGATGTGGTAAATATTCGTTAGAGATTAATAGTTTTATAGAAACTTTGCCTAATGGAAAAAGGCATGTAGCTGTTTACAATAAACAAGGCACATTACAAAATTCAAAAAAATTTATTGTTCCAAAAAAACATTTCTTTTTGCTAGGAGATAACAGAGACTGTTCAAAAGATAGTAGATACTTAGATAGTGTAGGCTATGTAAATTTTGTAAACCTTGTAGGTAAAGCACAATTAATTTTTTTTTCTAATGATACAGTAGAGTCGAATTTGTTTAAAATATGGAACTTAAAAAAGTCTTTTCGCTTAGATAGAACTTTTCGTAAAATTCAATGAATAGAAATTTAAAAGATTTAGAGAGCTTAATTAATTTCAATTTTAAAAATCAAGATTTATTGAAACAATCTTTAATACATAAAAGTTACGATTACGAGAATAATAATGAAAGACTTGAATTTTTAGGAGACAGAGTACTTGGTTTAATAATCTCAAAAAAATTAATTGATATTTACCCAAATGAAAAAGAAGGAATTATCGATAAAAAATTTGCAAATTTAGTTAATAAGAAATCTTGTTTCAAAATTGCAAAAAAACTAAATCTAAGAAAATTCATGTTACTAGGAACCTCAATTAGAAATTTAGAAAGATCTGAAGATAAAATTTTAAGTGATTGTCTAGAGGCTATCATTGGTGCCATATATAGAGATAGTGGCCTTAAACCGGCAGAAAAAGTAGTCATACACCTATGGAAAGATTTTCTAGATAAATCTATTGTTCTCTTAATAGATTCAAAAACTAGATTGCAAGAATATAGTTTAAAAAATTTTAAGGTATTACCTAAATATACTTTTTATAAAAAAACTGGACCTCAACATAGACCAACATTTAAAACAGATGTTCAGATACCAAATTCAAAAAAAATTATGGGAACAGGATTATCAAAAAAAGATGCACAACAAAATGCTGCTTCTAAATTACTTCAAATTCTTAAAATTTCATGAACTGGGAAAGTGAATCTTATCTTTTATCTAAAAGAAAGTTTAGAGAAAACGCTAATATCATAAATGTTTTTACTCCTCATAAGGGTAAAGTAGGCGGAATAGTATATGGAGGTAATTCTCGTAAAATAAGAAATTATTTGCAAATATCTAACAAAATATTTGTAATTAACAATACAAAAAATGATAACAAAATAGGTTATTTTAAAACTGAACTCATTAAACCTATTGCTCCGATGTTTTTTAATGATAAGAAAAGAACATCAGCAATTACATCTCTGTGTTCATTATTAAACTCTCTCTTACCCGAAGAACAACCCAATAAGACGATTTATCAATTGTTTGAAAATTTTATTAATTTTATTAATAAAGATAATTGGATTTTTTATTATATTTTTTTTGAAATTAATTTAATTAAAGAACTTGGTTATGATACTAATCTTCATTCTTTTAGTGAAAAATTAAATTTAGATGTTTTTCAACTACAAAAGATTAAGATTGATGAAAATATTTATGATGTACCAGTTTTTTTGATAAATCAAATAATACCAGATAAAATGAATGATTTACTCATAAAAAAATCTTTGGAGTTTACAAGAAATATTTTATTTAATAAATTTTTCTCCCTAAATAATTTGGTTTTTCCTAATTCGAGAATAATTCTAGAAAGATATTTTAATTAAGAGGAAATTTTTTTAGCTATATCTAAAGCAAAATAAGTTACAATTGCTGAAGCTCCAGCTCTTTTAAATGATATCAAACTTTCAAATATTGTATCCTCATTAATTAATTTATTAAGAATACCAAATTTTATTAAACTATATTCCCCTGAGACTTGATATGCAAACACTGGGATTTTAAATTTATCTTTTATATTTTTGATTATATCAAGATAAGGCAGTCCTGGTTTAACCATTACGATATCTGCGCCTTCTTTAATATCTAAACCAATTTCTCTATACGCTTCATTTGAATTTCGAAAATCCATTTGATAAGTTTTTTTATCGAACTTTAGTTTTTTATTTGATCCAACTGCATCTCTAAATGGACCATAAAAATTTGATGCATATTTAGCAGAGTAGGATAATATGTTTACATCTTTCAAATTTTCTTTATCTAAAGCTTTTCTAATTGCTTTAATTCTACCATCCATCATGTCAGATGGAGCAATTACGTCACAGCCCATTTTTGCTTGAAGTATAGATTGTTTTATAAGTATTTTTATTGTCTCGTCATTATCGATCTTTTTATTAATTATAATGCCATCGTGTCCATGGTCAGTATAAGGATCTAAAGCAACATCACACATTATACCAATTTTTGAATATTTTTTTTTTATATACCGAATAGACTTACAGACTAAATTATTTTCATTAAGCGCCTCACTACCTAAATTATCTTTTTTTGAATTAGGTGTATAAGGAAATAAAGCTACCATAGGTATCTTATATTTTTTAACTTCTTTCATAATTACATTGAGTTTGTCTACAGTATATCTAAAGACTCCAGGCATTGTTTTAATTTTTTCTACTTTATTTTTTCCTTCCCTAATAAAAATAGGCAAAATAAGATCATTAACACTTAAATCATTTTCTGCGATAAGTCTTCTCATCCAAGATGAGTTGCGAATTCTTCGCAATCTTATGTCTGGGTATTTTCCAACAATCTTCATGTATATAAGTTATAAAATTTTGTTTGATGCGACAAATGATATATTATAAACAATCTGTAAAGAGTTATAAAAAGATAATATGGCACAGTTAAATTACTCAGATTTTTACAAAGTTCCAAATCTTAAATTTGATATACAAAAAATGAGATCGGATTTAGAACTTATTCTTGAAAAAAAGGGGTTTTCATCACCTAATGGTGTTTCTAATTTTGGAGCAATTCCATTAAATCAGATTCCAAATGACGAAGACTCTATAAAAGGAAATAATATAAGAGGTATTTATTGGACTATACCTGATGAAAAGGGGAAAGAAGTTGTTAGAGATGTACCTATAGATGAGTCTCAATATACAAAATTATGTTCTGAATTTGAAAATACTTATTTTAATAACGTATATAAAACTTTAAAAAAAAAATTTAAACTTGGAAGAGTAAGATTATTATTAAAAGAGCCAAGATCGACTTTAAGCTGGCATAAAGACCCAGAACCTAGGTTACATATACCAATAATTACTAATCTAGGATGTTCTATGGTTATCGAAAACGTTGCGAAACATTTACCTGCTGACGGTCACGTAACAATAACTAATAATACAAAATATCATAATTTTTTTAATGGCGGAGAGCAGTCTAGAATACATTTAGTTGCTTGTGTTTTAGAAAATCCATTTAACTAGATTGAAATCATTATTTAAAAAAATTTGTATAGCTTCTGATCATGCTGGGTTTAAACTTAAAGAACTGATAAAAGAAAAATTGATTAATAATAATTTGTCTATAATAGATTTGGGCCCTAATGATGAGGGTTCAGTTGATTATCCAGATTATGCAAAAAAAGTTTCCAATAGACTTAAAGCCAAAAAAAGTGAAGTAGGCATACTTGTCTGTGGCTCGGGAACAGGTATGGCTATAAGTGCTAATAAAACCAAAGGGATTAGAGCAGCAGTTTGCTATAGTATTAAATCTACTAAGTTGTCTAGACAACATAATAATGCTAATATAATCGCAATTGGATCGAGACTAACTACTAAACCAGCTGCCTTAAATTTAGTTTCAAAATTTTTATCTACTAAATTTGAGGGTGGCCGACACTTGAGAAGAGTAAAAAAAATATAATTATGTCAACAGCAATAAAAATTGATAAATTTTTAAATAATTTTTTTAAACTTAGTTTAGAAAAATCAGATAATGAACTTTATGTGTCAGTTAATAACGAGTTTATAAGACAACAAAATCACATAGAATTGATAGCATCTGAAAATATTGTTTCTAAAGCAGTATTAGAAGCCCAAGGATCTGTTTTGACCAACAAATATGCTGAAGGTTACCCTGGCAAAAGATATTATGGTGGGTGCGAACATGTAGACATTTCAGAAAAACTGGCAATTGAAAGGGCTAAAAAATTATTCAATTGTTCTTTTGCTAACGTTCAGCCTCATTCAGGAGCCCAAGCAAATGGAGCAGTGTACTTAGCATTAATTAAACCTGGGGATACTATATTGGGTATGAGTTTAAATTCTGGAGGTCATTTAACTCACGGAGCGAAACCTGCTCAATCTGGAAAGTGGTTTAATGCTATTCATTATGATGTAGATAAAAATACTGGTCTTATAGATTATGACAACGTTGAAAAGTTAGCTTTAGAAAATAAACCTAAGTTAATAATCGCAGGGGGAAGTGCTTATTCAAGAATTATAGATTTTAAAAAATTTAGAGAAATTTGTGATAAAGTTGGAGCATACCTATTAGTAGATATGGCGCATTTTTCTGGTTTGGTTGCAGGTGGTGCTTATCCAAATCCTACTAAATATGCAGATGTAGTTACATCTACAACACATAAAGTCTTAAGAGGCCCTAGAGGAGGAATTATACTAACCAATAAAGAAGAATTAATTAAAAAATTTAATAGTGCAATTTTTCCTGGATTACAAGGAGGACCGTTGATGCATGTAATTGCTGCAAAAGCAGTTTGTTTCAAAGAAGCTCTATCAAATGATTTTAATAAATATGTTAAAGATGTAATTAATAATGCTAAAGTTTTAGCAAATAAGTTAGAAAAAAATGGTTTTAAAATTTTTTCAGGTGGAACAGACACTCATTTGATGTTGTTAGACTTACGTGATTTTAATATTACAGGCAAAGACGCAGAAGCTTCTTTAGTTAAGTCAAATATTACGTGTAATAAAAATGGAATACCTTTTGACACTCAAAGCCCTATGATTACATCAGGAATAAGATTGGGCACACCCGCTTGTACAACAAGAGGGTTTGGGCCTAAAGAATTTGAATTAATAGGTGACTTAATTACAAAAGTTTTAAAAGGTTTAAGTGAAAAAGGTCAAAATAATGCTAAAATAGAAAAAGAAGTTCAAAAAGAGGTTGTTGATCTTTGCTCAGCTTTTCCTATATATAGTAATTAAATACAATTTTATAACAATGCTTTGTCCATTTTGTAGAGAAAAAGATACCTCTGTCGTAGACTCCAGACCAACTGAGGATGGCACAGCAATAAGACGTCGTAGATTATGTGGATGCGATAGGAAAGAAAGATTTACGACTTTTGAAAGAGTGCAGTTTCAAGAACTTACAGTAATTAAAGGTAACGGTAAAAGAGAACCTTTCGACAGAGATAAAATTTCTAAATCTATAAGAATAGCAACCAGAAAAAGACCAATCGACTCCGAAACTATAGAAAAATTTATATCAAAAATTGTAAGAAACCTAGAGGGTTTAGGAGAAAGTGAAATCCCAACGCCGACTATCGGAAAGTTTATTATGGAAGGTCTATCAAGTTTAGATAAAGTTGCCTATGTTCGTTTTGCCTCTGTCTATAAGAATTTTAAAGAGGCTAAGGATTTTGAACAGTTTGTCGGTAGCTTAGATGAAAATAAATCATAATTACTATTTAAAATTAGCCTTTGAAAAAGCAAAGATTAATCTAGGTAAAACCAAGATGAATCCATCCGTTGGTTGTGTGGTAGTTAAAAATAATTCTGTTATTTCATCTGGTTACACTTCAATAAATGGAAGACCTCATGCTGAATTTAATGCCTTAAATAAAAAAAAAAATTTTAAAGATTCAGACATTTTTGTTACTCTTGAGCCTTGCACACATTATGGTGTCACTCCACCGTGCACAAATATCATATTAAAAAAGAAAATTAAACGAATATATTATATGTTCAATGACGTTGACCAACGAACTTCAAAAAAATTAAAAACAAAAATGAATAACAAAAACATTAAAGTTTATAAAAAAAAGATAGATTTATTTAGTGGTTTTTACGATAGTTATTTTAATCTTCACAACAAAATTCTTCCAACTATAGATGCGAAAATTGCTATATCTAAAGATTTTTATTCTATTGATAAAAATAAAAAATGGATTACTAATGAAGCTTCAAGAAAAAGAGGTCATTTACTAAGATCCCAATATCAGGCGATTATTTCAACATCCAAAACTGTAAATCTGGATAATTCTTTATTAAATTGCCGTATAGAAGGTTTTGATAAATTAAAACCAGACGTAATTCTGTTAGATCTGAAGTTGAAATTGAAAAAAAATCTAAGGTTATTTAAAGATAACATGAATAGAAAAATTATTATAATAACCTCAAGCTCAAACATCGATAAGATTAATTTCTTTAAAAAAAAAAATATAAAATTTATTTTTATTGATAAGTTAAAAAACAAAAGTGATTATGTGAATTTATTTACAAAACTTAAAAAATTTGGGTATAATAGAATTCTAATAGAAAGTGGATTGATTTTTTTAAAAGATTTACTAAACAAGAACTTTGTTTCAAATTTATATTTGTTTAAATCATTTAAAAAACTAAATAAAGATGGAAGAAATAATACATCTTCAACTATGTTGAAAAATCTGGGAAAATTTAAAAAAATTAAAGTAAATTTAAATGGTGAAAGTATTTTAAAGGTTAAATTAAATAATGTTTAATGGAATAATATATAATAAAGGAAAAATAATCGGTATTAAAAAAAGCCCAAGATATGTAAAAGGAAGTCTTGTTATAGAAATAAGCTCTAATATTAAGTTTAAAAAACAAGATATAGGTGAGTCAGTATGTTGCGATGGTGTTTGTTTAACTCTGATAAGAATAAAAAAAAAGTCATTTTTATTTTATCTTTCAAAAGAAACTATAAATCGTTCAAATTTTAAAAATATCAAAATAGGAAAAGAAATTAATATTGAAAAATCTCTTATTCATGGGCAAAAAATTTCTGGCCATTATGTTCAAGGTCATGTTGATACTACAGCAATTATCAAAAGTATTAATTTTATAGACAAAGCTTGGTTAATTAAATTAAAACTTGTTAATAGAAGTCTTCAAAAACTTTTAATTGAAAAGGCTTCAATTTCAATAAATGGTGTTTCTTTAACAATTTCAAAAGTTCTCAATAATTTTTTTGAAATAACAGTAATACCTCACACTTTAAAACTTACTAATTTGAAACAACTTAAAACTAATGATATTGTTAACGTAGAACTTGACATTTTTAGTAAATATATTTTGAAAATCTAAATTATGTCTAAAAGATTATTTTCACCTATCAAAAAAATTTTACAGGATGCCAAAAGAGGTAAAATGTTTATCCTGGTAGATGATAAAGATAGAGAAAACGAGGGTGATTTAATAATTCCTGGATCAAAAAGTAATTATAAAAATATAAACTTTATGGCTAAACATGGAAGAGGTTTGATTTGTTTAGCACTATCAAAAAAGCATGTTGATAGACTTAAATTACCTTTAATGTCAAGAAGCAACAAATCAAGAATGCAGACAGCGTTTACAATTTCTATAGAAGCTAAGACGGGAATTTCGACTGGGATTTCAGCTTATGATAGAGCAAAAACTATTAAGGTAGCAATTAATCCTAAATCAAAAACTAAAGATTTAGTTTCACCGGGTCATGTATTCCCTTTAGTAGCTCGGACTGGAGGAGTTCTAGAAAGAGCTGGTCACACGGAGGCTTCTGTTGACATTTCTAAATTAGCTAAACTTAACCCTAGTGCTGTTATCTGTGAAGTCATGAATGAGGATGGTAGAATGGCTAGATTAAAAGATCTTGAGAAGTTTTCAAAAAAACACAAAATTAAAATAGCCTCTATCGAAGATTTAATTTCTTATAGATTAAGAAATGAAAAACTTATTTTAAAACTATTAACTAAACAAATTAAAATTAAAAGATTTGGGAAATTTGAATTTTCAATCTATGAAAATAAATTGAATAATCTTAAGAACTATGTTGTAAAAAAAGGACGTTTTATTAACAAAAAAAATATCAGAGTTCGAGTGATTGCAACAAGTGTATCGAATTCAAAATTGATGTTTAAAAACGTAAAAGTAAAAGACTCTCTTAAAAAACTTATAAAATTTAACAATTTTATACTTATTATTATTAACAATAAAAAAATAGACAAAAACGATAAAGATAATTTAATACTTAGATACTACGGTATTGGAGCTCAAATTATTAAAGATCTTAAAGTTAAAAATATGGTACTTGTTACTAGGTCTAAAAAAAAGATTATTGGTTTGGATGGTTTTGGAATAAAAATAAAAAAACAAGAAATTATAAAATGAAAAAAATTTTAATTGTAAATGCTAATTATTATAATGTTATATCAAATAATCTTATTTTAGGAGCCCAAAAAAGCCTTAAAAAGACTAATCTAAAGATTAGCATTATCAATGCACCAGGAGTTTTTGAAATTCCATCTGTAATTCAAAAATATATTAATAAATTTAATGCTTTTATTTGCTTAGGGTGTGTTATCAAAGGAGAAACTCCGCACTTTAATTTTATTTGTTCAACTACTTTTAAATCAATACAGGAAATTTCTATTAAATATAGAAAACCGATATCAAACGGAATTATTACATCTTTAAACAAAAAACAAGCTTTACAAAGAAGTTCATTGATAAAGAATAATTTAAAAAAAAACAAAGGATTTGAGGCTGCAAAGGCTATTATCTCTCTGATTAAAAATGAACCAAAAAAAATTAAATAGTAATTTACCTAGAGTAAAAGTTATACAAAAAATTTATGGTTTCTTGCTAAATCCAGATGAAGAAATTAATTATCCGAAAAATCAGTATAAAAAATACATAAAAGATATAGTTTCTGGAACCTTGGAACGTTTAGAGTTAATTGAAGAAACTGTAACAAAACACTTAGGAAGTGATATAAATTTGAAAAAAACTGATAAATTGCTAAAAATAATTTTATTTTCTGCTGTTTTTGAACTTATGTTCAAGCACAATATACCAAAAAAAGTTGTGATAAATGAATACGTAAATGCATCTGAATTTTTTTTAGAAAAATCTCAGATAGGTTACCTGAATGCTATTTTAGATAAATTGTCTAAAATCGTTAGAGAAAAGGGTGAATAGCTTATCTTTTATTTATTATTTGACTTGCCTTTTAAAGATTTTTTTGGCATTTATCCCTCAATATGAATAATTATTTAGAATTATTGTACTTAATCTCATTTACTGGTATTTTAGGCGTAGCTTACAGTTATTTATTATCAGGACAAATTCTTTCGGCTAGTCCAGGAAACTCTAAAATGCAAGAAATAGCCGAAGCTATTCAAATTGGCGCCAAAGCTTATTTAAATCGACAATATAAAACAATAGCAGTTGTCGGAATTATTGTATTAGCAATTATAACTTATTTTTTTAATTTATTAGTAGGACTCGGTTATTTCATAGGTGCATTTTTGTCTGGTGTTGCTGGATATGTAGGAATGCTAATTTCAGTAAAAGCTAATGTAAGGACAGCTGAGGCATCAAGAAGTAGTTTGCAGTCAGGATTAACAATAGCTTTTAAGTCTGGTGCTATCACAGGTTTGTTAGTCGCTGGTTTAGCTTTATTATCTATTACAATTTACTATATTATTTTGATTAATTTAAATGTTGATAGTAGAGAAATCATTAATGCCCTTGTAGCTCTTGGTTTCGGTGCATCTCTAATATCTATATTCGCAAGATTAGGTGGAGGTATTTTTACAAAAGGTGCAGATGTTGGCGCAGACTTAGTTGGAAAGGTCGAAGCTGGTATTCCGGAAGATGATCCAAGAAATCCTGCAGTTATAGCAGACAACGTTGGCGACAATGTTGGAGATTGTGCTGGTATGGCAGCAGACTTATTTGAAACTTATGCAGTAACTATTGTAGCAACAATGGTCCTTGCATCAATTTTTTTTCCATCTGATAACAGTCTTATGATTTATCCACTTGCTATAGGTGGTTCTTGTATACTTACCTCAATAATCGGCACTTGGTTTGTAAAATTAGGAAAAAGTAAAAATATAATGGGCGCTCTGTACAAAGGTTTTATTGTAACTTCTATAACATCGCTTTTAATTCTTTACCCAATAACGGACTCAATATTAGGCCTAGATAAAATTTATAAAAGCAGTGATAAAACTTTTACAGGATTTAACTTATTTTTATGCGGAGTTGTAGGATTTGTTATAACAGGTTTGTTAATTTGGATTACTGAATATTATACTGGAACTAATTACAGGCCAGTACAGTCAGTTGCAAAATCATCAACGACTGGTCATGGAACGAATGTAATTCAAGGCTTAGCAATTTCGATGGAAGCAACAGCAATTCCAGCATTGATAATTGTTGGAGGAATTTTGTTTACTAATAATTTGGCTGGACTTTATGGAATAGCTATAGCAGTAACATCAATGCTTGCCTTAACAGGAATGGTTGTTGCATTAGATGCTTATGGACCTGTTACCGATAATGCTGGCGGTATAGCAGAAATGTCAAAACTTCCAAAAAATGTAAGAAAAACAACAGATGCTCTAGATGCTGTAGGAAACACTACTAAAGCTGTAACAAAAGGATACGCCATAGGTTCTGCAGGTTTAGGAGCGCTTGTTTTATTCGCTGCGTATACAGAGGATATAAAATATTTTTCGACTGTAAAAGGTTCAGCTCTAGAAGGTGTAAATGTAACTTTCGATTTATCAAATCCTTTTGTAGTAGCAGGATTATTGATTGGAGGAATGTTACCTTACCTTTTCGGATCTATGGGTATGCAAGCTGTAGGTAGAGCAGGGGGCGCAGTGGTAATAGAAGTTAGGAGACAATTTAAAAAGATTCCTGGAATAATGAAAGGAAAAAGAAAACCAGATTATGGGAGGTTAGTTGATTTGCTTACTAAAGCAGCTATTAAAGAAATGATTGTTCCCTCTTTACTACCTGTTCTGTCACCGATAATTTTATATTTTATTATTCTTCAAATAGGCGGCATCGAAGCTGCTCTATCATCATTAGGTGCAATGTTATTAGGAGTTATTATTACCGGTTTATTTGTAGCTGTTTCTATGACTGCTGGCGGAGGTGCTTGGGATAATGCAAAAAAATATATTGAAGACGGTAATTTTGGTGGCAAAGGCTCTGAAGCACATAAATCAGCAGTAACTGGTGACACAGTAGGTGATCCATATAAAGATACTGCTGGGCCAGCGGTAAATCCAATGATAAAGATAACTAATATAGTTGCTTTATTATTACTGGCTGTAATAGCTCACTAAAAAAATAGTTATTTTTTATTACCATACATTTTTTGCTTAACACTTTGTAAAAAAGCACCAACAAAACTCTTTTTACTTAATTTATTTTCTGTTTTCTTCTCACTAAATTTTAATTCATTGATATTATTTTTATTGTAGATTTTTTTTGAAACTAAGATACCGAACTTATCAAAATTTAAAACTAAAGTATTATTCTTTTTTAAAACATGCTGCCCAAGTTTATGATATTTTCCTTTACTTAAAGTTCTTTCTAAATAAATCCATGTATTATCGTTTCTAATTGAGCTTGAATGAGGCTGACCCATTATCTTAATAACATCATTCTTATTTGACTTATTTACTAGTAATTGTTTTGATCTATTTTCTAAAAATACAATTCCATGATTTTTTGATGGCTCTTGTAATTGACAAGATGTAAAAAAGATGAATAAAATTGTATAAAAACTAAAAAAATGATTTTTACTAAAAACAAACATAATTATATTCTTTATAACACATTACTCCAATTGTCTCGAAATTTATATTTTTACAATAAGGTTAAATTAAAGGATACGTTTGAAAGTCGAATTTATCTTATTTTTTTTCATTTTTCAGTGATATTAATTGTTTTAAAGCTTAAAAAAATTAAATTTTCTCAAAAAAATTATGATAATTTATTCCATAGTGTAGAAAACGATTTACGTGAATTAGGCTTTGGAGATGTTTCGGTAAATAAAAAGATGAAGGAATTAAATAAAATATTTTATGACATTTTATTAAAAATAAATGTTTCTAAAGAAAGCTTTTCTATTAATAGAAAATTAGTTTATAAATACTTTGATTATTTGAATAACAAAAATGACGATAAATATGACTATTTTAAGCATTATTTCGATAATTTTTTTTATTTTTGTTTTGAAATAAACCCCAAAAATATGATAAAAGATGCAATTAATTTTAGAATAAAATAATGGCTGTACCGAAAAGAAAAACATCAACGTCCAAAAAAAAAATGAGAAGATCTCACCATAAAATTTCTTCTAAGAATATAGTTGAAGACAAAAAAAGTGGTGAGTACAGACTTTCCCATCATGTTGATCTTAAATCAGGCTATTATAACGGAAAAAAAATTTTAGATATTTAATCATTAAATGACAAAAAAAATTACTATTGCTATTGATGCAATGGGAGGTGAAAACGCACCTAAAAAAAATATTGAAGGTCTTAAGATTTTTTTAGAGAAAAATAAGTCAAAAAATGATTTCTTTATTTATCTTTATGGAAGTGAAGATTTGTTAAAAAAAGAGTTTAATAGATTAAAAATTGAAGAATCTCGAGTAAAAATAGTGCATACAGACTCTGTAGTTTCAGATGAAGAAACTCCATTAACAGCAATTAAAAATTCAAAAAATACTAGTATGTGGAATTCGATTCAAGCTCAAATTGATGGAGAAGCAGATATAAGTTTATCTGCAGGAAATACAGGAGTATTATTTGTTATCTCAAAAATGATTTTAAAAATGATAAAAGATGTCAGTAGACCGGCATTAGCTGGTCTTTGGCCAAGTAAAAAAGGAATGAGTGTAGTTTTAGACTTAGGTGCCAATATTGAATGTGATGAAAATAATTTAATTGATTTCTCTGAAATGGGAGCAGCTCTTTATAAATCTATATTTCCTGGTAGTAAACCCTATGTTTCATTGCTTAATATTGGTTCAGAAGAAATAAAAGGAACTGAAGTGTTAAAAAAGACTTATGCAAAACTAAAGTCTTTAAGTGATGATAAAAATTTTTTATTTAATGGATATATAGAAGGAAATCAATTAATGGAAGGCGAAACTAATGTTATTGTGACAGATGGTTTTACTGGTAACATTGCTCTTAAAACTGCAGAGGGCACAGCGAAGTTTGTAACAGATAGTCTTAAAAAATCTTTAACTGAAAATTTTTTTTCGAAAATTTCTTTATTTTTTTCTTATTTTTCTTTAAAAAAATTTAAATCTAAATTAGATGCTAGAAAATATAATGGTGCAATATTTTTAGGTCTCAATGGCCCAGTTGTAAAAAGTCATGGAAGCACAGATGCACTAGGATTTTATTATTCAATTGATTTATGTTATAGAATAATTAGAGGAAATTTAATGAATGAAATTAAAAGCAATTTAAACCATTTAGATGGTAAAAAATAAACCAAAACAACTTACCAAAAAAGATATTTCAAAAGAAATTCATTCAAAAATTGGTCTTTCTAATATTTACATTTCAACAATAACTGATGACATATTAGAGTCGCTTAAGTCTCTAATTAAGCAAGAAACCACAAAGATAAGTAATTTTGGTACTTTTAGGTTATTAAACAAAAGTCAAAGAATAGGCCGCAATCCTAAAACAAAAGAGCCTTTTGTAATATCTGCCAGAAAGTCTGCCAGTTTTATATGTTCCAAAAATTTAGATAAAAAAATTAATAATTTATAATGGAAAAAAAACTGATTAACATAACTGAATTATCTGAACTTTTAAATTTGAAATCAACTAATTCAAATAAACCTGCCAATTATGTTTTGAGATATTGGGAAAAACAATTTGTACAAATTAAACCAAAAATTATAAACGGTAGAAGATACTATTCATCACAACAAATTAGCTTATTAAAATTAATTAAATTTTTACTAAAAGATAAAGGGATGACTATAAACGGAGCAAAAAATGTACTTAAATCAAATATAAATACACTTGACGATTATAATTCTAATAGTTTAAAAGCTGATTATTATAAAAAAGAAATTAAATATAAAAGTAAACAAATTTTAACTAAGCTAAAAAACTTAAAAAACTATGGCAAAAAAAACTCACATTAAAATTCGACTTGTTCCAGAAAGTAACCCCGATAGTAAATTTATTTATTACGCTAAAAAACCTACTAAAGGCGAAAAAGCAAAAGATAAACTGAAATTAAAAAAGTATAATCCTAATACTAGAAAACATGAATTTTTCGTTGAAAAAAAATTACCTCCTCATAGTAAATAATTATTTTTTTTTAAAATTTCTAAATTCGTATTCTATGTAAGCTCTGATCATAGAAATCCATATCTTTTTTGTTATTTTTGGATCAATTTTTTTTTTTTTAGATTTTTTAGAAATAGTCGCTAAAATTTTGGAAATTCTTTTATTGTCAATTATATCCTTTTTAAATTTTTTGTTTATTAATACCTTATCTACTAGACTACTTCTTTTCTTAATTAAATCTAAAAACTGATTGTCTAGTGTATCTAGTTGTTTTCTTATTCTAAGAATATTTTTGTTCACCATAGCGACATTTAGATAATATTATTTTATATATTTAAATTATATAATCAATATATGTTAACTGCTGAAAATAAAAACCTTAAATTATTTTATTATTGGATTTTATTATCCTTTTTTTTGATATTTATAATGGTAGTTGTAGGTGGCCTAACTAGATTAACAGACTCTGGATTATCAATTACTGAATGGGAGCTTGTAAAAGGAATATTGCCACCCTTAACAAATGAAGATTGGAATTATTATTTTTCACTCTATAAAGAGATACCTCAATATAAATTATTATATAATGGAATGAGTCTTGAAGAATTTAAGATCATTTTTTACTGGGAATATTTTCATAGAATTTTGGGTAGAATAATAGGTCTATTTTTTTTGTTACCATTTTTGTATTTTTATTTTACAAAAAAACTTCATGATAAATATTTTATCCCTTGTTTAATTATTTTGTTTCTGATTATTACTCAAGGTATTATAGGCTGGTATATGGTTTCTAGCGGATTGGTGAATAATGTCAGTGTCAGTCATTATAGGCTTTCGGTTCACTTATTTATAGCGTTTGTTATAATATCAATTATATTTTGGATACTACTTGATGTCAAAAATCAAAGTAATTTTAACAAAATTATTATACGTAAAGAGTATGACTATCTTTTCTATTTATTTATATTACTAATTTTTTTACAAGTTATTTTAGGAGCATTTGTTTCGGGTCTTGATGCTGGAAAAGTTTATCAAACATGGCCCCTTATGAACTATAATTATTTTCCAAATGAGACTGACAATGGAACTTTTAAAGAGCTATTTAATTTTGAAAATCATGGTTTAGTTCAGTTTTATCATCGAAACATTGCTTATTTTATTACGCTTTATTCTTCTTTTATCGGTTATTTTATTTTAAAAAAAAAAATTAAACATTTAAATAAA
>CENP01104219.1_pt1 | contig 21118 bp, 21 predicted proteins | sample 361281 | NCBI WGS metagenome assembly CENP01 (sample SAMEA2591122, study PRJEB7988) | marine metagenome | biome: marine biome (ENVO:00000447); feature: deep chlorophyll maximum layer (ENVO:xxxxxxxx); material: saline water (ENVO:00002010), including plankton (ENVO:xxxxxxxx) | depth 70 m | reverse complement strand
ACTGGTAGAGAGATTGGTACTTTTCTTGCGTCTCTTGGAGCATTGTCAGCCATAATTATTCTAGTTTTTAGAGACACAATACTTGGTTTTGTTTCGAGTATTCAGATTACAGTTAATGACACTGTTAGAATTGGAGATTGGATAACAATGAAAGGATCTGATGCTGATGGAACAGTCATAGAGGTGAATCTCTCTACAGTGAAAGTTCAGAACTTTGACAATACAATTACTACAATACCAACATATAAACTTGTATCTGACTCATTCATTAATTGGAGGGGTATGGAGGAATCTAAAGGGAGAAGAATTAAAAGATCATTACTTATTAAGCCAAGTTCTGTTAAATTTCTTGAAAGTGATGATGTTGAAAAATTAAAAAGAGTTAATCTAATTTCAAATTATATTGATACAAGAGTTGACGAAATAAATGAATATAACAGAAAGAATAGTATTGATAAATCTGTTTTATTAAACGGAAGAAATCTTACTAATCTAGGTGTATTTAGAATCTATATTGAAGAGTATTTAAAAGCTCACCCAATGACTAATGATGATCTAACTTTAATGTGTAGACAACTTGAGCCAACTTCACAGGGTATACCTATTCAGATTTACACTTTTTCAAAAGACAAAGAGTGGACAAAATATGAGGGCTTGACCTCTGATATTTTTGACCACCTTCTATCTTCTGTTAAATATTTTGATTTAGAATGTTTCGAACTAAATCAAAATATTTCTAGTTAATTCCTGATCCTGAAATATGAGGATGGTTTAGATTTTTAATTTTTTCTTCTAAATCTTCAACTGTTGTGTTTATTGATTCAACATCATTTTTATACTCATCAACTAATTTTTTAGCAATTTCAAGATTATATTTATTCATGCCTGTTGGACCATAAAAGGTTGATAAACCTTCATTTGCAATAGATAGCCTTGATCCAATAGTAGGTTTATCCCACTCTCCTATTTCATTTTTTGAAGGGCTAGTGCCATATTTATCTTTAATTGACAAATATTGATCTTTTACATTTTTTAATTCATTAAATGAATTCTCAGATAAAGATTCTGAAAGTAGCAATGCTTTTTCTAATAAATTAAGTTTGGACTCTAACCTATAAAATGTATCTGAATATTTAGAATATTTTTTATATAATGAAGCAAGATCATTTAAATGAGAATTATATTCATCAAAAGATGCTCCTTTTAAAACACCTTCTCTAAGAAGGTTAACATTAAATTCAACAGGACCATCAAGTAATTCAAGATTTCCATCTTTTTGCATGTATAAAGTTGCAGAGTAATTACCTGGAGTAACAAAAGGACCAGTCATTTCTCTCCAACCTGAATAAGCAGTTATTGAACTATAACTCTTATGTTTTAAGTCCCAAACAATTTTCCCTGTTCCTTTTGATGGTTTTTGACTTACATTTCTAATTAGATTACCTTCCGAGTCATTGATTGATAATAATAACATTGCTGGTTTTTCTCTCATCTCTTCTGTCAACGAATCGTATCCAGGAAAAGGAATATCATCATTTTCTTTATTTAATGATGACTCAATTTTTTTTCTCTTAGATTTAATTGTTTCTGGAATTTCATTTAGATGATAAGTGAAAACTGCACCAAAGGTTGGATTTTCTGCAACATAATATTGACCACCAGTATTTCCAAGTGCATTTCTTGGCTTAAATAATTTTGCATCTCTTGGCTTAAATAATTTTGCAGTTTTATCTATATTTTCCTTATTCATCATACCTCTTAGAGCTGAATAATCATCAAGAACAAAGAATCCTCTTCCAAAAGAAGCTGCAACTAAATCATTTTCTCTTTTTTGTATTACCAAATCTCTAAAAGATATGGTTGGTGTACCCGGGAGCTTTTGCCAATAATCACCTCCGTTAAGAGATGTATATACACCAAATTCAGTTGCTAAAAACAATAAATCTTTCTCTACATGATCTTGGACTAATCTCCAAATTAAAGTTCTATCTGGAATATTATTAGAAATTGATTCCCATGTTTTACCAAGATCTGAACTTTTATACAAGTATGGATTTAAATCACCTTCTTTATGGTTGTCAAGAGATACGTAAACTGTATTTGCATCAAAAAGATCAGCCTTTATATCATTAACAAATGTTCTTTCAGGAAGACCAAGATTTGTGACTGGAATTTCTCTCCATGAATTACCACCATTTGTTGTAACATGGATAAAACCATCATCTGTACCTGACCATATTAAACCTTCTTGGACCGGAGATTCAGATAATGAAGTTATGGTGTTATACTGCGACATAGCCTTAACATCCCATGAATTATCCCAACTTTGTTTTCTTCCTAGAATAGGAAGTTCAATTCTATTTTCATCTCTGGTTTGATCATCTGAAATTGCAGTCCAACTATCTCCTCTATTTTCAGATTCCCAAACTCTCTGTGAGGCAATATAAATTTTTGCAGGATTATGAGGACTTACTAAAATAGGTGTATCCCAATTAAATCTTTCATAAGGATCTCCGTCAAGTGGTTGAGGTTTAATATATACTTGTTCTCCGGTTGTTAGGTCAACTCTACGAAAACCACCTTCTTGTGTAGTAGCATACATTATTTCATTATAAACAGGATCGGTAGCTGATTGATGTCCATCAGCCATTAATGTCTTATACCAAACTCTATTAGTTATCCCATATTCCTCATCAGTAGCAGATGGGCCTCCTGCTGATCCATTATCTTGGGTACCACCAAAAATATGGTAAAAAGGCTCTTGATTATTTACGGCTACTTTATAGAATTGAGTTAAAGGTAGATTCAAAAAATAATGCCAATTTTTTGCAGCATCAAAGCTTTCATAAATACCTGCATCAGTTCCAACCATTAAATAATCTGGATCACTCATTTTAAACGCCATTGCATGATGATCACTATGTTTTTTGTCAAAATAATAATAGAAGTTTCTCTCGTTTGTTAATTGCTCAAAATTCTCTCCACCATCCTTGGAAGTAAGAATATGGACATTCATTAAATATAGTCTATCAAACTCATGAGGACTAGTATATAGCTCTTGATAGTAATGAGGACCTGTTCCACCAGACACAGTATTTGACATTTTCTTCCATGACTCACCTCTATCAGAAGATCTATATACACCACCCTTAGTTCTATCCTCTTCAATAGCAGCATATATTACATCTGGCTTTTGATATGAAATGGCTATACCAATTTTACCAAGATTAGATTTTGGAATCCCTTTAGTCAATTTCTTCCATGTCTCTCCTCCATCTTCAGATTTATGAATTCCAGAGCCAGGACCACCCCCCATATATGCTGCTACAGTTCTATGTCTATCCCATGTAGCTGCATAAAGTAAATTAGGATCTCTTGGATCAATCATGATATCAGTTACACCAGTCCATTCAGAATCACCAAGTGTTTTATACCAGTTTTTACCTCCATCAACTGTCTTATAAAGACCTCTTTCTCCTCCACTATTCCATAGCGGACCCTGAACAGCAACCCATAAAACATTAGAGTCATTTGGATGAACAATAATCTTTGATATATGTTCAGATTTTTTTAATCCCATATTTTTCCATGTTTTACCCCCATCACTGCTTTTATAGATTCCATCTCCATAACCAACATGTCTCCCACCAACATTTTCTCCAGTTCCAACCCATATTATATTAGTATTAGATGGGTCAATAGCAATAGCCCCTATAGAATATGAAGTTTCATTATCAAAAATTGGATTCCATGTTGTACCAGCATTATCTGTCATCCACACTCCTCCTGAGCCTGCAGTTATATACCAAATATTTTCATTATTTGGATGTATTGCAATATCTGAAATTCTTCCAGATAAAAAAGCAGGACCTATATTTCTAAATTTAAATGCATTAAGAGAAACTTTTTCAGTTTCAGTGTTTTCTTTTTGATTTCTTTTTCTTTGCGAATTAGCATCTATTGGACTAAACAAAAGGAATGCTAATAAAATAATTAATAGTCTTTTCATATAAGTTTTTTTAAATTTGACCTAAATAGGCTTAAATAGTTTATTTAAATATAATGATATTAAAATATTTCTGCAATCATACATCTTGAACTTCCACCACCATATTTTTCTATAGTTTTAATATCAGAGTGAATAATTTCAGTATGCTTTAATATTCTAGATAACTGATTGGATTTAATTGACTTAAATGCACTCGTACTCATAACAAGTATAGGACTTAATTCTTTATCAACTAATTGAATGCAATTTCCTAAATAAGAGCACATTTGATCATATGAAATATCAATAATATCTAATTCAGAATTTTCAAGAGATTTAATCAAATTATTTTTTTCATCAAGATTTTTAATAGATTCAAGACAAATTATAGAAAAGTTATTACAGATTGACATCAAAACATTGGTATGATATATAGGTTTAGACTCATAAATAGAATTAAATAATACTGGACTATAATTTAGATCATTACAAAATTTTATAAATAGCTCTTCGTTAGATCTATTTGACAGGGCGCAGTATGCAATGTTGTTTTTACGATTAAGAACCATACTTCCTGTACCTTCTAAAAATTTATTTTGATTTTCAAAACTAGAATAATCATGGGTTATTTCAATATTGATGCCTTTTTTTGAAAGTTTTCTTAAAATACCAGATTGTCTTTCAAATCTCCTATTTTCTGCAAACATTGGGTATATTACTGCATTGTTTTTATGATGAAAAGATATCCAATTATTAGGAAATACAGCGTCAGGAGTATCATGTAAGCTTTCATCCTTTATTGAATATACTGAAACGCCATTATCCGATATAGTATTTTTTAATTTTTCAAACTCTTCTATAGCTTGAATAGAAACTTTAGAATCAACTACTTTTCTAGATTGAAAAACATTATCATCCATTGTAAATTCATTAGCTCTAAATTTTTCCGGACTAATCATAAGAATATTTGAAGTAAAATGCATCATAATTCTCTTGTTAATGGTAGAGTTGAACATCTAAAGAGACCTGACATTTTTGAAATATTTGAATAATCTACTTTTTCTACTAATACACCTTTTTCTTCAAGCCATTTATTAAGCCTTTTAAATTTTGAATGAGAAACAATTATTTCAGGGGAAATAACTAAAACATTTGATGTCAGCATAAAAGTCTCTTCTAGACTTGCAAGAAAAATGTTTTTTTTACCAAAAAGTTTTATTAGATATTCAACATCTTCTTTTTTCTTAAAACCATCAGGGCAAATAATTGCTTTGTCCTTTGAAATAGTCTGAAAACAGCAGTCTAAGTGAAGAGTATTTTCAAATATATTTATATTAGATTTTTTAATATCAATTGGGATTATTTCCTTATTATTAATTATTCTTTTTAGATAATCTATTGACTCAAGATTAGTTCTAGCTGTAATTAGCGAAGGGTAATCTTCTTCAGAATACGTTCCGATAAAAACCTTATCGTTATGCACTATAATATCTCCTCCTTCTATATGCATGAATTCAGGCAGCTTAATTACTCCAACATCTAAATGATTTAATATTTCCTTTATTCCTTCAATTTCATCCTGTCTATTAGGTACAATATTGGATAAAAAGAACATATTAGAGATTACAAAACCTAAGTCTCTCGCAAAAATTTGGTTACAATCATCAATATTATTTGGCCTTAGTACTTCGACTTTATGCTTAGTTAGTTTTTTTTTAAAACTATCTACTTCTTTTTTTAAATCTTTCTCAACTGGATATGATTTATTCTTAATATGATAAAGGGACCGAGGATCAAAAGCGTCTGATTCAGAAGGTGGATTTCCAAGATTGTCAGCTATTCCAAGGATGACAGTTTTTAAGCGAGAATATTCGTTTTCAATATTAATATTTAACATTAAAGTACTTTGGTTTTCTTATTTGCAAAATAAGAAATTAAGCCTAAAATGAATACAAAAACAGTTGAATAATAAACAAAGTCTGGTGTAATAACTTTATCACCAGATGCATATGAATGTAGTCCTACTAAATAAAAGTTTACTCCAAAATATGTCATCATAATTGCTGCAAAAGAAATAATACTCATCAAATTAAATAACCATTTATTATTTAACCTAGGTATAATTCTTAAATGAAGAACAGCAGTATAAATCATTATACTAATTAGCGCCCATGTCTCTTTTGGGTCCCACCCCCAATATCTACCCCAACTTTCATTTGCCCACATTCCTCCTAAAAAGTTCCCTATGGTAAGCATTACTAATCCTATAGTAAGAGATAATTCATTGACAATGGTTAGCTCCTCAAGTTTCCTTGAAAATATTTTTCTATTCTTCTTTGTGGCAATTATAGTTAAAATTAAGGTCACAATACCAAGTATCATACCTATTGCAAATGGGCCATAACTTCCAACAATAACAGCAACATGGATCATTAACCAATAACTATCTAAAACTGGCTGAAGATTAGCTATTGAAGGATCAAGCCAATTCATATTCGCAATAAAAAGAATAATTGATGCGACAAATGTAGATGAGGCAAGAGTAAAATATGATTTTCTACCAAAAATAATTCCAAATATTACAGTAGCCCAGGCAACAAAAATTATCGATTCATAAGCATCACTCCATGGAGCATGCCCTGCAATATACCACCTAGCTGCAAGGCCAATAGTATTAAAAACAAATAAAGTAATTATTAGTGACTCAAAAAGCTTAATAAGATAACTAGTAAACTTATTGTCATAAAATATTTGAAAAATCAAAATTAAAAGCAAACCAAGACCTGCAAAGAGATACCATTTATAAAGTCTGTTAAATATATCTACTTTATTGTAGACAACCTCTGAATTGATTTTAAAGTCAGACGGCATAACTTTACTTCCGTATTTTTTCTGAAACCCTTTGATGCTCTCTAGAAGCTCTTCAGACTGTGTGTAGTCTTGATCCTGTCTTGCTACTCTTAATGTCTGAAAATAAAGGTTTAGAACATTATTAACATATAGTGAATCAGCTCCTTCATAAGTATATTCGGAAATTTCAGGATAGGAAATCCATTTGTTATTAACATCATTTGGGACAGGAAATATTCTCATAATTTTTCCCTCTAGAGCAGAATAAAGTAAATTAACTCTTCTGTCAAGCTCAATAATATCTTTTTCGATTTGAGATGGAACATTAGACAGATATGCTTTTTCAAGGTTAGTTGCAAGTTTATAATTACCTAGTGAGTCAAAAAAAGAAACTAATGGTGCTTTTTTTATTTTTTCATCTACACCAATTATTTTCTTTATGGTATCTCCTTTTTGTCCAGATTTTATGTAAACAATTGGGGCATTAAACCATACACCTGGATTGTCCATTATTGATACTAGAACTTGGTCTGAGTTTAAACCATTGTAAGAGTTTGACCTACTGACCTTTCTCAATAATTCAGATGAGAAAGTATTAGCTGGTTTCATTCTTCCACCACTATCTTGAATAATAATCTTACCAAAACTATTGGCATGATCCTCTGAGATCGCACTTTCTGAAATGATTGAATCAATGAATTCAGTTTTTAAGTTTGCATCTAAACTCTGGGCTGACAATAGTGATGAGGATAAAAGAAAAACAAATAAAGAGGTCTTTTTATTTAGTTGCTTTGCGAGAAATTTAAATCTTGTATTACCAGCAAAAAATATTGCAGTCATGCTTATAAATAAAAGAAGATATCCAGCATATGTAATAAATGTTCCCCAAAAATCATCATTAACTGATAGTACTGTTCCTTTTTCATCAGGGTCAAATGATGCTTGGAAAAAACGGTATCCCTTGTGGTTCAAAATATTATTCATAAAGATGTCGTAGTCAAATATTTTATCATCTTCAACAGTTACTTTACTTTTAAATGATGAATAGCTGTTCTCAGTACCTGGATATTTTTCAGCAATAAAGTCGTTGAGCTTAATACTGAATGGAAGCTGAACCTCATCTGAACCATATGATAGATAAAAATCAAGATCATCAATAGTTACCTTCTTAGGGTTATTAATGTAACCTCTACCACCCAATAAAGAGACATCCTCCGACTTTCCATTATAATTTACCTTGAGGTAAAGAGCATCCTCAACTTCTCTATCAGTTACTTCAGCATCTACAATCTCAAAAACTCCTCTTAATGCAGGTTCAGGAAAAACAAACTGAAATCCAGGTATTTGATACAGAGATCTTAATTCAAGTGGCTGTTTTTTATCTTTATTTAACTCTGCGCTTTGTTGGTTAGACATTATAGTATAAATTCCATCAAACGGAGATTCTATATAATATTCTCCAGCTTCAGAAGTGACATTAATAGCACCTTTTTGGTAGTAATTAAATGAAAACAGTATATTTTGTATACTAGTAACTTGTCCCTCCTTGATATAATGCTCTTGCCTATTTCCATCAAGTGCCTCTACAAGTTTAATATATCTTTCTCCTGAGGGATCAAGGACTAAACCTTCAGTTACATTTTCTTTATAATCATCGTATGAAATAGAAAAATCTTTGGAGTAAAAATCATCATTTATTGTAAAGTCATTATTTACATGTTCAGATAAAAGAAGGTATGACTTTAATGTTTTTCTTTGAGGCACTCCATCCTCAGTTCCATCTACAAAAACAGTTAAATATGTTTTTTCTGAAAGATAAGTATTAGATACATTATTTTCTCTTATAGGCATTACCCCCTCATCCCCAATATATCTAGTTACAAATGCACCAAGTAAAATAAATATAAAAGAGAGATGAAGTATTAGTACTGATAGTTTCTCTTTACTAAGCAGATTATACTTTTTAATATTACCCATGAAATTAATCATAAGCAAAAGCATAACAAGCTCAAACCACCATGCATTATAAATCCAAATTCTTGCAGCATCTGTAGAATACCAGCTCTCTAAAAAAGTACCGATACCCATGGCTAGAGGAAACAAAATTAGCAATACGAGCATAAATTTTGTTGAGAAGAGAAGCTGTAAAATTTTTGATCCCATTAATAGGCCTCAAAGATAAATATGAATTTTTAATATTTAGAGTAATTCTAAACAATTAGGTGTTAAAGTTTAATTAAATTTGAAACTTTAAAATAATATGGATTCATACAAAACAAGATTAAAAGATATTACCACATTTATTTTTGATGTAGATGGTGTAATGACTAATGGAAAAATTATTTACACACATGATGGTAAAATTGACAGACAATTTTACGCAAAAGATGGTTACGCTATAAAATATGCTATTTCTAAAGGCTATAGAATAGCTATTATCTCCGGTGGAATGCAAGAAAATGTTAGAAAAAGATTAAACTCACTTGGTGTTGAAGACGTATTTCTAAAGGCATTTAATAAAATTGAAGTTTTTAATGAATTTATTAAAGAAAAAAAAATTGACTCAAAAAACATTTTATATATGGGAGATGATAATCCTGACATTGATGTTCTTAAAGTAGTTGGAATTTCATCTTGCCCTAAGGATTCCTCTGTTGACGTAAAATCAATTTGCGATTACATATCTCACAAAGATGGTGGTTTAGGATGTGTAAGAGATGTAATTGAACAGGTAATGAGAATTCATAACAAATGGATTTAATAAATAATTCCAATTACAACATAATTCTTGGATCAAGCTCAGCAAGAAGAAAAGAATTATTAAAAATGACTGGAATTTCTTTTCAAGTTAACTCAATCCCTGTTAATGAAGATTTTCCAGAGCATCTTAAAGCAAAAGAAATTGCCGAATATATTGTGGAAAACAAAGCAGCTCCTTTTCAAAAAATAGTTAAAAACAATCAAATAGTAATTCTTGCTGATACTTTAGTCTGGTTTGAAAATAATAGTTGGGGTAAACCAAAAGATAAAAATGAGGCTAAATCAATGCTAAAAATGTTTGCAGGTAATTCTCACGATGTTATTACATCTGTAGGCTTTCTTACCAAAAAGAATTTTGAAATAATAACTGAAACTACCGAAGTAACTTATAAACTTCTAACTGAAAAAGAAATTGATTTTTATGTTGAAACTATAAATCCAATCGATAAAGCTGGAAGTTATGGTATACAAGATTGGATTGGAATGATAGGAGTAGAAAATGTTAATGGAAGCTACACAAGTGTTTTGGGTCTTCCAGTACCTCAAGTAACAAACAAATTAATAGAAATAATAAATGGAAGTCTTTAAGTTAAAATATTCACAAAAGCTACCCATAAGTTTGAATGAAGCATGGGATTTTTTATCATCGCCGAATAATTTGGAATTAATTACTCCCAAGTCTATGGATTTCAATATTACTGATTGGGATAAGAAGAAAGCTTATCCAGGTCAAATTATTCAGTACAATGTTAAACCTTTACTTGGAATTAAAATTAATTGGGTAACTGAAATAACACAAGTGAAGACTAATGAATTCTTTATTGACGAGCAAAGGTTTGGTCCATATAGTTTTTGGCATCACAAGCACTTTATCAAGGAAATTAAAGGTGGTGTTCTTATGGAAGATGTAATTCATTATAAATTACCACTAGGTCCTCTTGGAAAGCTTCTAAATTCCCTATTTATTAATTCTAAATTGAACAGTATTTTTAAATACAGACAACTAGAATTAATTAAAATATTTGGGGATTATAAATAATGAAAAACATCTTACTAATAGGTGGCTCATCTGGAATTGGTTATGAGCTATCAATGAAATTAGAGAATGATCACAAAGTCTTTGTATCAACTCGAAATCCAGATAAGTTTTCTGGATCAAATATTACTGCACAAAAATTAGACTTGAATGAAGATTTTAATACAGATTGGCTTCCTGAAAGCCTAGATGGGTTCATCTATTTACCAGGTACAATTAATTTAAGACCATTTAAAGGTCTAAAACCCTCCACTTTTAATGATGATTTTAATATTAATGTATTAGGTTGTGTAAAAATTCTTCAGGCTGTTTTACCCAAGCTTCAATCTTCAGAAAGTGCTAGTCTAGTTTTCTTTAGCACGGTTGCAGTTAAGTTGGGAATGCCATTTCATAGTTCTGTTTCTGCGTCAAAAGGTGCAATTGAAGGATTAACTAGATCACTAGCTGCCGAATTCGCACCAAAGATTAGGGTAAATGCTATTGCTCCCTCTATTCTTAACACTCCAATGTCTGAAAAATTCCTTAATTCAGAAACCAAGATTGAAAATGCTCGAAATAGACACCCCCTAAAAGAGATTGGATCAGCAAAAGATATTGCTGAAATAGTCAAGTTTTTACTCATTGACGAGAGCAAGTGGATGACTGGACAGATAATACCCTTTGATGGAGGTATGAGTTCTGTTAAAACTAATTAATGAGAGGTGTAAAAAAATCTAACCTGCCTAAAAAAATTTGCTCAACATGTGGCTTAGAGTTTGTTTGGCGAAAAAAATGGGAAAAAAATTGGGCTGAAATTAAATATTGTAGCAAAAGATGTCGAGCAAAAAAAATACAAGTATAGTTTGGTTTAGAAATAATTTAAGGGTTGAAGACAATTCTGCTCTTTATAATTCTGTCAATCAATCAGATAGAGTTATAGGATATGTAAATGTAGATCCAAATAATTTTAAATATACACAGTATGGGTTCAAAAAAACAGAGAAATACAGAGCTAAGTTTTTACTTGAATCTATTTCTGACCTTAAGCAAAACCTAAATAATCTAAATATCTCTCTTATTATTGATTACAAGGATATTAAAGAGTCATTAAAACCATTTGTTTTGAAGTATGATGTTGATTCAATATATATGCAGAGAGAGTGGACAAGGGATGAACTAATTGAGGAAGAGTCTATACCTAAAAATATAAATGCACTAAAATATTTTGATCAGTTTTTATATTCTCCAGAAGATGTCAAGAATATTTATGAAAATATACCCAGAGGTTTTTCAAATTTTAGAAAAAAATGTGAAAAATACTTAAAGGTTAATAGTCCAATATCAATTCCTAAGCCAATGTATGAGGATAATCTATTGGAAGTTGATTATGATATTCCAAGTCTTAATGATTTAGGCTTTGACGAGTTTGAAGTTAATGAAAATTCAGTTTTCAAATTTAAAGGAGGAGAAACTGCTGGTAAGTCTAGGGTGGATGATTATTTTTTTAGAACAAAAAATGTATCTAAGTATAAGCAAACTCGTAACGGTCTACTTGGAAAAAACTACAGTTCAAAATTTTCATCCTGGCTTGCAAATGGATCATTATCAGCTAGATACATTTATAATAAGCTTATTGAATATGAAAATGATGTAGAGAAAAATGAATCTACCTATTGGTTGTTTTTTGAACTTCTTTGGAGAGATTTCTTTAAATATGTTTCAATGCAACATCGAAATAAGTTTTTTAGCAAAGATGGAATATATGGAAATGAGAAGGAATGGTCACAAGAAAATTCAAAGATTAAAAGTTGGATAAATGGAGAGACTAAAGAAACATTCGTAAATGCAAATATGAGAGAACTTTCATCAACTGGATTCATGTCAAACAGAGGTAGACAAAATGTAGCAAATTATTTAACAAAAGAGCTAAAGGTTGACTGGAGAATAGGTGCAGAATATTTTGAAGCATTGCTAATTGATTATGATGTTCATAGCAATTATGGTAATTGGCTTTATAATGCAGGTATTGGAAACGACTCAATGCCATTTAGAAAGTTTAATCCTACACTTCAATCTGAAAGATATGATCCTCATAAAGATTATGAAAATACCTGGTTAAATGGATAAGAGATGTTGTATAATTTTTCCTAATCAATTATTCAGAGAAAATATATTTATTGATTCTGATTATAAAATTTTTCTTATTGAAGAGGATCTTTTCTTCAATCAATATAATTTTCACAAACAAAAAATATCATTTCACAGATCATCAATGAAGTTTTATGAAGACTATCTTATAAAAAAAGGATTAGATGTTAGTTATATAAACTCTTATGAGAAGGAGTCAAGTATAATTGAGTTAATTAAAAATATTTCTAATCAAGGATACCAAAAAATAGAAATCTATGATCCTGTTGACTATCTTCTAAACAGAAGAATTAAAAGAGTTTCTAAAGAGTTAAACATTGATCTAGTAGTCCATGAATCAAAGCTTTTCATTAATTCTAATGAAGAATTAAAATATTTTTTTAAAGATTCTAAGCAAAAGTTTTTTCAAACTACATTCTACAAATCAGAAAGAAAAAAAAGAAACATACTTATAAATTCAAAGGGTGGACCAGAAGGTGAAGAATGGACATACGATATACAAAACAGAAAAAAGTTTCCCAAAGACAAAGCCCCCCCAGAAATTAAAAATCCAAAAAAAAATAGTTATGTTATAGAATCTGAAAAATATGTTGAAAAAAATTTCCACAACAATTTTGGATCACTTGGCTTATTTAACTACCCCACTACATATGATGAGGCAGATCAATGGTTAAATCAATTTTTAAATGATAGATTTTTAGAGTTTGGGGATTATGAAGATGCAATTGTCAAAGATGAGCTTACTTTAAACCACAGTATTTTAAGCCCTTTATTAAATGTAGGTCTATTAAATATAAAAGACTTGTTAGATATTAGCATAGAGTTCTCAAGAGTAAATGATATTCCAATTAATTCAACAGAAGGATTTATTAGACAACTTATTGGATGGAGGGAGTTTATCAGAGGTATATACATAGCTAAGGGTAGTTTTGAAAGAACAAATAATTTTTGGGGCTTCAAAAGTAAAATTCCTAAATCATTCTATGATGGAACAACAGGAATAGAACCTTTGGACTCCTCGATTAAAAAGGTAAGTGATACTGGTTATATTCATCATATAGAAAGACTAATGATTGTAGGGAATTTTATGTTATTATGTGAGTTTGATCCTGATGAAGTATACAGATGGTTCATGGAGGTATCTATAGATTCATTTGATTGGGTAATGGTTCCAAATGTATATGGAATGAGTCAATTTGCGGATGGAGGATTAATGTCTACAAAACCTTATATCAGTAGCAGCAATTATATATCTAAAATGAGTGATTATAAAAAAGGTAACTGGAGTGATATATGGGATGGTCTGTTTTGGAGATTTATGGACAAACAAAGAAGTTTTTTTATTAAAAATCCAAGATTAAGAATGCTGGTAAATACTTTTGATAAAATGGATATAAATAAAAAGCAGAGGCATCTGTTAACTGCTGAGAATTTTTTAAATAAAATACATAATGAATAAGTTTAGTTTAAGAGAGATCGATAGAATTATAGAAATGGCATGGGAAGATAGGACACCATTTGAAGCTATTTTTAATCAATTTAATTTAAATGAGAAGGAATTGATAAGTCTTATGCGAAATAATTTAAAAAGAAAAAGCTTTAAGCTTTGGAGAGAAAGAGTCTCTGGTAGAAAAACTAAACACTCTGTTTTAAGAGAGAATGGTATTAATAGATTTAAATGTAATTTACAAAGAGGTATATCAAATAACAAAATATCTAAAAGATAGATTAGATTCTTTCAATTTCAGCTCCTAATTTTTTTAATCTTTTTACGATATTTTCATACCCTCTATCTATTTGGTCAACATTTTGTATTATACTTTCTCCTTTTGCAGATAAAGCAGCAATTAAAAGCGCTATCCCTGCTCTAATATCAGGAGATGTCATAATAGTAGATTTTAAAGAAGATTTAAAATCATGCCCAATGACAGAAGCTCTATGTGGATCACACAAAATTATCTTTGCTCCCATGTCAATTAATTTATCCACAAAAAATAATCTACTTTCAAACATTTTTTGATGTACCAGCACACTTCCTTTGGCCTGGGTTGCAACAACTAGTATTACCGATATTAAATCAGGGCTAAAACCTGGCCATGGAGCATCTGATATAGTAAGTATTGAACCATCTATAAAATTTGTAATTGAATAGCCGTTCTTATGCTCAGGTATGAGCATGTCATCGCCATCTTTTTGAATTGTAATACCAAGTTTTCTGAAAACATCAGGAATTTGGCCTAAGTTTTTCCATGACACATTTTTAATTCTGAGTTTACTTCTTGTCATCGCTGCTAAGCCAATCCAACTTCCTATTTCAATCATATCAGGTAGAATATTGTGAGTAGTTCCATTTAATTTTTCAACTCCTTTAATACTCAATAAATTAGAACCAATACCGGTTATATCAGCTCCCATCTTGTTTAACATTGTACATAATTGTTGGATATAAGGTTCACATGCAGCATTATAAATAGATGTATCTCCTTCAGCAAGAACAGAGGCCATAATTATATTTGCTGTCCCTGTAACAGATGCTTCATCTAGAAGTATATCTGTACCAACAAGTCTTCCATTAGATTGAATTGAGTATGTTTTTTTTTCTGACACATAATTAAGCTTCGCACCAAGTTTTTCAAGATTATCAAAATGAGTATCTAATCTTCTCCTACCAATTTTGTCACCACCAGGCCTAGGTGTAGAAGCAAAACCAAATCTAGATAGCAAAGGACCTACTAACATTATCGAACCTCTTAAAGATTTTGCATCATTAGTAAAACCTATGCTATTTAAATAATTTAGGTCTATGCTCTTAGCGTTAAAAGTAAATTTACCTTCATCAATTTCTGAAACACTTACTCCCAAATTTTTAAGAATATCTATTAGTTTATTTACATCAATAATATTTGGTATGTTGGAGATTACAACATCACTCTCAGTTAAAAGCACAGAACAAATCACTTGAAGAGCTTCATTTTTAGCACCTTGAGGTGTTATCTCTCCAGATAATTTTTTACCGCCTTTAACTCTAATACTAGACATTAAAATCTTCTTTTGGTCTTTTTTCTGTTTTTATTATGTTTATGATTTGAGGTCTTGATTCTATTTTTAAGAAATTCACTTGAATCCGTTAAAGGTAAATCTGAGTCTTTAAGCTTTAAGTCTCCGTTAGACATATCTAATAGATGATCGACAATCACTTTATCCTCTACTGAGTCCTTGTTCCAATTAAGGAAACATTTCTTCATGTGGTTAGCTATATTTAAAACAAGTTTGTTTTTTAAATCTCCATCCTCCCATCCAATGGCTATATCAATCATTTTTTTAATATTATTTCCGTAGAAACGATATTTAGGATGATTTTGAGGATAATTAAGTTTATTTGGCTTGCTATTTTTATAGATATCCTCTGAAGGTTTTTCAAACGGACTATCTACATCAAGCTGAAAATCTGACAATATAAATAGTTGAGCCCAAAGTTTATGTTGAAAGTCTGGAACATCTCTTAGATGGGGGTTTAGATTACCCATTACACCAATTATTGCCTTTGCCATTTTGTTCCTTTCTGCTTTATCTTTAACCAAAACTGCTTGGTCAACCATTTGATGAACATGTCTTCCATATTCTGGTATAATAAGCTTTTTTCTTTCAGTATTATATTCTAATGAATTCATATCACGCAATTTAAGAAATTAATTACCAAACTAAAGGCTAATTATATTATCTATATTCTCTATACCCTTATATATATTGATTACATCTGCAGGTGATTTTGCATAGTATTCAAATGTCAAGCTCAAAAATTTATTATTTGACGAGGATTTAAAAGATTTTTTTCCTTTGTAATTATTTAGATATTTTTTTAACTCTTCAAATTCTTCACTCTTGTCTTTAACAATGAATTTAAATATGTAAATACCTGGCCAATCCTCAGATTCAAGCAGCTGATCTTTAAATCTTGAATAAAAATCTTCGGATTTAGTGCTTTTATTAGTCAAGGCAATTAATTTTGTAATGTAATGCAAATATAATCAATCATCTGTCTGGTATGTTAAATGAGAAAAATAATAAAAGAATTGTTTTAGCTGGAGGGCCAAGTACAGGAAAAACCTCTGTCTTAAATGAAATTAAGAAATTAGGTTTTGTTTGCTTTGATGAGGCTGCTAGAGATATTCTGTCAGATTATAGTTTAAAAGGGTTAAGTTTTAAATTAGACCCAATTAAAGTTAGCAATGAAATACTTACAAAGAGAGATAGTGATTACAATGATGCCTTAAATATTTCATGTAAAAATGATATTATTTTTTATGACAGAGGTATACATGAGATAACTGCATACTTAAGATCCATAGATCAATCAACTGATTACTGGGAAGAATTACTAAAAAATTATAAGTATGATATGGTCTTTATTTTTCCATCTTGGAAAGAGATATATACTAAAGATGATAATAGAATTGAGGAATACGAAGAAGCAATCAAAATTTCTCCGTTAATATATAAAATTTATCATGAATCTTCAATCTTAAGTGTTGAAGTTCCTAAAATTAGTATTAAAGAAAGGGTAGAATTTATTATGAACAATATTCAATGAAAAAAACAAAAATAATTTTTTTTGGAACTCCAGATTTTGCTGTAAAATCATTAAAAGTAATAAATGATAATTTTGATGTTGTATCTGTTGTTACATCACCAGACAAAAAATCAGGAAGAGGGTTAAAAATGAATGAAAGTGAAGTTAAAAGCTTTTCATCTGATAACAATATCCCAATTAAACAACCTGAGAACCTTACAAATGAGGATTTTTTAAATGAGATTTCATCTTTAGGTGCAGAATTATTTATTGTAGTTGCATTTAAAAAATTACCAAAAGAAGTATTCTCGATACCAGCACTTGGAACAATTAACCTTCATGCATCTCTTCTTCCTGACTATAGAGGAGCGGCACCAATTAATTGGGTTTTAATAAATAATGAGAGAATTACAGGTGTTACAACTTTTTTTATTAATGAAAAAATTGATCATGGAGACATTATACTAAAACAAGAAATTTTAATAAATGATAATGATGATTTTAAAAGTCTATATAATAAACTGTCAGTTATTGGTTCAGAGGTTTTGTTAAAAACGATTAAAATTGTTTCTAGCGGTAAAGCTAAAATTCAAAAGCAAGGTGACAGCAAAGATTTAAATTTAGCTCCTAAGTTAAATGCAAGAAATACAAAAATTAACTGGAATGACAACACTGATAAAATCTTAGGGATGATTAGAGGTCTATCACCTAGACCTGGCTCTTGGACAACTTTAAAAAATGGAGATAAGGAAATTAGAGTAAAGATTTTAAAGGCAAGTTTATCGAGTAGAAGAAGTTTTAGTGAATCATCTATTGGAAAAGTATTAATTAATAATAATCAAATACATATTTATACAAAAGATGGAGTAATTAATTGCACCAAAATTCAACTTGAGAACAAAAAGGAGATGTTGGCAAAAGACCTATTAAATGGATATAAATTTTATGATAATTCAATCGTTTATTAGTTAAATTGTGAACATTATCAACAAAAAAGTCTATTTATTAACAAAAAACTACTTTTGAGCCTTTATTTATTGGGACTTACACAATTATTCATATATATTTAAGAAACATTAAAATTAAGTGATATGAACAAATCAGAATTAATTGATGCTATGGCAGCTGACGCTGGTATTTCTAAGGCATCAGCAAAAAAAGCTCTAGAATCTTTTCTAGGGAGTGTTAGTTCAACTTTACAAGGCGGTGGTCGTGTTTCTCTAGTTGGATTTGGTTCTTGGTCAGTTTCTCAAAGAGCTGCAAGAGACGGAAGAAATCCACAAACTGGGGCTACAATTAAAATCCCTGCTAAAAAGGTTGTTAAATTTAAAGCTGGTGCTGAACTATCTGGCTCAGTTAACTAAGTTTTAAATTCATTTAAAAAATGTTAAAGAGCTTCTATTTGAAGCTCTTTTTTTTTATGAAAGGAAAAATCTTAATATCCTCTCCAAATCTTTTAACTGATATGATTTTTTATAAATCAATTATATTATTAGTTGATGAATCCTCCGACGGTTATACTGGTTTTATTTTAAATAGACCTGGAGGTATTTTATTCATGAAGAATGAAACTAATACTTCTGGCAAAAAATTTAAGTTTAATTTTGGAGGTCCTGTTTCTGATCAAACATTTTTTATTACAAAGAAAAAAATCAAAAACTTAGAGGTTTTTTGGGTAGAAAAAAGTATTTATTGGGGAAATAATTTACAATCTGCTATACAATTAATAAATGATGGTAAAATTAGCCTAAATGATATAATTTTTTTTCAAGGATACTCAGGATGGGATTTTGGTCAATTGGAGTTAGAAATAAAAAATGGTAACTGGATTGTAATTGATAATTATTCATTTAATTTATTTAATCTAAAGAAAAACAGTTGGAATGAGATAATTGATGGAATAGACAATAAATATAAAATCTGGTCTAATTCTCCAGATGATATTTCATTAAATTAAGATGAACCTAGTACTTGTTTAAGATCAGCAATTAAACTATTCCATAATAACTTAGCTTCTTCAATTTCATTTTCTTCAGAAAAGTCTGTAACAATAAGAGAAACGTCTTTTGTAATTTCATCCATTTGAATCTTAAATTCAAAGAAATAATCTTCTTCATCTGTTTCACCATTAATCCACTGGAATCTAATTTTTTCATTAGATTTTTTTAATAAAACTCTAGCATACTCCTCAGAATCTCCCCAAAAAAAAGTATACTTTTCTCCTCTATAGTTTACATCATCCGAGAACCATTCTGAAAGACCAGAAGGTGTTGACAAATATTGAAATAGAAGTTGAGGAGAAGATTGAAAATCATACTCTAAGGTAAATTCTTTCTTTTGACCCATGTAAGTAAATTATTTCTTAATATATTAAAAAAAAGTTATTATAAACATTAATAAACGATTTTTTGGATAAACTTTCTTTAGATTTGTTTTATATATTTGCATTTCTTACAATTTGGCGAGGTAGCTCAGTTGGTGAGAGCGTCGGATTCATAACCCGGAGGTCGGGAGTTCAAATCTCCCTCTCGCTACCATTAAATCTTAAAAGTTGGATGTTCGAAATCTGACGAGTCAAATAAGGTATAAGATGTTGTAGACCAATTTGAACAAATTTTCTGGAATTAGATATATAAGTTGTCCAGATACTGAATCAGAAATAACCTCACTTAATCACAATCATTAAACTTTAAATTAAAGATTAAGAATTAACTTAAGAGAGTTAATCCTTATATCCCATATGAAATTTTACTAAAGGATTCATTATACTAAACCAAATTGGCGGAATAAGTGATAATAGTATTGAAGTTGGATATCCATATGGTAGATGAGGACAGTCATCTAAAGATTCTAACAATTGATATTTTTTTGAAGACTTAAAGTGATGATCACTATGCCTAGTTAGTTCATACAACACAATTCTTCCAATTGTATGATTTGAATTCCAAGAATGATTAGGTTTTACCCTCTCATATCTTCCATTAGACTCTTTCTTTCTCAAAAGACCATAATGTTCAACATAATTGATTGTCTCTAAAAACAGAAATGAAATTACAGACATTAAAATAGATAGTAAAGTAATGTAAAGTCCAAAGTAATAATAAATCAGAGCTATAAATAACAGCTGAAATAATGTATAGAAAATCATATCATTTTTAATTGAGAAAAAATTTCTTTTAGAAACTTTCAAAAGCCTTAACTGAATTTTCCAAGCACTTATATATGTCCTAACAACTGATGTTATCCAAAAACTATAAAGATTTTGCTTATATCTTGCTGTAGCAGGGTCTTCTGGGGTTGCAACATTTATATGATGTCCAAAGTTGTGCTCAATGTAAAAGTGCATATATTGACATGGAAGATATAGAAGTTTTGAGCAAGTCCTGGCAAATAATGACCTTCTGTGACCCAGCTCGTGTCCTACATTAATTCCATTAGTAGCCATAACAATACTTGCAGAGAGAATTATACCTACAATATCCGAAATTGAATTAGTCAGAGTTAACTTATCAAGTGAGAAAAAGAAAATTCCAAAAACAATCGGAATATTTAAATACAAAAGAATATCAAAAAAAGGATCTAATAGTCTGTTTACTTTTTCTTGCTCTGTGTATTTTTCATCACTTCTTTTAACAATAACTTCCAAGACAGGTATAAAAACAAATGTGTAAATAACAGCTAAATAGTTATAGAAACCTCCAATTGAAATACCTATAAATGCCATAAGGGCAATTGAATAAGACATTAAATATTTCAAATCTTTCATCACAAATTATTAGCTTTTATT
>CENP01061317.1_pt1 | contig 21130 bp, 28 predicted proteins | sample 361281 | NCBI WGS metagenome assembly CENP01 (sample SAMEA2591122, study PRJEB7988) | marine metagenome | biome: marine biome (ENVO:00000447); feature: deep chlorophyll maximum layer (ENVO:xxxxxxxx); material: saline water (ENVO:00002010), including plankton (ENVO:xxxxxxxx) | depth 70 m | reverse complement strand
GAATGCATGGAAGCTATTGACTATTTCTTTGTAGAAGGGTTTATGGAAGATTTGAAAACTGACCAAAAGTATTATTTAAAATTCCTATTAAACAAGGTAGCGAATGATTATAAAATAAAACTTGATTGGAGTGAAGATGAAGATTAATTATTTAGACTTGTTTAGTGGCGTAGGTGGGTTTACATTAGGATTGCAAAATTCTGGATTTAAATTTCACTATCACGGCTTTTCTGAAATAGATAAATATGCAATAGAAACTTATAAAAGGAGATTTACAAATGCAGAAGAACTTGGAACAATCACAGACATCGATCCTGGAAAATTACCAAACATCGACCTCATCACTTTTGGATTCCCTTGTCAAGATCTGTCAATTGCTGGAAAACGAAAAGGACTTGAAGGTGGAAGAAGTGGATTATTTTTTGAAGCAATGCGAATCATTAGGGCTAAAGAACCCAAATATATTATCTTTGAAAATGTCAAAGGACTCTTCTCAAGTAATGGTGGGGAAGACTTCAAAGTCTGCCTTAAAGAGATTGCCGACATTGGGTATGATGGTCAATGGGAATTACTTAATACAAGGTGGTTTCTCCCCCAAAATAGACAGCGAGTATACTTTGTGGGACATCTTAGAGGAAATAGTAGACCCAAAATATTTCCTTTCACAGAAAATGGTAGAAAGAATACAGAAAATAGAGGAGAAAATAAAATCCAAATAAGCTGTGCTCCAAGTAGGGAGTATGGATGGAAAGATGTGTCGCCTACCTTATGTGCTAGGGATTATAAAGATCCTAAACTTGTAAAGTCTAGTGGACTAAAACAAATAGGTGTAATAGATAAAGACTCTGAAGCTACAAGAGTTTATGATCCAAGTGGTACAGCTAGGACTATTAAAGATGGTGGTGGTATGGGTGCTAAAACAGGATTATATGATGTTGGTGGTATAAGAAGGTTAACACCATTAGAATGTGAAAGATTGCAAGGGTTTCCAGATAATTGGACAGAAGGTCAATCTGACACTCAAAGATACAGACAGATGGGCAACGCAGTTAGTGTACCTGTAGTACAAGCAATTGCAGAACGATTAATAAAGGGGTTTTAATGGAAGACCTACAGAGTTGGTTAAAAAGGTATGTAAAAAAACATAAGAAAAATGCTAATCACCTTGTCAATAATAAAATAAATTGGCATACTAATCAAGGTGGAATGCTTAGCTTAAAAGTTAAAAATGTAGAAGGCAATAGCTTTAGACTTAAAACTTCTATAAGAGGAAAAGACTTTGTATTGAAGCTTTATGATATGCCACGCTACAATACATATAATGGAGTCTGGGCAAATATAACAAAAAAACAAGCACTAATTCTTGCAAGAGAGCTATTAATCTATGTAGGAAAAGGAGAATAATGAGATGGCTATGACAATTGGATTTATATATTTAGGATTTATAACAATACATTTAATTACATACACAATAACACAAAAAAGGAGAGAAGACGAATGGTAGAATTTAAACATAACGACTTAATGGATAGATGGGATGTTGAGCTTCCTAGTCAAATAGGGGATCTTAAAGAGATGGTATGTGTAGCAACAATAGAGGGTGACAAGATTACATTCTTTAAATCGCTAGACATAAAAGATGTTCGTAGCATATTTATGCATTGGGATGAACATAAATTCAACTTGCATAAATTCATGAATAAGAATCCATTAGATAATGTTGATTTTGAACTATATCCAGATGGAGAAGAAAATGAATAGATATGATATACTAGCAAACATATTTATAGTACTAGAAAAAATGAGCATACTTTTGGTGTGGGTGCTGCTTACTGCTGCAAGTATACTTTTATGGTACTTTGTATATGTATTTATTTTTATAGGTTAAATTAATTGAGGGTAGGTGCTTTGCTTATGCACAAGGTCTAGTCAGCCTTTTATTCTAGGTGCTTACCCTCACTATCACAATTATAAGGAAAGATTATGATATCACAAAAAATGATTCACTATGAAAGAATTTTAGCAGCTAGGGAATTTTTAAAAGACATGGTAGATGCACATGGATACAGAGGGTGTATTGAATACTTCAGAGAGCTAAACAATGTAGAAAAAGTATTTAAAGAATGTCTTTCTTTAGATAAAGAAAAAAAGTCTAAAAATATATTTTCTGGCTCAACAGAAGCTTGGAATACAGCCTTTAATAATTACTTTAATAGGATTAAATTCTTAGGGAGTAAAATGGAAGGAAGGAAGGAAGAATATCACGCCACCATAACAGAACAAAGCAGGGATGAAATTAAAAGGCAAATGCTCATAATGTTTTTATTTTATTTAAGCATGAAAAGAGTATTTAGGCCAACTATAGAGCTCTGTAATGCACTAAATAACACAAAAAATACTACTCCATTTAGAGAATTAAAGCTTCCATATGACACAATATATATTGAATTTCCACCAGGAGTGTATAAAGTGCCTGTTAAACATACAACATGTGGAGAATTAGATACTACAATGCAATCATTAGAAAGTGCATATGTACGTTTAGGAGAAGACATGATTATCGTATCTTCTAATTGTACTCCTAGTTCTAAAGAATATGTTATTGGACAGCATTCAGCCACAATGGATATTAAGATTAGCGACAAAAGTGTCAATGTTAGTGAAATACTGGATAAATGCGAAGAAAATGGTCTTCTTTTAGGTAGGGACGCACTTGGAACATTATTAAATATTATCACATACATGTCATGCACTAATTTTTATATGGAAAAAATGAACCCCCCAAGACTTGGGAAATTAAATAAAAAGAAATTTAAAAAGCATTCCAACAGAATAAAGTCTAGACTTCCATTCTATGTTATAGGTGGAGATATACAGATTAGCAACAAACATAATCTTGGTGGAGAGGTTACAGGAACAGGCAGGTCATTAGCGACTAGATTTATGGTAAGAGGTCACTATCATCACTTTTGGAAAAAAAGAACTGAAGAAATAACTGACAATATGGTGGTTAAAACAAGGGAAGATGGACAAGTTTTAATTAGAAAGTGGATCGCTCCTTATTGGAAAGGCCCGGAATATGGTGATGTAGTATTAAGAGATTATAAAGTTACAAAATAATAGGAGACTTGATGGAGCAAAAGCAATATCCAAGCTTGATGGAAGAAGGTGGATTAATTTATTTTTACAATCAAAGGTTGCAAGAGTTTAAAAGAATTGGAATAGGCAACGATACATCATATGTAAAGGTAACTAAAAACCTTATCAATGCTACTGAAAAAAGGTTGAGACAACTCATTGAGGGCAAGAACGAATCGAATACATTAGAGATTGAAAAGGGTATATATAAAAATAAAGAAAGTAAATTAACTCCAGAATTTAAAGCTAAATTCAATTATGATTCTAATAGGTCTTTTATAGGAACTATAACTTCAAAGTTTGAAATTGCAGACTTAGAAGATCAAAATAGAATCTCTTTAGAAAATTCTTTTGAGTTTTCAGAATGGCCTTATGATGAACCAGAATATATTGATAAATATACAACAGCATACAGATCAGAAATTATGAAAGAAATACTTTCTCATAACAATTAGGAGATTTAATGAATCAAGAACAATTATTTAAAAACAGAAATGCAGATCAAGACAGCGAAAAAAAGGCTGTAGAATGGATGGAATCTAATAATTTAAGCTATGTAAGGTATGGATTAGATGCATTAAAATCAGGACTTCCAATATGGAATATACCACAATTTGTAAGGTCTGCTCCAGATTATATTATTTTTACAAATGCAGTAATGGCCAAAGATAAAAAACCTATGTTCCTGGAATTTAAAAGTTTTTATAAAAGTATAAAACTTAAAACAAGGGATCTAGAAGAATATATTGTTTGGGGAAGGTCAATGCCTTTATACATTTTATTTTATGACATTCAAAACAATGCATTTTCACTTAACAAGCTTGATAGCATTGTAAAAAGTATGTTTAGTAATCTTTGTAAAATGGGTCATTATCCAGAGAGTGCAGATAATACATATTATTTTATAGAAAAAGAATGGTTAGTTAACTTTAAATAAAAGGAGAGCAAATGGGAAAAGTGACGTTATCACATAAAGATAAAGACAAGTTAGATATGTTCGCAGCACAAGCATTATCTGGATATATAAGGGAAGGCTTGTCAATGGTTAGAAGGAAAGAAGAGTGCTTAGATATTGCAGAAGCGTGTTACGATCTTGCTTCAGCTATGTTGGTAGCAAGTAAAAGAGTAGAAGAAACTATTGAGACTTTGTGAGACTATTGAAGAGACATTTATTTATTCATAATTAATATATAAAATGTTTGGGATATAATCAATAAAGTATAATAATTTTACATAACTTAACAATGTGAGGATTAAAGAGACATGGAAACTAAGGAAAAAAAAGATATAGTAACATTTCAATTAAAAGTGCCTAAAATGCTATGGAATAGCTTTAAAATTAAGGCAATAAATAACAATGAAACTGCTCACCAAACTTTAATGAGATTGGTTGAGAGAGAAGTAAATGTTTGAGAGAATATATCATGATTATTTGTTGCACAAGCAAAGATTAAACTCAGAGGAGAGGTACGAGGGGAGAGAAGGCTGGTATCACGCAAGTGGTGCTGGTCTTTGCTCTCGTAAACTTTACTATCAGAGCATTGAGAAGCTAGAGTCTCCATCAAAAGAGTTTGACGATGTAAATGCTAAGTCTCAAAAAGGTCAAAGAAGGATGAGGCTTGGAACAATAATTCACGAGGACATTCAGAACGCATTAATATATTATAATAATATTAATAATAATAATATTGTTTTAAAAGAAAAAAAAGAAATACTTTCTAAAAAAAAGAAAAGTCTTGAATTTGTGATTGAAGAAGAAGTTCAAATTCGTGACTTAAACGTCAGAGGTTTTTATGATATACTTGTTTTGGAAGAGGTAGATGGTCAAACACATCCCTTGGTAAAACTTTATGATATTAAAACTGTTGATGCTTGGAGCTGGAAAAATCTTTATCCCAAGGGGACTAAGAATGAAATTGCAAATGATCTTTTTGAGAAAGAAAATTACAAATTACAACTTGGAACTTATGGCTTAGCTGTACGTGAGAAGTATGGTCACCTTGATCAAATGGGGTTTATTTATTACAATACAAATACGCAAATATTAAGAAAATCTATTGTGCCGTTAGAGTATGTAGAAAAAGCTAGAAGGTATTGGTATTCAATAAATGAAGAACACTCAAAAGGTGTTCCAGGATTTAGAATGGGTACATCTCCAGCAAATGCTTGGGTTTGTGGGTACTGTGATTACTTTGATCACTGTAAGCCACCTGTTGGACAGAGCAAAGAACCAGATTGGAAGTTAAAAAGAAAAAAGAAAAGGGGGTTAAAGTGGGAAATATAAAAGATCACTATCACAGCTTTTTAGAAAATGGTGGTTCTAATTTAGGTTTTAGTATGGAATTTCTACCAGAATTAGATGATGTAAATGATATACTTGTAAACCAAATAGATGCACATATGTATGCAGAACTTAAAAGTATAAATGATGAGTAAAGGAGAAAAAAGAATGGCGAAAGAAAAAACTAATTATTTTACAGAGCTTGATAAAGTGAATGTAACTGAAGAAATGGAAAAAAAGGGTCAGTTTAATTATCTTAGTTGGGCGTATGCTGTTAGAGAATTAAAAAAGAGGCATCCTGAAACTACGTGGGAAGTTCACGAATTTGGAGAAAATAAAACTCCATTTATAGCAACTGAATGTGGGTATTTTGTAAAGGTTACTGTTACTGTAGAAGGTGTACCAGCAACACAAGTACATCCTGTTTTAGACAATAGAAATAAGACCATAGAAAAGCCTAATGCGTTTCAGATAAACACTAGCATACAAAGATGTCTTGCTAAAGCTATTGCGTTGCATGGCCTTGGAATACACATATTTGCTGGTGAAGATCTACCATCAGATTTTACATTAACAGATGATCAGTCAAAAGAATTTATCTCTGCATTAAGAGATAATAAAAAAGAAGACTTAATTGATACTGTAAAAAGTCAAATAAGTTTAGGTAAAATAAATAAAGGTAATTTCCATAAAGCTATGGAACATTACGTAAACTCATAGGAGAAATTATGTCAACAATGAATGATATATTGAATGATGAAGAAGCATTGTTTATTCCAAGCGATGATAATGCTAAGAATCAAAAGCCAAAGTATATAGCTAAAATGGAAGGTGAATATTTAGGACATATTGCAGAGGCTCGTACAACAGTAACACAATGGACAGATAGAGCTAGTGGTAATCTGTTTTCTGCATGTATATACAACTTTAAAGTATGTGTTGCACCAGAGAATAGAGGGATGCAATATACTACTGCTGATGGTTCTACTCATGATGGAGAATCGTATGTTGGTTGGAACATAATAGCTAATGGTGTATTTAGATTTTTAGAGCCAAAGGATGGTGATAAATTTGTATCTAATGCACAAGGCAATGACAGATATTTACGTTTTTGTCAAGCTTTAGGAATGGAGATTAAAACTGTTAGTCGTGAAGTAAATGGTAAAACTATGGAAGTATCTGTACTACCTACGCTAGATCCAAAAGAAATAAATGGTTTGCCTGTAACTGCTTTTGTTGGTCGCCATAAAGAAGATTGGATTAATGATCAAGGTAAGTCTATGCCACAATGGAGATGCAAGTTTATTAAATCCTGGAATGAGGGTAAAAAACTAGCTACTAGCACTGATGACCTTCCATTCTAAAGTTAAAAAGAAGCTTGCTAGGTTGCTTGTAAATACTTTAATGTTTAAGGCTGATAGGGTAGCTAAAACTTTAGGTATAAGTAGAGCAACTGTGTATAGATATATTAAAAAATAAAAAGCCTAAATGGTAAAATAAAGGGTGGATAATTGGAGACTGTGGAAACCGAGACACGTAAACAGTTTATTCACCCTTTAGAATTAAGGAGATAAGATGCAAAGTCAAATGACATATTCAAACAAAAGGTTGATGATAAATTTTTATCAAGACCAATTAAAAAAATTTTACAAACTAGGTATAGGTGCTGAACTACCTAGCAATATAAAAGTATCAGATAGACTTATAGATTCAACAAGAAGAAGAATGCTAGTGTTAAAGTCTGAACACGACAGCACTTTAAGTGAAGCTGCTTTTAGATATAGAAAGAAAAGCATTACAATGCAATTTGCAAAAAATTTACAAAAAGCAAATAGAAGATGATAAATATGAGCAGGTACGTTTCCTTTGATAAAGCCTTGATGAACGCTGTGCATACCTTTCTTATTAACTTAATGCACAATCTTAAAAACTGCCTGCTCTAAAATTGAAAAAGACTGTAAATAGCTGGATTATAAAAGAAGATTCTTATGATAGAAATGAAAAAAGAAATAAGAGAAATAGGTATAATAGATCTCAACCAAATTTCAATGTTTACCTGTGCCCTTTATGTGATCAAGTCTATGAAGAATATTATAGTCCAGCAGTTGGTATTGAAAGAGCGTATCATGACGACTTTCCTACTTACAAACTTAAAAGGGTAATATGTTTAGAGTGTAATGAATAGTCACTGGGTAGAAATAGTACAAAGTTTATTAAAAGAAATAAAAGATTTAGAAGAAGAAGTAGATTTATTAAAAAGTATATTGCATTCAAATATTACAATACTTGGGGATAACGATGAATAGTAGAATTTTAAAACTTATAGAAGAAAGGCTTCTTCTTGGAGAAAGGAAATATGGACATCAAAATATAAAATCAGATGGTCGAGATTTTGAATTAGAAGCTTTAGAAGAAATTTTAGATGGTATGGTTTATATATCTGCTAGAATAATTGAGGTTATGGATAAAAGATTAATAAATATAATAAAGGAGAAAGAAGATGGGCATAAGAATAACTATGGAAAATAAAATAGATCTATTAGAAGGAAAGATGAAAACTATAGTAAATGATCTTAAAGAGTTAGAAGATGTAGTTGTAGAATTGTCTAACGCTATGATGAACAATACTAAAGTAGAAAAAAGTGCTCCTAAAAAAGCAAAAAAAGAAACTAAAAAGTTGCCAGCGTTATAATTGAAAAAAAGTTCTGCACAAAGAATAAGAGAGTATCTTGTAGAAAAATATGGCAGTTCCAACTATAAAGATGCTACAAGAGAAACCATCAAGTCCATACTCGTGCGATATGTGCAAAAGCGTAACAAAAAGGGCTAAGTTTTTATGGATTAGTTGGTTTACTAAAAATGAAATAACTATTTGTAGGGATTGTGCTTATAGAGAAGCATATGGAACTAAAAAAATAAAAAAAGCTAAAAGAGATAAGTGTTTAGAAAGAGATGCATAAAAGTTTTTCAACTTAGACGACAAAATATTTAACTTTACTAGTTCACAGCATCATAGGTTAGGGTTTGGTAAATTGGAAAAAGAAGTAAAAAGAGAACTAGGTATTATATATATATCATCTGATGGAAGAACTTTTCTTAAAGAGATGGATGCACGATACGCTCAAATGGAATTAAATAGAGGTATTGTAACTAATCATAAGAAAAAGGAAACAGTTATGAAAATAGCAGAAATCATAATGATGGTTTTAAAGGAAAACAATTGGGGGGTTTATTACAAGAGCCAACCAATGCATCCTTTAGAAATGCAAGATGGAAATGCGTTGTACAAAGTTAACCAAGTCGATGAATCTGATGTTGAAAGTAAAGTTATAAAAAAACTAGAGGAAACATCTTGGATACATTCTCAGACAAATTTGAATCAGAAGAAGACCTGAGGGAGTGGTTAATATCTTTCTATAGAAAGCGTTTACAGCATTTCTTAAATAACATTGGTGGTGTTACTAAAAACAATACAAAAATAACATCAAGGCTTGTTAAGACTACCATGAAAAGATACCAGCAGTTGTTGGACTCATCCCCATAGTTTTATTGGTCTTGGAGTTTAAGGAGATAATATTTCTAAAGAACTTCCAAACGATACATCCATAGAGCAATCAATTTTAGGTTCTCTAATAACGTATCCAGAAAAATATAATGATATTGCAAAGTATATAATTGCAGAAGAGGTCTGGTATGACCATAGATGTAAAATACTTTGGAAGATATTAACGTCTATGATTAGGAAAAAAGAACACATAGATCTTATTACTGTATCTGCCGAATTAAATAATGACCACTATGTAGCAGGAGTAGACAAGGTTTTTATAATTGAATGCACTAATGATTGTGGTAGCACTGCGTCAATAGAGATCTATGCTAAAAAGGTTTATGAAAAGTATTTGCTTAGAAGAGTAGTGTCTTGCACTAAGCAGGTTACTGAGGTTGCAGTTAATAATAATTCTAATGCCTTTGATGTACTTGTATCTGCACATTCTACAATTGGCGAACTTATGAATCTAAGGCCAGACAATTCCTTTGACATAGATGATTCACTATCACAGGCTATAGAATCTATTAGAAATACTGATAGGCTTTTAGTAAAAACCAACTTCAAAAACGTAGATAACTTTGCAGGTGGATTAACAAGAGGTGAGATAACTATTGTTGGTGGAAGACCAGGACATGGTAAATCTACAATGCTCCTTAATATGTTAAGCAATATTTTAGATGGTGGACATAAAGTATTACTTTTTAACAGAGAGCTTACAAATGTAGAAGTTTTAAAAAAGTTACTTGCAATAGAATCAAAAAAACTTTCTTATGCTATGATAAGGCAAGGAATATACGATATAGAAAATCTACAAGAATTAGATAGAGTTCGTGAATATCTTGCAAAAAAATATAGTCCAGATAAATTTATGATGTATGATCAACTGCGAGATTTCTCATCGTCTGCAACAGAGATAAAAAAGTTTAAACCAGACGTAATTTTAGATGACTACATACAACTTATAAAACCATCTAATCCTGATGACCCAAGAAGGCTACAGCTTGAAAGGCTTGTAAACGATTATAAATGGATTGCTAAAGAATATAGTTGTGTTGTAATTTTAGCGTCTCAACTTAACAGAGCGTTAGAGACTAGAGGGACTGCAAGACCACAATTATCTGATCTTGCTGAAAGTGGAGCACTAGAGCAGGTGGCTGAAAATGTATTTTTTGTATTTTATTCATACAAAATAGATCAAAAACCAGAGAATAAAAATCTTATAACTATTGTAGCTGCCAAAGTAAGGTATGGCGAAACAGGTTCTGCACAAATGTTTTACGATGGAGATAAATGTAAAATATACAATACAGAACAAGAATTTTTTAACAGAAATGAATTTATACCAAAGGAGACAAGTGAAATCACCTTTTAAAAAATGTATAGGGATAGACCCTGGAAAAAGTGGTGGTATTGCAGTTATATCAGAAGATGATGTAAAAGTATATCCATGTCCAGAAGATGTTAATGGAATGACAATGCTAATAGGAATGTGTATTGAAAACACATCTGCATACAGAACGAGAGTATTTTTAGAAAAAGTATGGGCATTTCCTACAGATGGTAGAGCAGGATCATTTACATTTGGACAAAATTATGGACAATGGCAAGGCATACTATCAACATACGAGTTAAAACCTGTACTAGTAACACCAAAGACTTGGCAAACACATTTAGAAGTTAAAAAAGGACTTCCCAAAAATATAAGAAAAAAAGTGTTAAAACAAATGGCTATAGACAGATGCCCAGGAGTTAAAAAAATTACACTTAAAACATGCGATGCTGTATTAATTGCAATCTATGGGATAGAAGCCTATTTAAGCTACGAAAATTCTAAACCTTGGTCAATGCCCACTGAAGAAGAGATCGCTTGATAAACCCCTAGCTAGAGCAGTGAAAAATCGCTTGCAAGGTCTTTTAGGTTGTGAGTTCTAGCGTAATGTGGAAAAGACTTTTTTAACTTTTGAACTTTTAGTTTATATTCTTTTTCTAAAGCAGTAATTCTTTCAATGTAATTTTTATCTGAATCTCTCTCTAACCATCTTTTCCATGCTAAAAACTTTCTTTTTGTAGGTGCTGAAGCTCCCTTTGAAGGAGACTTCGCTGGATTATATCTTGTTATTCTTGTTTTTAATGTAGACTTAGCTCTTTTTATAGCCTCATCTATTGTGGTTATTCTAACTCCATCAAGATCATAACCTTTTTGATACGTTTCACCTGCATGTGCATAAAGTGCTAATATATATGCTTCTGCAAATTCTTTTTCATTGCCTTTTTCAAAAGCATTTCTAAGTGCATTGAAGTATGGAGACAATACTGTTTTAGGAAACTCAGGAGAATCTACTTTTTTTGGATCAAACTCATCTTCAAAATCATTATATAAAGATCTAAATTTACCTGATTCTGTACTATATGGGTTTGTTCTAGATGCTATAGCCTTTGTCGCACCATTATAAACAGTAATAGTTTTTCTTAAAATCTCGTCAAAAGCAGTACCTTTGTCTGGTGCTAACCCTTTTCCAAACCAATCTTTTTTATCAGTTGCTCCTTCATATATATTTTTTCCAATAACAATTCCTGTTTGAGCTATAGATGGGTACATACTTTGTGAATTTCCTTCATATGGGCTAAATATATCAGAGAGTATTCCAAGAAATTCTCCACGCCACATTGCTACTTTAATATTTTCAAACCATCCAGAGTTTTCTTTTGGTACTGGAGAACCTAATAAGTAAGAATACATGCCAAGCAATGCCTGCCCACCAAAATACGTTCCAAGAGCTCCTGCTGCTAACCTCATATAGTTTCCAGATTCAACAGCTTGTTTTACATTTTTTCCTGTATTTACTGTTGCTGCATATGCCATTCTTTTAAACAATGTGTATGGTCTTACATATTGATTTGATGCAACTTTAGGCATAAATATAGATGCAGAAGAGCCTTGAGTTTTTACATGAGACATTGTATCTAAAAACTGATGAGCGTTTTCTATTAATCTGCTTGTCTTCATTTTTTCAAATGTCGATCCTTTAAACCCTTCTAAAATATAATTACCCATTCTATCCTTAGGTGGTTCAAATCCATATTTTTTAAGAAGGTTTATATCAGCATTAGATGCTTCATAAAATTTACTTAAACGATTATAAGCTTTTTTGTAAAGCTTACTACCTTCTTTATTATTACGTAATAATTCTATATTTTTTAATTGATCAGACTTACTAGTTAAAACAGTTAAGTTTCTCATAAGTTTTTCAGTTGCTTCCATTCCACCAAATTTAAACAAACCTTCTGTTACCCTAGTGTAAAACTTGTTTTTACCACCTTGATATATATTTGTACCAAGTTCTGTGTGCCCTCCACCAATTAATGCTCTTGTATGTTCTTTTTTAAAGACTTCTGAATATCCTTTTGCAATTCCAAGTAGATCAAAAGCCCACAAGTTTTGAATGTTTCCTAAGAAAGTATTTTTAACACCAGAGGTTGGCATTGACAGTTGTGTTTTTGCTAAAAAATTAGAAGCATTATTTGCTGCTTTTACAGCCATACTAAAAGCTGGCTTTTGATTAATACCTAAATACTGTTCTATTGATGATTGCGTGTAATTTCTTAAAGCTAATCCAGCGTCAGTACGTGCTATTTGTCCTAGCTCTACTTTAACGCCAGGTGATTTAATTCCATCTATTTTAACGTATTCTGGAAAAGTTTCAACTCCTGCAATATACTTGCCCATACCTACAGCATATCTTTGAATAGTACCTTCACTACTCCTTTCATACGTTCTTATCCAATTATTATTGTTACCTTTAACAAACATAGGAAGATCAGCTTGTCTTTCTATTAAAAATTTTGTATTCATTGTAGATGGTCTAAAATCATTGCTTCCATAAAGGTTTTCTATAGCTTCTGCTTTAGCGTATTCTCTAACACTTTCTATCTGCTCTGATGTTGGATTTTTTGTTTTATATTTTTCTCTAGCATGTTCCTTAGCTAAAAAATCTGTTTGTTTTTTTATTATTTTTTCAAGAGCAAGTCCAGAAAGATTTGCAGAAAATTTAAACTCTGGAGTTATAACATTTGTAATATATAAGCCATCTTCTATCCATTTACCTTTATTCTCAACCTTCCATTTAACAAATTCTGTTTCACTCATGTTTGCTTTTACAGCTCTATATAATGCATTTTTATAAGAAACAGGAACGCCTATTTTAGGATCAGCATATCTTCCATACATCTTGCCTTGAGCACTATCATAATTAGCAAATTTTAATATACCATTCTCAACAGCATTTAAACCTTCTCCATAAGTGCCCTCTTTATTTACAGTCTTCATCCATTTTTTTACATTAACAGCATTTTCAAAAAATGCAATGTCTTGCTGTAGTTCCTGTACTTGTTTTTTTGACAAGACTCTTCCTTTTTCTGCTAATTCTTTTTTAGATTGTAAATATTTTTGACCTTTAGCGTGCAATATGTGCATACTATCTGCATTTTTAACATATTCTTTATTAGTAATTCCACTTATTTTTGCTCCATCAGAACGAACATAACCTTTAGCAATGTCTGCTTCATATAATTTATAATTTTCACCATACAATTTAGTTTCAATTGATATATGTTTTTTTAATTTATTTGCAATTCTAGGAGAAACTCTTTTAGCTATAACATCAACTACAGGAGCAACAAACATTTCTAATTGCAATGCTGTTTTGCCTAAAAAAGTAGTAGGAGTGTCAGCTATAATTATAGGAGCTTTTTCTATCTTAACTTCTTTAGGCTTAACATCTTTTAAAAATAAATTTTCTTTATGTAATTGCAATTGTTCATTTGTAGCTTTTGATATATCACCATTCTCTACTCCAAGCTTTTTTAAATCTTTAACTTGTTCTTTAGGAGATATTTTATTTGTTCTATTGTAATTTTCAATTTCTGAAATACTTTTAAAATAATCAACAATATTTTTCTTACGTTGAAGAGTTTGTATGTTAGACCTATTAAGAGTTTCAATAAACTTAGCTAAATCATTTGCATTTTTAACAACTTCGTTTGGATTTAATTTTTTAGTAAAAACCTTCTTTTGTATTCCAGCTTGTTCAGCTACAATATTTCTAAGATCTCTTTTTTCTCTAGAGCTAAGACCAAGGTTTTTAACAGCTTGATTAAATTTATCATTTGCAAATTTGGCAATAGATTTTACTGTTTCTGGAGTGCTTACATAGCCTGCTTTTAAAAGATTATTAAATATCTTGTTAGGTTTTTCTAAATTAAATACATTTATAGCTTGTTTTGCTATATTTTGATTTTTAAAAGTTCCAATATTTTCTCCACTTTTATCAGTAGCAACAAACCCTTTTTTCTTTTTATCTAAAATTACGCTAGATTTGTCTGTTGGAATTTTAAGCTTTTGTCCTGGCTTTATTTCTTGACCATATATATTTAAATCAGGCTTCTTGCTTTTTGATTTAATAGTAGTAATTCTATCTAGCTCTATATTAGCTCTAGCTTGTTTAGCAGCTGGTAATTGTGCATCTACTTCAATCTTTTGTTTTTCTAAAGTAACAAGCTCTTTTTGTAATTTATCTTTAATTTCAGTGCCAACATCTTTTTTCAATGCTTTTTTAATACTATTAATAGAGTCACCTAAGATTGTTGATTGATCTTTTATAGTTTTAACTGGAAGCTCAGCAAGCTCTATTTTCCTGTTATCCATCTCTAACTGTGCAAGAGTTTTGCCAGCACGTTTTTTATCACCAAGAGCAATTTCATTCATAAACTGCTTAATACCAGTATGCTCATTAACTCTTTTTTCAATAGTAACTTTGTAATTCTTAGATTCTGCCTTAGTTGGAACTCTGCCAAGCTCTGCTTCTAGCATATACTCTCTAAGCTCTTTGCTTTTCAAAACCTCTCTATACATACCCATACGAAGAGTGTTAACTAAATTACTATTTTGTATAATATCAATTCTTTCTTTTTCAGACAACTTTTTAAAATCTTTTGAAAAAAGAAGCTTATATTTTTCTTCATTTTTAGCCATCCAATCAAAAGCTTCTCTTTCTCTCTTGTTTTTAAGATTTGATGCAACAAGATTATCACGAAGCTCAGCAGGCACTTCAATTCCAGCTTCTTTAAATTCAGCTTCAATGTTTTCAAAATTTTCTAAAAGTCTTTTATTTTCTCTTCCTAAAAAATCATTACGTGCTTTTCTGTAACGTGTTACGTCATTCTCATTACGTCTTAATGGTTTAAAAACAGCACGCATGCCACCAATAATACCAAGATTAGTTCCCATTCCACGCCAAAAATCATCCATTGCAACTTCTTGATCGTGTAATAAAGATTGTTCAGTAAGTTGTCCTGTTGTAAATATTCCTGCTTCAGCTAGCACTTGTGATCCAGGATTGTTTAAAATCCTTGTAGCTAAATTCTTTGTACTAACATCTCCTGCTTTCTGTGCCATCTTAGCTCTAGCAAACTTTGGAGACATAATTCCCTTGCCAACACCACCACTAGCAGCACCTATAATACTACCACTTACACCTGCTTTAACAGCTTGTCCAACTATTTTCCCATAATCAAATTCTTCTTCTTCAGTGCTTTGCCTTGCTGCTTCTGCTATAGCTCCCCCTGCAGCACCATATGTACCAAGACCAAAACCAGAGTCTAAAGCCCCCTGTGCTATAAGCTTGTTTCTAAATGCACTATTTCTTACAGACCTTTCAGCACCTTCTGCCATGCCTTTTTTAAATAAGCCTTGAACAGTTTTACTACCCATAACTTTAGGAGCTAAAACTTTTGACCCTAAACCAGCAGTTCCAAAAAACAAAGCAAGATCAGGAATAGAAGCAAGCCCTAAAAAGAAACCACCAACATCTTCCATTACACTAGAATCATAATCTTCTACTTCATACTTAGGCTTACCTTCTTTAATTTGATACATAAGTCCAGCCATAGAATTGTTATATGCTTTGGCAGCCCAATCATGTTTATCAGCCCACATCTCTGGTAGCCCAGCTAAGGCGATGTCAGAAAAAATAGATGGAGAATGGTCTTCATCTTTTGCATTTAATATATCGTTAGAACTGTTAAGATTTATGTCAGTTTTTTGTTCATATGGATTAATCTCTGGCCATTCAAGATCAGGTCTTTTTGTTTTAACCATATTGTATACATCACTATCATCCATCTTGCCATAGTAATCTGGATTATTCTTTTTTATATCAGCTACTAATTGTTCTACTCTTATCATGCTTATTTTATTTTCTCTAAAGATTTAAGTTGTGATTTTAATTTAGCTTTATCCTTTTCTAACTTTGTACGTTTCTTTTCAGCGTCTTTAATTTTCTTTTTAAATGATCTGCGATAAGCTTCTGATCCAACAGATTTTTGTTTAGCTTTAACATCTTTTAACTCTAATAATAATTTACTTCTAGCGTCATCAATTTCTTTAGGTGCTAACTTTGTAGATGTCATTTTTCCAAAACCACTTGCAATATCTTTTAATTCTTTTTCTATTTGGGTTTGCCTGTCCTCTAACGCTTTTCTATCTGTTTTTGCTTTAGATATAATATCTTCTTGCTCTTTAATATTTTTATCAATACTTTCTAGATTAGAAATTACTTGCTGCCCTTTTTTAACAACAGAAGGTTTAGAAGATTTAGAAATTACTTTACTAGACTTATTGTATGGAGAAGGAGTTTGTACAACCTGCTGTGGTTGAACTTTTTGTTTTCCTTTTGCTTTGTTAACAATTTGCTGCGTAGTTAGTCCTTGATTAGAATCGTCATAATCACCAATATTTATTCCACTTAAAATATCATCTTCACTTGAAAGGTTTAAACGTCTTCCACTCCACTGAAAATGTTTTTGATCTTGTGCCAACATTTCATTATAATAACGATTTTTTTCTTTATTTAAAACTTCTTTTATTTTTTCAGCACTACCTGTTTTTGCAACATGTTTATCTTCAGGACTCATTGTGTCAAATCCCATTGCATCTTCATCAAATTCAAATAATCCTTGATCCACTTGATTTATAAACTTCATAAATGCATTATAATTCTGTTTAGAATTATTATATTGAGACTTTGCTTCACTTGTTGCAGATTTTTTAACATTTTCATAGTTTTCTGGATTAACCACCATTGCTTGTGCTTCTTCTGGTGTTATCATTCCATCTCCAGCAAGTGCCTTCATTGCAATTTCTATATTGCCTGCATGCTTAACAAGTTGATTGTAAGTAGCTATATCAGAATTATTTGCTTTTCCATATCTAAACTTTGCTTTAACAGATCCATCTTCATTTCGTGTTATTCCAGGGCTGATTCCTTCAATTAATCTCTGTGTTCTAGAAAATTCAGAAGACATATAATCCATTATACTTCCATGTTCCTTTAATCCTTCAGCTTTACGCTTAGCATTTATAGATTTAAATGTTTCTGGTAAATTTTCATAATCAGCTTGTTTAAAAGACATTTCACCACTATCTATAGCAGAAGAAGCTTCTGAGATAGCATTACCAAAATTTGAGTAATCTTGTTTTTTAGTATTAATTGCTTCTCTTAAAGCCATTGCTTTTATTTTGTGTTCTGCATTACTTCCAGCCTTATCTTCATATACGCCTAGCTGTGCTTCTGCTGTCTCTAAAGAACCTGTATTATCAACAATAGATATTAAACTGTCTAAAGAATCGCTAATTCCATCTAATTCTAAATCTTTGTAATATTTATCTTTTCTTTCTCTTTCTTTAGCTTCTATCCCCATAGAATATGCTTCTGCAAAAGTATCTAAGCCCCTAGTAGAGGATTCTCCACCTGATGCTTTTTGTATTTTTGCAACTTCTCTAGTTATTGCGTCCATTAATGACATTTACATACCTCCTGCGTCTGGTAATTTAGATAATATATCTAAAAATGTTTCTTCTTTTTTCTTTGGAACTTTTCCACCTTCTCTATAAGATGCAATTCCTGAAGCTTCTGCAAAACCAAGTAAATCTGATTCATAATCTGAGGTAGCTTTTTTTTCAAGCCCATATATGTCCTGCTCGTACCCCATTTCTGCTTGCTGAAAACCTTGAGCAACGTCTTTTTGTCTACCAACTGCACCACGTATACTAGAACCCATCCCACTTCCATAAGCTGAAGACATTTGTTGTCCTGCTTTTTTTGCTCCTGCTTGAAGTCCATACATATCTTGTTTAAAACTTTGTCTTGCAAATTCTCTTTCTTCTTGTGCAACGCCTTCATATTGTGGCATTGAAGTTTTTACTTTCATAGTTATTTCTTCATCAGTCAACCCAGAGTTTGGAAAAAATTCTTTCCATTTAGTTACAGCATCATACAGACTTAAAGGTTGTCCATCTGGGCTTTGAAAGTCACTAGCGTTTAAGCTTGGTGCACCATATCCTTCTAATTTTAAATCTTCTGGAGACTGTTTCATAGTTGTTTCATTCATAATTTTTGCATTGGAAGGTTTAGTTTTTTCTGTGTAACCTGTTTTTACCCAAGCCTGTCCATCCCATTTTACCTGATGATAAGTTGTTACTCTTTTCCCATCTATACTTTCTACTGATGGAAGATATCCTACGTGTTTTGCTCTTTCGCCTTCTCCATTCATAATTATTTTCCTAATTTTTGTGCTATTGACATTGTATCACTGCCACCCATTGTTTTACCTTTCATTTTAAAATATTCTGTTATAGAGGGAGCTTTATTATCAACAGCACCTCCACCATAATATTTAGGTACTTGACCACCCATTTTATAATCCATCATCGCAGGAGAAGCTGCAAATGGATCATTAATCTGCCCACTCATTGAACTTTCTAAAGTTGGATTTGTTGGGCTTAAATAATTATTAGAATTTGAACTAGTTAAAATTGACTCTAACACACCTAAGTCTGAATCACTTGGAGTATCTATTTCACTACCAACATAATCCCAAAAATTGGATTCATCTAAATCTAAATTATCAATATTAGCTTGCTTAGCTACCTGTCTTGCAAAATCTTCTCCACCAATTCCTAAAGTCCTAGCTCCTTCTTCACCAAAAATCATAGGAGCATCTTTTAATTTTGAAGAAGTAACCTCACCTAACTTTTCAAGACCATAATCTTTTAATGTATCTGTGCCTAATGCAGCTATTGAACCTGCTACATTTCCTCCTAGTTCTTCTAAACCTACATCTGTACTTTTTCTCATACCTATTAATTGATCTGTTAAAGTCTTAGCCTCTTCTCTTCCATAACCTGCTGCACTTTTAGATTTTATAGCGTCAACTTGTCCAGATGTTTTAAGCATTTTGCCATACTTTCCCTCAGAAGCTTCTTCTGCAAAATATTGTCCTAAAGTTTTTCCAGCCCCAGAAACACCAGCTTTTAAAAGTGCAAGAGTTGCAGGATTCAAAGCTCCTCCACTAAGTGCTGTTAAAGCAGCTCCTCCTGCAATACCTAGTCCTGTTCCTAAAATTCCTCCAAAAAAACCAGATCTTTTTTGCCTTTTTTCCTCACCCTTCATTGCTTTAGCTTGTTGTTTTGCAATATCTTCAGCTGCTTGCTGTTTTTGTCCTGCTATTATACTTTGATATAAACTTGCCATAATTCTATCCTTTTAAATTGTTAATTTCTGTTTGCATTGTATCTACTTTTGCTGATAATTCTTGTATTGCTTTTGTAAGGGGGACTATAAAACTTGTGTAATTTATACTATATTTTGTTGTTACATCATCTACATTAACTATATTATTATTATCATTAAAGCCTAATCCCTTTAAAACAGTTTCAACATCTTGTGCTATAAATCCAAGCTGTTTTTTTTCTATTTCTTTATCTTCAATAATCTTTGGTTCTTTTTTATTATACCAATGTAATTTTTCTTTTAATGATTGATCATAATCTTTTAGTTGCCTTTTTGTATACTTAATAGGAGAAATCTTATTTATAAAATTAAGTCCAAGATCAATATCCTCTATATTGTCTTTAACTCTTCTATCTGAAGATACAATAGTTCCATTAGCATATAATACTCCATCTCCATCTTCGTTAGCATATAATCTGCTAATACTGCCATTTCCAATAACTGCATAATTTGCTCCTTGTCCATCAGCATTTGCACCTATTACAATTTCATTTTGCGTAGTATTACTAGAACCATCAGCAGATACTCCTATATATACAGATTGAGATGTTGTTGTATCACTTGCCCCAGCACTTCTTCCTATAAATGTATTTTGATATGCACCAGAGCTATTACTACTTTCTAAATTTCGACCAGATGCATATCCCACTAAAACATTTCCATATCCTCTATCCATTTTTTCGCCTGCATATGCTCCTATTGCAACAGTCTCTCCATTATAGGGATCAGAACTTATGCCTTTTACATCCCTTAAAGCGTTTGTTCCTATCCCTACATTATCACGAGAATCAACATTTTCTAATCCAGCATTTGTTCCTATAAAAACATTTCTTGCTGAATTAGCTCCATTATCTTCTCCTGCTAAACTTCCAATAGAAATATTATCATCTCCTGTATCTGCATTGTCAAGTCCAAGACATATATTCCTATTTCCTGAGCTTGTTAGTTTAATCTTGCCAGTTAAAAGAATATTTGGAACAGTAACTCCAGTAGAGTCTATAGTTACCCTAGCTGTTGATGCATCTTTTATTTTAAAATGAGAAGAAGTTATTTCAATATGTTCTGTAGAAATATCTCCCAATGTTGTTGTTTCACCAAAACTTGCAACCTTAGAATCATTTTTAAATACGTCTACAGAATCGCTATCTATAGATAAATAATCAGATATATTAGCACCTATCTTGGTAACGCCTTCCCTAGACAATGGAGATTCGTGCCATCTTCCACCTACTTTTGCAAAAATTTTAGCACCTAAATTAGTTTGCCTAACCTGCATATCACCATCAGAACCTTCTCTTGGATTTGGTGATCCAAGCTTGTTAGATGTAATAGGTCTATTTGCTCCACCCCAATTACTCATTTAATAGGCCTTGCTCTATATAATATTGATATATCATTAATCTCAAACTCTTTATCTACAGTTCCATTAATTTTAAATGCAAATGATTTTTTTCCTGTAGCAGCTGTTCCTGATGGAATAAATATAGCAACTGCGTTTGTTTGTCCTGTTGCAAAAGCTGTTGAGCTTCCATC
>CENP01045884.1_pt1 | contig 21187 bp, 19 predicted proteins | sample 361281 | NCBI WGS metagenome assembly CENP01 (sample SAMEA2591122, study PRJEB7988) | marine metagenome | biome: marine biome (ENVO:00000447); feature: deep chlorophyll maximum layer (ENVO:xxxxxxxx); material: saline water (ENVO:00002010), including plankton (ENVO:xxxxxxxx) | depth 70 m | reverse complement strand
CTGCCATATTTTTTGGTAAACCACATTCAAATAATTTTAGATCAGGGCCTACTACTATTACGGATCTAGCAGAGTAATCAACTCTTTTTCCAAGAAGATTTTGCCTAAATCTACCCTGTTTTCCCTTAAGCGAATCTGAAAGTGACTTTAATGGTCTATTAGACTCAGTTTTAACTGCAGATGATTTCCTAGTGTTATCAAACAAAGAATCAACTGATTCCTGCAACATTCTTTTTTCATTTCTAAGAATTACTTCAGGTGCTTTAATTTCAATAAGCCTTTTTAGTCTATTATTTCGTATAATTACTCTTCTATATAAATCATTCAAATCAGAAGTGGCAAATCTTCCACCATCCAGTGGAACTAATGGCCTAAGCTCAGGAGGAATAACAGGTATTGCTTTCATTACCATCCATTCAGGCAAATTTTGCCTATTTAAATTTCCTTCACGAAAAGATTCAACTACTTGTAGTCTTTTAAGAGCTTCTGTTTTTCTTTGTTTTGAAGTTTCATTATTCGCCTTATCTCTTAGCTCATATGATAAATCATCAAGATTTATTCTTGAAAGTAACTCAATAAGACATTCAGCTCCCATTTTTGCAATAAACTTTTCAGGATCACTATCCTCTAAATACATATTTTCTTGGGGAATTGAGTCAAGAACATTTAAATATTCTTCTTCAGTTAGAAAATCCATTTTATTCAAATCATTACCTTCAATATCCTTAGCAATTCCTGGCTGAATAACAACATATCTCTCATAATAAATGATCATATCAAGTTTTTTAGAGGGCAAACCAAGTAAATATCCAATTTTGTTGGGAAGTGATCTGAAATACCATATGTGTGCAACAGGAACAACAAGATTAATATGTCCAATTCTATCCCTTCTAACTTTTTTTTCGGTAACTTCAACTCCACATCTATCACAAACTATTCCTTTATATCTTATCCTTTTGTACTTGCCGCAAGCACACTCGTAGTCCCTAACGGGACCAAAAATTCTTTCACAAAAAAGCCCATCTCTCTCAGGTTTATGGGTTCTGTAATTAATAGTTTCAGGTTTTAAAACTTCACCTCTCGATTTGGATAGTATTGATTCTGGTGAACCAAGTCCAATCGATATTTTATTAAATTTTATTGCAGTATTTTCGTTTCTTCTACGCATTTTAAATATTTATATAATTTATTCCTCTAATCTAATGTCAAGACCAAGTCCTTTTAGTTCATGCATCAATACATTAAAAGACTCAGGTAATCCTGGAATTGGCATACTATCACCTTTGACAATTGCTTCATACGTCTTTGCACGACCAACAACATCATCAGATTTTACCGTTAAAATTTCTCTTAGGGTACTTGACGCGCCATATGCTTCCAATGCCCATACCTCCATCTCTCCAAATCTTTGACCCCCAAACTGTGCTTTACCACCAAGAGGTTGCTGAGTAATAAGAGAGTAGGGACCAATAGATCTAGAATGCATTTTGTCATCTACCATATGCCCTAATTTTAGCATATAAATAACACCAACTGTTGCAGGTTGATCAAATTTTTGACCTGTACCCCCATCATAAAGATAGGTATGTCCAAATCTGGGTAAACCAGCCTCGTCAGTAATTGAATTTATTTGATCTAATGTAGCACCATCGAAAATGGGGGTTGAATATTTTTTATCAAGTTTAAGACCAGCCCAACCCAAAACAGTCTCATATATTTGACCGATATTCATTCTAGAAGGTACTCCAAGGGGATTTAAAACGATATCAACAGGCTTTCCATCTTCTAAAAAAGGCATATCTTCCTCTCTTACAATCTTTGCCACAATTCCCTTATTTCCATGTCTGCCAGCCATTTTATCCCCAACTTTTAATTTTCTTTTTTTAGCAATGTAAACCTTCGCTAATTTTAAGATACCTGAGGGTAATTCATCCCCAACAGAAATAGTGAATTTTTCTCTTCTTAATGATCCTTGAAGATCATTTTCCTTAATCTTATAATTATGCAATATTTGGGAAACAATATCATTAATGTTTTTATCAGTTACCCACTTAGTTGATACAAGATGTGCAAAATCATCAGCTGAGTTTAACATTTTCAAGCTGAACTTCTTTCCTTTTGGAAAAACCTCTTCACCAAGATCATTAAAAATTCCTTGGGATGTTTTTCCATTTAGAACTGAATAAAGCTTATTAACAAGTATTTCTTTTAACTCAAGGAATCTTTTGTCATATGATTCGTCTAATAAGGCTAGATCTTCCTTGTCTTGTAATCTTTTACTTTTATCTTTTACAGACCTTTCAAACAACTTTTTATCAATAACGATTCCGTTTAACGATGGTGGTGCTTTAAGAGACGCATCTTTTACATCACCAGCCTTATCGCCAAAAATTGCACGGAGCAATTTTTCTTCAGGTGTAGGATCACTCTCACCCTTGGGGGTAATTTTACCGATTAATATGTCACCTGCATTAATCTCTGCTCCGATTCTTATCATACCATTTTCATCAAGGTCCTTAGTAGCTTCCTCTGAAACGTTAGGAATATCACTGGTTAATTCTTCATTTCCAAGTTTAGTATCTCTAACTTCGATAGAATATTCATCAATGTGGATTGAGGTAAAAACATCATCTCTCACAACCTTTTCAGAAATTACAATTGCATCTTCAAAGTTATATCCTTTCCAGGGCATGAAAGCAACTTGTATATTTCTCCCTAAAGCTAGCTCACCATTATTAGTAGCATAGCCCTCACAAAGTACTTGTCCAAGAGAAATATTGTCACCTTTTGATACAATAGCCTTTAAATTTACACATGTTCCTTGATTGGTTTTTTTAAATTTTGTAAGATTATATGTTACGATTTCCGAGTCAAAACTTACTAATGATTGATTTTTATTTCTTGAGTATTTTATTACAATTTTATCTGCATCTACATATTGAACAACTCCATCACCCTCAGCATTAATTAAGACCCTAGAATCAGAAGCAACTTGTTTTTCTAAACCAGTTCCAACAATTGGGGACTGTGGCAATAAAAGAGGTACTGCTTGTCGCATCATATTAGATCCCATAAGTGCCCTATTTGCATCATCATGCTCTAAAAAGGGAATTAAAGAGGCTGAAATTGAAGCAATTTGGTTAGGAGCTACATCGGTGTAATGAACGTTTTCCGGTTCAATTAAAGGGAAGTCGCCCTCTTGTCTCGCGATAACCTTACTATCCAAAATCTTTCCTGCTTTGTCAACATTAATATTTGATTGTGCGATTAATTTATTTTCCTCTTCCTCAGCACTCAAGTAGATCGGTTCAGAACTTAAATCTACTTTTCCTTGTGTAACTTTTCTATAGGGAGTCTCAATAAATCCCATATTGTTAATTTTCGCAAAAACACTTAAAGATGAAATTAAACCAATATTAGGACCTTCCGGGGTCTCAATTGGACATAATCTGCCGTAATGTGTATAGTGGACATCTCTAACTTCAAATCCAGCTCTTTCTCTAGACAAACCACCAGGACCTAAGGCTGACAAACGTCTTTTATGAGTAATTTCTGCCAGTGGATTAGTTTGATCCATGAATTGAGATAACTGGTTGGTTCCAAAAAATGTATTTATTACAGAAGATAAAGTTTTTGCATTGATAAGGTCAATTGGAGTAAAAACCTCATTGTCACGAACATTCATTCTCTCACGAATTGTCCTAGCCATTCTGGCTAATCCAACTCCGAACTGAGACGATAATTGTTCACCAACAGTTCTGACTCTTCTGTTAGAAAGGTGATCAATATCATCAATCTCAGCTTTTGAATTTATTAGTTCAATTAGATATTTAATAATTGTAATTATATCCTCTGTCGTTAAGACTTGCTTTTCCATTCCAATATCTAACCCTAATTTTTTGTTCATCCTGTAACGTCCAACATCTCCAAGATTATATCTTTGATCACTAAAAAATAATTTATCAATAATACCTCTTGCAGTTTCCTCATCAGGTGGCTCAGCATTTCTTAACTGACGATATATGTGTTCAACAGCTTCTTTTTCAGAATTAGTAGGATCTTTTTGCAAAGTATTGTGAATTATAGCGTACTCACCTTGTTCAGTAATCTCCTTGTGTACTAAAACTGTCTTTACCCCAGAATCAATTATTTCAATAGCATTATCTTTATCAATTTCAGTATCTCTATCAAGTACAATTTCGTTTCTTTCAATTGAAACAACCTCACCAGTATCTTCGTCAACAAAATCTTCATGCCAAGTGTTTAGAACACGAGCAGCTAATTTTCTTCCATAGAATTTTTTGAGATTTGCTTTAGAAACCTTAATTTCTTCAGCAAGATCAAATATTTCAAGTATATCCTTGTCTCTCTCATATCCGATGGCTCTGAATAAAGTTGTGACAGGAAGTTTTTTCTTTCTGTCAATGTAAGCGTACATTACGCTATTTATGTCAGTAGCAAACTCAATCCATGAACCCTTAAATGGAATTACCCTGGCCGAGTATAGCTTTGTACCATTAGCATGAAACGATTGACCAAAAAATACGCCAGGAGAACGATGCAACTGAGAAACAACTACTCTCTCAGCTCCATTGATACAAAAAGTTCCACTGGGTGTCATGTAAGGAATAGTACCTAAATATACATCTTGAACAATGGTTTCAAAATCTTCATGCTCAGGATCTGTACAATACAATTTTAGCCTGGCTTTAAGTGGGACACTGTAAGTAAGCCCTCTTTCGATACATTCTTGAATTGAATATCTAGGGGGATCAACAAAATAGTCAAGAAACTCCAATACAAATTGATTTCTTGCATCTGATATTGGAAAATTATCTTGAAAAGTGTTGAACAATCCTTCACTTTCTCTTTCATCAGATTTGGTTTCTAACTGAAAAAAATCTTTAAAGGATTTAATTTGTATATCTAGAAAATCAGGGTATTTACTAGCATTTTGAATAGATGAAAAATTAATTCTACTTTCTAAATTATTGGACATGTGAATTTTTTAAATAAATATTAAAACTTGTTTAACTAAGCACAGATATCCTGCAAACTAAATTTACAGGATACCTGAAATTGTATAAAGGACTTACTTTAGTTCTACTTCAGCTCCAGCCTCCTCAAGGGATTTTTTAAATCCTTCAGCTTCGTCCTTACTTACTGCTTCTTTAATAGTTTTAGGCGCGCCATCAACCAATTCTTTTGCATCCTTTAGACCAAGTCCTGTTAGTTCTTTAACTAACTTAACTACAGCCAATTTAGATCCACCAGCTGCCTTCAAGACAACATCGAACTCTGATTTTTCTTCGCCAGCATCTGCGCCGCCAGCTACTCCTGAAACAGCCGGAGCTGCAACAGCTGCTGCTGCTGGTTCAATACCATACTCATTTTTTAAAATATCAGCCAACTCACTTACTTCTTTAACTGATAAATTTACTAGTTGTTCTGCGAACGTTTTTAAATCTGCCATTTTTCTGTTTTTATTTACTTATTAATATTATTTTAAATTATTTTTTTGAAAGGGATTCTAAAATTCCTGAAAGCTTTCCTCCACTTGATTTCAGTGCAGAAATAACATTCTTAGCGGGTGATTGCAATAATGCAATTATATCTCCGATTAATTCCTCCTTAGATTTTATTGCAAAAAGAGTTTCTAATTGGTCATCTCCCAAATAAATATCCTCATCAATCATAGCTCCCTTAAGAATTGGTTTTTCAGATTTTTTTCTGAAATTTTTGATAACCTTTGCCGGGGCACTACTGGATTCAGCAATCATAATAGATGTATTCCCTGTGAGTGTATCCTTGAGATCTCCAAAATCTTTATTTGAGCTAACCATTGCCTTTTCCAATAATGTGTTCTTAACTACTGAAAGTTTAACACCAGCCTTGAAACACAGCCTTCTCAAGCTTGAGCTTTGTAAAGCATTTAAACCAGAGATATCAGCCAAATAAATATTTTGATTTGACTTTAAAATTTCACTGATTTGCTCTATTGCTATTGATTTTTCTTCTTTTGTCATTTTGATTAAAATTTTGTTTCAATAGCTAAACTAGGGCTCATGGTTGACGACATAAAAATACTCTTTATGTATGTACCCTTGGATGATGTAGGCTTAAGCTTGATTAATGTTTGAATCAGTTCACTAGCATTACCTAAAATTTTATCAGGACTAAATGAAACTTTGCCAATCGAGGCATGAACAATTCCAGTCTTATCTACTTTAAAGTCTATTTTTCCAGCCTTTACATCACTTACTGCCTTACCAACATCCATTGTAACAGTGCCAGTTTTTGGATTAGGCATTAAACCTCTGGGACCTAAAATTCTACCAAGAGGTCCAAGTTTTCCCATAACACTAGGCATCGTAACAATTACATCAACATCGGTCCACCCAGATTTAATCTTGTCAATATACTCATCAAGTCCAACAAAATCAGCTCCTGCACTTTTAGCCTCCTCTTCTTTGTCAGGCGAAACTAGAGCTAATACTTTCATATTCTTTCCAGTTCCGTTTGGTAGAGATACAACTCCTCTGACCATTTCATTTGCTTTTTTTGGATCAACGCCCAACCTAACAGCCAAATCAACAGAAGCATCAAACTTTGTGGTTGTTACCTCTTTAATCAAAGAGCTTGCCTCTTCCAAAGTATATACCTTGGTTTTGTCAATCTTTGATTCAGATAACTTTCTATTTTTAGAAATTTTTCCCATTATTAAACTATTTTGGTGGATTACCACCTTTAACATTTATACCCATAGATCTTGCCGTTCCAGCAACCATTTTCATTGCTGACTCGATAGTAAACGCATTTAAATCTACCATTTTGTCTTCTGCAATTGCCTTCACCTGATCCCAAGAAACATTTGAAACCTTATTAATATTTGGTTCACCAGATCCTTTTTTAACTTTTGCAGCCTCAAGTAATTGAACTGCGGCAGGAGGTGTTTTAATAACAAAATCAAAAGATTTGTCTTTAAATACAGAAATAACTACAGGAAGAACTTTTCCAGGTTTATCTTGAGTTCTAGCATTAAACTGCTTACAAAAATCCATAATATTAACTCCTGCAGCACCCAATGCAGGCCCAACAGGGGGGGATGGATTCGCAGCGCCTCCTCTTACTTGTAACTTTAAAACTTTATCTATTTCTTTTGCCATACTATTAAATTAGGTTTCGATGGTTTTATTAATGGAAGCAATAAAATCATCAATATGTAACATTTATAGTTTTTCTACTTGCATATAGCTAAGTTCAAGTGGTGTTTTTCTACCAAAAATTTTAACCATAACTTCAAGTTTTCTTTTCTCTTCATTAATTTTTTCAATTGTGCCGTCAAATCCATTAAAAGGGCCATCAATAACCTTAACGTTTTCACCATAAACAAAAGGAATATTGATATTCGAATCTTCCTGCAGTGCCAGTTCATCAACTTTTCCTAACATTCTGTTAACCTCACTTTTACGTAATGGAATTGGATCTCCTCCTTTTTTCTCACCTAAAAAGCCTATGACGTTTGTGACAGATTTAATAATATGAGGAACCTCTCCAGCTAAATTTGCTTTTATCATAATATATCCAGGAAAATAAGTTTTGTCTTTTGTCACTTTTTTGCCATTTCTAATTTGAACAACTTTTTGTGATGGGACCAAAATATCTTCAATATAGGACTGCATTCCTACACGGGAAATTTCATTTTCAATGTATGCCTTAATCTTGTTCTCTTGACCACTTACAGCCCGAACTACATACCACTTAAAATTTGAATTACTGCTCGACATTTAATTCATTAATTTAAAAAACTCCTTTATAACTCTACTAAAAGCAGAGTCTAAAGCCCAAATGATTAATGAAAATATTATTGAAAAAACTGCGACTAAAATTGTTAAATTCATTCCTTCATTGAAACTTGGCCAACTAACAAAGTTTTTAAGTTCACTGTAAGAATCTTTAACATATTTAATTATTTCTGACATTCAATAATATTTTGCACGGGTTGAGAGACTCGAACTCCCGACACCTGGTTTTGGAGACCAGTGCTCTACCAACTGAGCTAAACCCGTAAACATGAGTTAAGGTATTTCGTAAACAAACAAAATACCTTAACTTATATTTGGGTTTTTTTACTAGTCTAAAATTTCTGTTACTTGTCCAGCTCCAACCGTTCTACCACCTTCACGGATAGCAAAACGAAGGCCAACATTCATCGCAATTGGCTGAATCAATTCAACAGTAATTGATACATTATCACCAGGCATAACCATTTCAACACCGGATGGTAAGGAAATTGTTCCCGTAACATCAGTAGTTCTGACGTAGAACTGCGGTCTGTAATTGTTATGAAAAGGTGTATGTCGTCCACCCTCTTCTTTTTTAAGGATGTAAACTTCAGCTTTAAATTTTTTGTGAGGAGTAACAGATCCTTGTTTACAAATCACCATTCCTCTACTAATATCTGTCTTTTCAATACCTCTAAGAAGAATTCCAACATTATCACCAGCCTCACCTCTGTCTAAAATTTTTCTAAACATCTCAACACCAGTAACGGTTGAAGCAAGTTTTTCAGCCCCCATACCAATAATGTCTACTGCATCACCTGTATTAGCAACACCAGTTTCAATTCGTCCAGTTGCAACCGTACCTCTACCTGTAATTGAAAAAACATCTTCAATAGGCATTAAAAAATCTTTTTCAATGTCTCTTTTGGGAAGTTCAATCCAAGAATCAACATTCTTCATTAATTCCATAACCGAATCAACCCATTTTTGCTCACCATTTAAAGCCCCTAATGCTGAACCTGCAACAACAGGACTATTGTCACCGTCATAATCGTAAAATGAAAGTAATTCTCTAATTTCCATTTCAACAAGTTCAAGTAACTCATCATCATCAACCATATCAACTTTATTCATAAAAACTACAATTCTTGGAATACCAACTTGCCTTCCTAGTAAGATGTGCTCACGAGTCTGAGGCATTGGACCATCTGTTGCAGCTACAACAAGGATAGCCCCATCCATCTGGGCTGCACCGGTAACCATATTTTTTACATAATCAGCGTGACCAGGACAGTCAACGTGCGCGTAATGACGATTTTCAGTAGCATACTCAACGTGCGATGTGTTAATTGTGATACCTCTCTCCTTTTCTTCAGGAGCGTTATCGATAGTATCAAAGTCTCTCTTTTCAGAAAGTCCCGCTTCAGCAAGTACTGTTGTAATAGCTGCTGTAAGGGTTGTTTTGCCGTGATCAACGTGTCCAATAGTTCCAATATTTAAGTGGGGTTTTGAACGATCAAAATTTTCCTTTGCCATAATAATATTATTTATTTGCTTTTAAAATGAGCGCAAATATAAATTTTTTAAGTATAAATAACCAATTTATTTATCTTTTTTTTTTTTGAGAAACATATGAGACGATTTTTTTAAGCTTTTTTAAAAAAAACCCCTCTTTCCACAGACTCCCAAAGAAGCAAACTTGCAATTGTACTGTAGGGCTTCCATTTATTAATTAAAAACTGCAATTTGTAAATAGTTAAGTCTCTAATATTATAGTTTTTTTTTAGGCTATTAATTAGCGCTAAGTCTTTTTTAGAGAATATATCTTGACGAAATAAATTAAAAATTAAAAACATCTGAGCTGTCCACTCACCAACTCCTTTAATTTTTGTTAATTCCTTGATTACCTCTTCGTTACTGAGATCATTAAATCTTATTGTATTTTTCAAAAAAAATGCGTGAGTATTTTTAATGTAATCTACTTTTCTAAAGGACAAACCAATTTTTTGAATTTTATCATTTTCGAGATTCAAAATTTGATTGTAGTCTAAATTTTTAACAAGATGCTGGAAACGTTTTTTTATTGTAATGGCCGCTTTAAAACTTATTTGCTGCTCAATTATTAAATTTGAAATGGATAAAGCGTAATCATTACTAAATCTATTTGACCAATCTAACTTAGAAGCTAAATTTTTTATCAAATAGCACATGACTTCATCATTTTTTAAATGATGAAAAGCATTTCTGATTGTTTTTTGAAGTTGTTCGTTAATACGCTTTTTCTGCAAGTTTATAAATTCTGAGGATAATTAAGCCAAAGACTACACCAAGCAAAAGAAGAATTATACTCAGTAAACCATCAACTCCAAAGGAAAGTCTTAAAAGAATAGTTGAAATAATAAAACCTGTATTTCTAATTAGCTGAGAATATCTTTCCGTGTATTGAAGTGATAAGAGTAATATTAAAACATCTACAAGTATTAAAATCGTAAAGAAATCTTTGAAAAACACTCCGTCTAAATTACCAGAATATATGTTTTCGGTATAAAAAACAGAATTAAACCATACAGCAAAATTATAAATACACAATATCATCAATGTTGGCAAAAGAAGAACACTTAATAATTTTTTGTATGAAATAAACCTTTCAAGATTTTTTTTGCTTTCCTTTTTTGGAATATCATGCAAAGTTTTCTTAAATAAATAAATCATATAAAAAATTATAATTACTGCTGACAGGTCATAAAGAAGTTGAATGTTGTTGGAATTCAATAAATCGTTATTATCTAAGTCTAAATTTGGTATATCTTTAAAGATTTTTCTAATCAGTACTAAAGAAATAATTTCATACTCTTTGGCAACTGATGTTGTAAAAGATCTTGGTAAGTAATAAATTAACAAAAAAGCTTCATAAACAAGAATAAAAGTGAATGGTGTATAAAGAGCAGAAATGGGATTTGATGATAAATTTGTTTTTCTTGAAAAAATTTCAACCCCTAATTGTGTTTCAAATAAAATCAGCATAAGGTGAATAATAAATCCACCAATGGCTAAGAACATTATATTTTTTTCAAAAAGCCTAACGTTAAGCTCTGAGAATATTTTTTTGTGAATTGAAATTACGTATTTCATACTGCACTGAATTAATCAATTTTTGTGCCGTTGTTCAGTAATAGATTAGATAGAGAGCATTTAGTGGCACAGGATTTGTTATTTTCTAAAAAAAAATTGTTGAAAAATCTAATTGTCATAGGTCATCCTGATGTAAATTCATTTTGCTACAATGGTATATTTCTGACCATAAAATCCCATATTGAAAAATCTGGACAAGAATTAAAAATAATAGACTTATACAGAGATAGCTTTACCAGACCCCGCAACAAGGTAATTTCTAATTATCAAAGTCTTGTAACCTGGTCTGAAAGAATATACATTATATCCCCTGTGTGGTGGTTTCGTTTAACTCCTAGGACTGAAATTTTCTTTGATGAGGTTCTCACACCTGGTTTTGCATATAAGTTTGTTAACATAACCAAAACTTATGCATACCCCAAACCCTTTTTAAAAGATAAAATTGTCAGAACTTATATTACCCATGGTGCACCAGCACTTCCTGTCAAAACATTATACTTAAACTCTGTGAAGTTAAGATTAGTAATGGGTGTGTATACATTTGTTTTTGGATGGAAACTGTCTCTTTGGTTCAAAACAAAACAATTTTGGTCTGTTCCATTTGTTTCAGATAAAAAAAGAAAAAAATACTTAAGGTCGGTAGAGAAAAATATTTTATCAGATTTAAAAAAATAAAAAAGTATGCTTTACAAATTTAACACAAATGATTATTTGGTAAGAATTCCACTATTTATCATATTTTTTTGGTTTGGTTTATTAAAAGTTTTAGACTTATCTCCAGCTACTGAACTTATCATTGACACAGTATTTTGGATGCCCCTTCTAAGTCCTGAAAATTGGACAATTGTTATCGGATATTGGGAAATGCTTATAGGAATTTGTTTTTTAAGTAAAAAAACTACTTTGATAGCTATGGTATTAATGTTTTTACAAATGACAGGTACTTTCATGCCTCTGGTAATTTTACCAGAAGTAACTTTTCAAAGTTCAAATCCTTTTTTACCAACCCTAGAGGGTCAATACATAATCAAAAATATAATAATAATCACAGCTGCTTTAATTATTGGAAGAAGCTATTTAAAACTAAATTAAAATGAAAAAAATACTTGAAGTTTATTACCCTATAATAATAGCATTTATATGCATGATTTATTCTATCGGACTCGGTTTATCAGGAAATATTGCCGAGGCTCAATATTCAGCTCATTGGCCAGGGACAATTTTATTATTTGCTATTGCAATTCGTCAGAGAAGAAAAGATTTTAATAAAAAAGACAAATAACATGCTTAGCCCGTTAATGTTCATTATTGGTTTTATCATCTTTTTGTTATATATGAGTGGCTTATTATACATGATCAAAAAATCTCATGATGATCAGAAAAGGAAAAGAATGAAGAATCCTGAAACAAAAAACTATGATCAAAACGATTATGATGGTGGAGGAAATTGGGGAAGATTTGAAAACGACAAGTAAATTTTAAATCAGTTAAATTTTACTTAGAACTGATTTTTTTTCATAAATCCATAATTTTTTACGCATATTTTTATGATATCTTCAAAAATTAACTCATAATTAAAATATGAAGCCATTGTATCTTAACTTTTTGTTTATTTTGACCCAATTAATAATTTTTAACTAAAACAAATAAAATGAAAAAAATAACTACATTATTTATTTTACTATTTAGTGCGGCTACATTTGCTCAATCGGTAAGTGTTGACATGACAAACAAGTATGTCTGGAGAGGTGCTGACTTAGGAGATTTTTCTATACAACCAATGATTTCTACTGAGGTAGGTCCTGTTGAAGTTGGCGTTTGGTCAAGCTATGCTTTAAATGACAACTCTTTATCTGAGCTAGATCTATATGTTTCTGGTTCTATCGGGTCTTTTGATTTGGCTGTAACCAACTATTATTTTCCTGGTGCAACTACTGACGGAGCGCTTGATTTTGCTGGAGGATCATTAACTGGTTTAGAAGGTTCTATTGGAACAACACTTGGAAGTTTTTCAATCATGGGAGCTTATTTCTTTGATGGTGAAGATACATATGTTGAAGTTGGTTACCCACTTGGTGGATTTGATGTCGCAATTGGTGCTGGTGATACTGGATATTCCGTGGATGGAGAATTTGCACTAGTAAATGTTTCATTATCAACTGGTAAAGATATTAAGATTACTGAAGACTTTAGTTTACCGCTTTCGGGAAGCTTAATTTACAACCCTGACACAGATATTATGTATGTAGCTGTCGGAGTTAGTCTATAATACAATTATATTATTTTAAAAAAAGCGCCTCTTGGCGCTTTTTTTTTCCGAATTATTCTAAAATATATGATAAAAAAGAGTCTTTATAATCCAATATTTGAACACGAAAATTGTGGTGCTGGTTTCATTTGCAGTCTAAATGGAATCAAATCAAATGATATTATCAATAAAGCTCTTAATATCTTGACAAGATTGGAACACCGAGGCGCTGTAAGTTCTGATGGAAGAACCGGAGACGGTGCTGGAATTCTTATTGATATTCCTCATGATTTTTTCAAAAAAGTTTGTGAATTTAAAATACCTAATGAAGGGGACTATGCTGTAGGAATGGTTTTTTTACCTCAAAGAGCACAACAAAATCAAATTTGCAGAGAAACTTTTGAGAATGAAATTAGAAACCAAAACTTAGAAATATTGGGCTGGAGAGATGTCCCTGTGGATAGTAGAGTTGTGGGAAGCATCGCTAGCTCTTGTCAACCTGTTATAAAGCAAGTATTCATAAAAAAAATTGATGATGTCGATTTATTTAGAGCCAAGCTATTTACTGCAAGAAAAATTTCTGAAAATAAAATTTATAGTTCCGAACTTTCACAAAAACAATATTTTTATTTTACAAGTCTTAGTACAAAAACAATCATATATAAAGGTCTGCTAATACCTGAAGATATCGATAGATTCTATTTAGACTTAAAAAATCCATTATTCGTTACTAAATTAGCTCTTGTTCATCAACGTTTTTCAACAAACACATTCCCAACATGGGATCTTGCTCAACCCTTTAGATACATGTGTCACAATGGCGAGATTAATACATTAAAAGGGAATATTAGCAGAATGAAAGCACGTGAGGAGCTATTAAGTTCTACTTTAATAAACAAAAATGACACAAATAAAATTTTACCCATCATTTTGCCTGGAAAATCTGATTCCGCGTCAATGGATATGGTTGTTGAACTTTTATTAATTTCAGGTAGATCTTTACCTGAAATTATGATGATGCTTGTTCCAGAAGCATGGGAGAAGCATAAGTCTATGTCTGATTTGAAAAAAGCTTTTTACAAATACAATAGTAACATTATGGAACCATGGGATGGGCCAGCATCAATTCCATTTACCGATGGAGATTATATTGGAGCTGTATTAGACCGTAATGGACTAAGACCATCCAGATATACAGTAACTAAGGACGGATATGTTATTATGTCTTCTGAAACTGGCGTTGTGGATATTGAACCAGAAAATATCAAATATCATGGTAGGCTTGAACCAGGAAAAATGTTTCTTGTCGATATGGTAAACGGAGAAATCGTTAATGATTCTGAAATTAAAAATAAGATATGTTCAAAATTCCCGTATGATAAGTGGAATAGTGAAAACGTATTAAATCTTTCTCAAATTTCTTACAAGAAAGGGAAGCTGATCAAAGAGAACACAGATTTTGAAACCAGACTAAAGGTATTTGGTTACACACAAGAGGATATTAAGAAAATAATCCTTCCTATGTGCTTAAAAGGAAAAGAACCAATAGGATCAATGGGCACTGATACCCCTTTAGCTGTCCTTTCAAAAAAACCACAATTATTATATAATTATTTTAAACAATTATTTGCACAGGTTACCAACCCTCCACTGGATGGAATAAGAGAAGAAATAGTTACTGACACAAGTATGTCTGTAGGAAGCGACGAAAATATTTTTGATATTATTCCAAATCATGCAAAAAAATTAACAATCCAAAATCCTATTATCTCTAATCAAGACCTATTCAAAATCAAATCTATCAAACACAAAGACTTTAAGGCTAAGTCAATTAGTGCCCTGTATGAAATCAAAAAAGGTCACAACGGATTAGAAGAGGCTCTAGAAAATATTGTTGATGAAGTTGAAAATTTTGTTGATTTAGGCAATAATATTATAATAATTAGTGACAGAAACATCCAACCCACACATGCTCCTATACCTGTATTACTGGTATGCTCATACGTCCATCAGTCGATGATTAGAAGAAATAAAAGATCAAAATTTGGTATTATCATTGAATCTGCAGAACCAAGAGAGCCACATCACTTTTCAACGCTTTTCGGATATGGCGCCAGTGCAATTAATCCATATTTGGTAAACGAAATTATATCGTATAACCATGCTGAAGGGAAATTTGGAAATACTACTGTTGAAAAATCAATATTGAATTATAACAAAGCTATTGCAAATGGAGTGTTGAAAATCATGAACAAGATTGGTATTTCAACGTTAAATTCTTACCGAGGATCACAAATTTTTGAAGCACTTGGACTCAGATCGAAGTTTGTTGATAAATACTTTAAGAATACTCCAAGTAGAATAGAAGGAATTGGACTTTACATTGTTGAAAAAGAAATTTCTGATCGATTTAATTTCGCATTTTCCTCTAAGAATTTGTCCCTGAACGTTGGAGGTGATTACAGATGGAGAAGAAATGGCGAAGCCCATCTATTTAATCCTACAACGATTTCAAATTTGCAAAATGCGGTTCGTTTGGAAAATTATGAAGCTTATAAAAAATATGCATCATTAATTAATGACCAAAATGAGCAGCTTATGACTATTAGGGGTATGTTGAAATTTGTGAATCATGACCCAATATCAATTGATGAAGTGGAACCGTGGACTGAAATTGTCAAAAGGTTTAAAACCGGAGCAATGTCTTATGGCTCTATTAGTAAAGAAGCGCATGAAAATTTAGCCATTGCTATGAACAAAATTGGAGGCAAAAGTAATTCTGGTGAAGGTGGTGAAGACAGCATTAGGTTTAAAAGTGAAAAGAATAGCTCAATTAAACAAGTAGCATCTGGAAGATTTGGAGTAAGTTCAAATTACTTAACTAATGCTAATGAAATTCAAATTAAAATGGCACAAGGTGCAAAACCTGGAGAAGGAGGACACCTTCCTGGTCCAAAAGTAAACCCTCTGATAGCGAAAGTTAGAAATTCAACCCCCTATGTTGGATTAATTTCTCCTCCCCCACATCATGATATTTATTCTATTGAAGACCTAGCTCAATTAATTTTTGATTTAAAAAATGCCAACAGAAATGCAAAAATTAATGTAAAATTAGTCTCCAAAGCTGGAGTTGGTACTATAGCAGCTGGAGTTGCAAAAGCAAAAGCAGATACCATATTGATTTCTGGGTATGACGGAGGGACCGGAGCTTCTCCGTTGACCTCTCTAAGACATGCTGGCTTGCCGTGGGAGTTAGGTATTGCTGAAGCACAACAAACTTTAGTTTTGAATGATTTAAGATCTAGAGTCAAGATAGAATGTGATGGTCAATTAAAAACAGGAAGGGATGTTGCTGTTGCATGCTTATTGGGTGCTGAAGAATTTGGTTTTTCCACAGCTCCCTTGGTTGCATCAGGGTGTATTATGATGAGAGCATGCCATCTAAATACCTGTCCAGTGGGAATAGCTACACAAGACCCTGAACTAAGAAAAAACTTCAAAGGAAAACCTGAACACGTAATAAATTTTATGTATTTCGTTGCCAGTGAACTTAGAGAAATAATGGCAAAACTAGGTTTTAGAACAATAGATGAAATGATAGGTAAAAGTCAATTTCTTAAAATGAAAGAAGATATTCAAGATTATAAGTTCAGGGGTATTAATCTAGATAAAATCTTGTTTAAACCAGAGCATAAAGAAAAAAACCCTACCCGAAATACCGAAAAACAGAACCATAATTTAAATAATGTTATGGATTTCAAAATATTAAAAAAATCAAGACTATCAATTGAAAAGAAAATAAAATTAAATCTAGAATACAAAATTAAAAATACCGATAGAGCAGTTGGTGCAATATTAAGCAATGAAATTTCAAAACTGTATGGTGAGAAGGGTCTGCCTAAAAATACCCTTAATGTTGATTTTTATGGTTCTGCCGGTCAAAGTTTTGGTGCGTTTGCAACTAAAGGAATAAAATTTACTGTTTTTGGAAATACTAATGATTATCTTGGCAAGGGACTTTCTGGAGCAACTTTAGTTATAAAAAAACCTAAAAATGCAACATTTAGGTCTCATAAAAATATTATAACAGGTAATGTTGCATTATATGGAGCAATTAACGGTGAGGCTTATATAAATGGTATAGCTGGAGAAAGATTTTGTGTAAGGAATTCTGGGGCAAGTGCAGTCGTTGAAGGCGTTGGGGACCACGGATGTGAATATATGACAGGAGGAAAAGTAGTTATTCTTGGATCTATTGGAAGAAATTTTGGGGCAGGTATGAGTGGAGGTATCGCATACATTTATAAAAAATCTCTTTCGGAAAAAAACTTTAATATGAATATGATTGAAATTGAATCATTGGGTGATCACGATAACATTGAACTTCTGAATATGATTAAAAATCATTATTCATATACAAATAGTGAAATTGCTGAAAAATTATTATCTGATTGGGATATTTCTAAGAAATTATTTGTGAAGGTAATGCCTATTGAGTACAAAAATGCACTGAAAAAAATTGAGGAACAGAAAATTGCTGAATTAATGAATAAATAATGGGAAAACTCAAAGGATTTAGCGAATTTGAAAGATTAGATGAAAAATATGTTTCTGTCAAGTCCAGAATTAAAAACTATAGAGAATTTTCTGTAAAACCATCTGACAAAAAAATTCAAGAGCAAGGAAGTAGATGCATGGATTGTGGGGTACCATTCTGCCATAGTGGATGTCCACTAGGAAACTTAATTCCTGATTTTAATGATGCAGTTCATGAAGGTAAATGGAAAGAGGCATTATCAATTTTACATTCTACTAACAATTTCCCCGAATTTACTGGAAGGTTGTGCCCTGCACCCTGCGAAGCTGCTTGTGTTTTAGGAATAATTAACCCTCCTGTTTCCATTGAATTGATTGAAAAAAATATTATTGAAAAAGGATTTGAAAACGGCTGGATTCAGCCAAACCTACCTGCAAAACGTACAGGAAAGAAGATTGCAGTAATAGGTTCTGGACCTGCAGGACTTGCTGCTGCACAACAATTAAATTTTGCGGGTCATCTAGTTGAAGTATTTGAAAGAGATTCAAAAATAGGAGGATTATTAAGGTATGGAATCCCAGATTTTAAACTTGAAAAAAATGTCATTGATAGAAGAATTGATATTATGCAAAAAGAAGGGATAATTTTTAAAACTGATATTGAAATTGGCAAACAAATTACTATTCAACAACTGAAAAAAGATTTTGATATTGTTTTGTTATGCACTGGAGCAACAATAAAGAGAAATTTACCTATTAAAGGTCATGAACTTTCAGGTATTGTTCAAGCTATGGATTTTTTAAAAAAACAAAACCTAGTTGTTGACTCACTTGGATCTAAGGAAGAAAGATTATATGCAAAAAATAAAAATGTTATTGTTATAGGAGGTGGTGATACAGGATCTGATTGTATTGGTACAAGCGTTAGACAAGGGGCCAAATCTATAACAAATTTTGAAATTATGCCTAAGCCTTCCAAAACAAGAACAAAGGAAAATCCATGGCCATACTGGCCATTTACACTTAAATCAAGCTCCTCTCATGATGAAGGAAGTAAAAGGAAATGGTCAATAATGACTAAAGAGTTTATTGGTAGTAAAGAGGGCAAGCTAACAGGTTTAAAAACTGTCGAAGTTGAATGGATTACCAATACTGAGGGTGAAAAAGAGCTTGTTGAGAAAAAAAATAGCGAAAAAATATGGGACTGTGATCTCGTTCTACTTGCTCTTGGCTTCACAGGGCCAGAGGATAAAGTTCTTACTGGATCTAAAATAAAAACAGACTCTTTCAACAAGCCTATCACAAGCAAGTTTATGACTTCTGACAAACAAATTTTTGCCGCTGGTGATAATAGAAGAGGCCAGTCTTTGATTGTATGGGCGATTTCTGAAGGAAGAGAAGCTGCCTATGAAATTGATAAATTACTAATGGGCACTACCACCCTTAGAACGAAACTCAAGGGAGATCTGGTAATATAATTCCATTTGTTTAAAAGTATAAATTTTGGCTTAATTATGGTTCGTGTTAAAAAAAAATCTATTTTCGCACATCGTTATGAATTTATCAATTAAATATTCTGATAAAGTTGGAGCTGCCTCAAATATTCTTTGTATGCTTCACTGTTTTGCAACCCCATTTATATTCTTATCGCAAACACAAACTGCACATATCGGACATGATGTGCCTTTTGCATGGCAAATAATTAATTATTTTTTTATTACTATCTCCGGGATTGCGTTGTATTACTCAGCAAAAAATTCAACAAGTAATATTGTTAAAGTTTTTATGGTTCTTTTTTGGTTAATTCTTTCCTTTTTAATTATCACTGAAGGATTAGAATTACTACACCTTCCTGAAATATTAACCTATATATCAGCTTCCTCTTTATCTTTATTACACATTTATAATCTTAAGTATTGTACTTGTAGTGAAGAAGAATGCTGTATCCATGAAAAGAACTAATATTTTTAGTTTTTTACTATTTTATGTATATAATTATTAACCCCATCAAAAAGGTATAGAAGATATACCCCTTTTTTGAGATTACTAATGTCCATATCTTTTCTCACTTTCTTTTTAAATACTTGTTCACCAAGTAAATTAAAAATAACTGCATCAAATTCAATTTCACTATTTAAGAAAATATTTTCAGAGGCAGGAATCGGATATATCAAATTACTTAAAAGTACACTTTCAGTGAATCCTAAAGGTGATCCAAAATAAACATTATCAAAATAAAATATTGTGTTTTGATTTCCTAGATTACCAAAATTGAAAAAAATTGATGCTTTATTAAAAAAGAAATTTGTATTTAACGCCAGAGTTCCATCGACATGATTGGAAAAATCAAATTCCATTGTTTCCCATTCTCCACTTAAAGTAGTAAAACTGTCTGTTTCTACAGATTGAGTTGGGTCATTGGAATTTTCAATTTTTAGTCGAATTGGTATTCCAATCTGATCAGTTCCAGAAACATAAACATCAATATAAATCTTGGTATCTGTATTACTGACAGGAATTTGATTTAGAAATCCAGCTCCAGAACCAATTGTAACTCCAGCCCAACTTTCAGCACCCGGATTTTTCTCAACTCTAGCATAATTACCATCAACTGTTTCTAGAATTGTAGACGGACCATTCCCTCCAAAATCTGTTAAAACATAATATACATTGGGATCATCAAATGTGACAGGTAAATCCATTTGAACAAGTCCTCCGCTAGGATCCGACTGAAATATATTATCAAAATAAAAAGTTGAATCCAAAGATCCGTCACCAATATTTCCAAAATCAAACATCAATACAAGTTTTCTATATGTGTTTGATGGTTCTCCTGAAAAATCCCATGATAATGTTTCCCATTGATTTAAAGAGGTTGTGTAAGCATCCCTTTCTGTTGCCGGTTCAGATGGGAAGTCCCCCTCATCACCTTCAATTTTAAATTTTACTAACAGACCTGGAAAAGGAGATAAAATTTGCATATTTAGAGTTGGATTTTCAGTAAAATCAAGGTAATTATCAAGTTCTAAATAACTGCCTGCCCAAATATCCCCTCCATCACGAATTATTACACCAACTTTTTCACTCAGGTTATTATTATCAACTTGTGGATTGAAAACAACATATCCTGAGCCACCATTAAAATTAATGATATCTTCATTAAGAACTTGGTCATTTTCAAAATCTACAGGCAAATTGATCTGTGCAAAAGAAATTAAAGGTATCAATAAAAAGAATATTTTTTTCATGAGATAAAATTAATATTTAAGCAAAAAAATTAAATCAGATTTATAAAAAAAAAGGTAAAATCTATAATTTCTCAATTAAAATTAAATTAAAAAATATTATTCGTAAAGAATTATGAAATTACATTAGTAATTAATAATAATAAACTTATAATAACGAAATCGATTGAGTAAAAAATATTAAAATAAATATTATGAGCCAATGCCGAGAATTGAACTCGGGACCTCTTCCTTACCAAGGA
>CENP01062293.1_pt1 | contig 21196 bp, 18 predicted proteins | sample 361281 | NCBI WGS metagenome assembly CENP01 (sample SAMEA2591122, study PRJEB7988) | marine metagenome | biome: marine biome (ENVO:00000447); feature: deep chlorophyll maximum layer (ENVO:xxxxxxxx); material: saline water (ENVO:00002010), including plankton (ENVO:xxxxxxxx) | depth 70 m | reverse complement strand
TCAGCAGCTGTTTGTTATGATGGTCAGATACAGTCTACTTATGATAAAGTACTTTTACCCACATATGATGTTTTTGATGAAGCTCGTTATTTTACTAGTGGTAGGCATCCTAAAATAATAAACATACCTTTTAAAGGTGCCCAACTAAAGGTAGGGTTACAAATTTGTGAAGATTTGTGGGACCAAGAATATGACTGTAAAGTAAGTACCATACAAAAAGAGATGGGGGCAGATTTTATAGTAAATATTTCAGCTTCACCCTATCAACAAAATCGTTTGCTTAAAAGAAAAGATATCATTTTAAATAAAGTTCAAGAAACGAGTTTGCCATTTTTTTATTGTAATGCAATTGGTGGCCAAGACGAATTAATATTTGATGGACAATCTTTGGCATTTTCTGAAGAGGGCATTGTAATTGGCTATGGTACGGCTTTTAAAGAAGAGATAATAATGGTTGATCTTAAATCAAAAAATAAGATTGATATCAAAATTCAACCTCGAGAGGAGAAAATGTACAATGCACTCTGTCTTGGGTTGAAAGATTATTTTTTGAAAACAGGTCACAAAGAGGCAGTTTTAGGTTTGTCTGGTGGCATAGATAGTGCATTAGTAGCTTCTATAGCAAGTGATGCTTTGGGACCGGAGAATGTTCATTGTATATCACTTCCTTCAAAGTATTCTAGTGACCATAGTCTTTCAGATGCAAAAGAATTAGCCATTAACCTTGATTTAGATTACAGAATAATACCAATTCAAAAAGCTGTAGATGAATTAGAGTTACTATTAGAACCACATTTTCTTGGGAAGAAACATAATGTAGCAGAAGAAAATATCCAGTCCCGAATAAGAGGTGATATACTAATGGCTCTGTCAAATAAATTTGGTTGGATGGTATTATCGACTGGAAATAAAACCGAGTTGGCATTGGGTTATTGTACATTGTATGGTGATATGAGTGGAGGGCTTTCTGTAATATCTGATTTGAGTAAATCTGATGTTTATGCATTGTCTAATTGGATTAATACCATCCAATCAGATCGAATCCCCTTAGGTTCAATAAATAAAGCTCCATCAGCAGAACTGGCTCCAGACCAAGTAGACCCGTTTGACTACGAGATTATTAGCCCTTTGGTTGATGCTATAGTTGAACAGGGGAAAACTGTAAGAGAATTGGTGGAGTCTGGCATTGAAAAAACTATAGTAAATTCGACGTATAACAGAATCAGGTTGAATGAATATAAGCGAAGACAAGCAGCCCCTGGTCTTAGAGTTTCAGCAAAAGCTTTTGGTATGGGGAGACGTTTTCCAATAGTAAACCATTTTAAATCATAACCTTTATGAAAAAAATCATATTATTTTTCTTTTATTCTTTTGTAATCGGTCAAGATACAAAACCATCGGAATTTTGGAAGCAATATGACCAAAATGAAAAAATTGCATTCATTAATGGAGCTTATGGTGCTGTAGCTAAGTTAAAGGCACATCATAAAGTAGAAGTTCATAAGCAATACCTTCATGATGATAATTGGGTTGAGCCATATTATATTGAGCGCTTTTATGATATTGCAGATGAATATCTATCTCATGAAGTTGGTTATAACATCAAAATAATTGCAATGCATTTAGATGCGTTCTACACAAATTCCGATAATTTAAATATTCCAGTCATGGAAGCTCTGAGGGTTGTATCATTAATGCAAGATGGAGAACAAAAAATTGCAAATGCCCGTCTATTGCGTGCTCAAAAAAAATATTATAAATAGAACCTGAGATATATTATTTTAATTGAAATTAATAGATTGAATGAAGATCAAATTAAAAAACTCCAAGTATATTCATGGCCAATATGGTCATGTGAAGTATCAAAATTTCCTTGGACCTATGATCAAAAAGAATCCTGTTTTATTTTAGAAGGTGAGATTCTCATTATAACTGATTATCAGACTATAAATATCAGAAAGAAGGATTTTGTTATTTTTCCAAAAGGACTATCTTGTAATTGGAATGTAAGCAAACCTGTCAAAAAACATTATATGTTTGAATAATATCAATTTCTTGATTTAAACAGCATATTAAGACCTTTATTTTCTTACTATGAATTCAGAACGAATAAGAAATTTTTGCATCATAGCTCATATTGATCATGGGAAGTCAACTCTTGCAGATCGTTTATTAGAAGAAACAAAAACACTTTCAAAGAAAAAAATGAAAGAACAGGTTCTAGACAGTATGGAACTAGAGCGTGAAAGAGGTATTACAATAAAAAGTCATCCAATACGTATGACATATAATCACACTGATGGCAATGAATATATATTAAACCTAATTGATACACCAGGTCATGTAGATTTTTCTTATGAAGTATCAAGATCACTTGCTGCTTGTGAAGGGGCCTTGTTGCTAGTTGATGCGGCACAAGGTGTTGAGGCACAAACAGTTTCTAATACATATCTTGCTATTGAAAACGATCTTACTATTATTCCAATTATTAACAAGGTTGATCTTCCTTCTGCAATGATTGAAGATGTAAAAATACAGATGATGGAATTGATTGGCTGTGATGAAAATGAGATTATTGAGGCTAGTGCAAAGAGCGGTATTGGTATCACAAATATATTTGATGCTATAATTAAACGAATAGACTCTCCGTTAAATAAAGCTGATGATGATTGTAGGGCGTTGATATTTGATTCAATGTACGATAATTACAAGGGTGCAATACCTTATGTAAGAGTCTTTGATGGTGTCATCAAACCAGGCATGACAGCACAATTTTTTGCTCACGATAGAGAATATGAGATTACTGAAACCGGGCATTTTGTTTTGGATAAAATTAAGACGTCAGAATTGCGTTCTGGAGATGTAGGGTATATAGTAGCAAGTATAAGAGATATGGGGCATATTGAGCCAGGAGATACTATTACTGTGAAGAGTAGTATGGCTAAAAATCCCTTACCGGGATATAAAAAGGTTAAACCCATGGTATTTTCTGGCCTCTATCCCGCTGATGCTGATGATTATGACCAATTACGACAAGCTTTAGAAAAATTAAAATTAAATGATGCTTCATTAGAGTTCACTCCTGAAACAAGTGAGGCACTTGGGTTTGGTTTTAGGTGTGGATTTCTAGGCCTATTACATATGGAGATAATACAAGAAAGATTAGAGAGAGAATTTAATTTAGATCTTGTGAGCACAACGCCAAATGTGATATATGAGGTACATACAAGAGACCGTAAGACATTGACTGTAGATACACCAGCAAAAATGCCATCTACTGGTGATATTGATTCTATTTTAGAGCCAATTGTATCAGCAGAAATATTAACTCCAAAAGAATATATTGGAAGTATAATGACACTTTGTCAAAAAAAACGAGGAGTCTATAAAACAACGCACTATCTCTCTCCTGAAAAAGCGCAATTGCATTATGATTTACCTCTAGGCGAGATCATTTTTGATTTCTATGATAAATTAAAATCAATCTCAAGTGGATATGCTTCTTTTGACTATGAGTTCAAAGAATTTTCAAAGGCAAGCTTACAGAAATTAGATATATTGATTCATAGTGAACCTGTAGATGCTTTATCTACTATCTGTCATTCCGATGATGCATATCATAGAGGCGTTGCATTATGTAGCAAATTAAAAGAATTGATTCCGAGGCAGATGTTTGAAGTTGCTATTCAAGCAGCTTTAAATAATCGTATAATTGCTAGAACAACAGTAAGAGCCTTAAAGAAAAATGTTACTGCTAAATGCTATGGAGGCGATATAACACGCAAAAGAAAACTATGGGAAAAGCAAAAAAAGGGTAAAAAGCGTATGAAGATGATAGGAAAAGTAGAAGTACCTCAGGAAGCCCTGCTAGCGGTTTTACAAGTAGAAAATGATTAATGTGGATTAATCAATACTGGAATAGTACTCGCACGCCGCTCTATAGCTTTCTTTTTACAGTTCCTTTATTTTTTATTTATGAGATAGGTATTTTTTTAACATCCTCCATTGATATGATATACATGCGTAATGGAGCTGATGCCTTAATGAGACAGATTTTATCCGCATTTGGTATAAATGGATTTTATTGGATAGGAGTAATATTCTTTTTGGGCTTTACTTCCGTTTTTATTTACCAGAGAAAGTATTGGAAAGACATAGAGATTCATAGTGATTATCTCCTTGTAATGATGGGTGAAAGTCTTCTATGGGCTATTGGGCTTTATTTTTTTATGGCAAATGTATATATACTGCTAATGAATCCGACCAGTTCCATATTGATTCAACAGGTTACATTAGCTGTTGGCGCAGGTATATATGAGGAGATATTGTTTCGCGTTATACTGATTGCGGCGATTGGAAGTCTACTTGGCTTTATCTTTCAATGGAATCAAGTGCTTAGAAATTGGATAGCGATGATAATTGCAGCGGGTATATTCTCATCCTTCCACTTCATTGGGGAATTTGGAGATTACTTTTCATTTAATATTTTTATGGTACGGTTTTTCGCTGGAATATTATTAGGGGTTTTGTATTTCGTACGTGGTTTTGGAATTACGGCATGGGCACATGCGATTTATGATTTGATCATACTTACGAGGATCACGACCCAGTAAGAACTATTATTGATTGATAAATTTTATTTAAAAAAAATTATGTTTTTATGAATTGGAACCAGTCATATGTTTTATTTGTTAATACCATAAGAATTGCAATCAAATGATCATTTATTATATTCAATTAAATTTTAAAGGAGAAATTTAGTGTATCCAGTCATAATTGATTTTGGGATAGTTGATATTTTCGGATTTCAATTTCATCTAGCGATATATTCCTTTGGCCTCATGCTAGTAGTAGCCTTTTATAGTTGTTACTTTTTTTTAAATAGTGATTTAAAGGATATGGGGTATGATGAAAAGCTTGCATCAGATATAATATTTTGGTCTGCTGTTGGGGGTATCGTTGGTTCAAAAGTTTACCATATAATTGAGAACTTGGATCAAATTATGGCATCACAGCGTCCCATGTCACATATATTTAGTGGATCGGGTCTTGTCTTTTTAGGAGGACTAATAGGCGCTATAATCGCTGTCACTTTTGTGCTTAAAAAGTATAATGTCCCATGGTTAAAGTTTGCGGATATCATAGCACCGCTCATATTTCTAGGCTATGCGATTGGAAGAATAGGATGTTTCTTGGTTGGCGACGATTATGGTATTCCATCAGATCTGCCTTGGGCAATAGCATTCCCAGAAGGTTTACCTCCTACAAATATACCAGTACATCCAACACAAGTATATGAGACCATAATATGTGGAACATTATTTTATTATCTCTGGAGTAGAAGGAATGAACCTAGAGTTCCAGGAAGTTATTTCTCTAAGTATCTCATTTTTGCGGGAATTGAAAGGTTTTTTATAGAATTTATAAGAACCAATGAAAAATATTTGTTCAATAGCCTCTCTGGTGCTCAGATAATTTCTCTTTTTATGATAGTTATTGGAATATACTTTTTAATGAATCCCTTGAATAAAAGTGTATCTGATACCTCGTAACTTTTTTGTATTTATTCATTTTTGTTTGAGCTTTTGCATAGGGCAAGGGTTAAAACTGACAATTTCTGACTATAAACCCTTTCCAGAGAAAATATTTAGTCTCGGGATCGAACCGACTCAGCTCGAATGGTCACTAGCAAATAAATTTTTATTGCTTGATGAAAATAGGACTGATTTGATATCATTAGATCACTCTGGCAATTTGAGTCTAACAAGTGGATTCTCAAGACCAAATTCTCGTTTTGGAGAGTTAATATGGATGGGTGTAGCTCCTAATGGTATACGGCTCATAGATCGAATTGAAAATGAAATAATTTTCCTTGATTATAAATTAAACCCCATCCAAACCATTACCTTAGAGCATAGAATATTTCCAGAATTAGCAACTATAGATCCTTGGGGTAGGATCTATCTCTATTCAAAATCCTATAATGGTATTTTTATATTTGAAAGAGCGGAACTAAATACAATACCATTTATTGATCTTTCTAAAGAGGAAAAATCATATTACTGTATCACTGATCTTGCTTCAAGTCAAGATGGCGACCTAGCTGTCCTTTTTTGTGATGGCTCCCTAAAGCAGTATAGTCGCAATGGTAAAATAAAATTTTCTACTTTTACAAAAATTAATGATCCTTCATTCTTAGTTGCATTAGCAAATGATTGGTTGGTTTTCAATCGTCAAGGAAAGGGTGAATCAATCAATTCTGGTGATCAACTTTTCATACCGAATTCAAGTGTCCCAATAATAGATATTAAAACGTTGAATCAATCCATGGCCGTTTTAACAAAAGATCACATACTTGTTATAGATGTTAAATAAAACAGGTACTCTTTATTGCCTGCTAATTATTCTTTCCTCTCAAGTTTATAATCAAACAATTAGCACCGTTGATACGATATATTATAATGGGGTTAGCAATATCATTAGATTACGAAAACCTTTTATTATTGAATCATCCTTAGAAATTCGAGGTGAGATTAATGAAGTAATTCCAAAAGCCATATATCCAATAAAAGGTGAGGTTGAACTTGATGATTCATTGTCAAGGCAAACACTTATATTAAACTATGAATTTCTATTAAAAGGTCTACCAATTACAATAGAACCTAAATGGAAATCTTTAGATATTATTGATAATGACAAATATTTTTTTAAAAAACCATTGGATGCAAATAGTTCATCTTTAAAAATTGAAAGAAAGAATATTTTCTCTTCAGGTAGTTTATTTAGGCAAATATCATTATCGCCTCTAGGAGGGTCAGAATTTAATGGTGGACTACAAATGCAGATCAATGGAAAACTTTCAGAGACAATGAGTATCAGTGGGGTGCTGACCGATCAAGATATTCCATTTCAGCCAGAGGGTACAACTCGCGAGCTAGAAGAATTGGATAAAGTCTATCTAACTATTTCTCATCAAAATTTCACTTTAGATGCTGGCGACATATTGTATAAAAATAATAATATTAATAGAAAGCTAGTAGGAATAAACAATTACTTTAACTTAAATAATGTATCAGGTTCCTCAGTTTTGGCAAATTCTAAAGGCTACTATAGAATGCTGGAACTCAAGGGTCGTGATGGTGACCAGGGGCCCTATCAATTGATTGGTAAAGACGGTGAACGTGAAATTATAATTCTTTCGGGCACTGAAAAGGTCTGGGTGAATGGTGGAGAACTTGTACGAGGGAAAAATCATGATTATACAATTGATTATTCTTTAGCTCATATCATATTTACTCCAAAAATATTGATTGATTTTGATACTGATATATTAATTGAATATCAATATTCTGATCAAGAATACACAAAAGGATTTATTGGTGGTAGTATTAAAAATAAATGGGGTAGAAAGAATTCATTGGAAATAGGGCTCTTTAGTGAATCTGATCAATTTCAAGAACAAGATTTAAATAGTGAGGTTCTTGATTCACTTAAAATAATCACTAACGGTTCTTTGACACTAAGTACTGCGGTAAAGAATAATTATGGGGATTATATCTTAGAAGAATCTATTTATATCTATGAACCACAAGTTTATCAAAGTGATACTACAAATAGATTTACGGTTGTATTCCAGTATGATATATCAGGAGAATACAAAAGAGAAATATCTGATCTAGGACAAATATATTATGAATATGTACAGGAAGGTGATAGGGCTCAAGGTGCAGATCTATATAGTCCTTACAGGACTGTAAATGCCCCTAAATCGCATAGATTTGGATATTTTGATGGCCTGTATCGATTGGGTAATCATATAAGCTTGAAAGGTAAATTTTCAGGTTCTGTGTTAGATATGAATGCTCTGAACTATAGAAATCGAAACGAGGATGGTTCATACAAGGTATCGGTTGAAATAGATTCCTTAGATATTGGTCCAGTCATGATGAATTTCTCAGTACAAGATTGGAAAAGAGGTGGTAAATATCATTCAATGGATAGAGAAAATAATATTTTGCATACGAGATTATGGAATTTGGATTCATCGGTAACAAGAGGATTACAAGAAACTTCATTCAGTTCTGAGCTGATTTTGGATCAAATAGGAACTACACAACTTGAATTAGCAAATCTTGACTTCAATAATAATTCACGTTCAAGGGTAAGTATTGAACAGAGATTGCATACTAAAACCTTTAACCATTCCTTTTTTCAGATTATTTCTGTAAACAGTAATCAAAATAAATTTTATAGATACAATGGTAAAATTCAGTTAAATATGAATGTTTATTCCCCATTCATTAGTTATTTAGCAGAACAAGACCCTTTTTCAAATCGTTTTTGGAAAGGTGGAATTGGAATGAGTGCTAATAAAAGTAATATGACTATTAGGTCAGGTTTCGACCTTCGTAAAGACCAGATTTTATCTTCAAAAGGCACATGGGGTGGTGATACAGAGGATATTGTTGGATTTTTACAGTTTAATAAAAGAACTAAAAATGGTTTTAAGCAAAATATTATTATAAATAAGCGAATGAAATCAGGTTCCGAGGGAATGAATCATGATTATTTATTACTGGATGTAGATGTTGGGAAATACACTACAAATCAACCAACTAGATGGGAGATACAGCTAAGGCAGGAAGAGACGCTTACAACACAACGGGCAATTATATATGATTCTGTAGGTGTGGGTTTGGGGCAATATCGTTTCGATACAGTATTTGATACCTACATTGCAGATCCAAATGGTTCTTATGTCGCTTATTCAATTTATACCGGCAATAAAACTCCAAATACAAATTTACAAGGGGTGCAAAAGCTAACCTTGGATATTGGTAAGATGGGTGATTTCCCAGACCTTATAATTCGTGCAAATTCAAAACAGCTATACAGAGGTAGTAAGCCAAACTTCAAAAGTATATTTCAATCAGATATTAATGACAGCTTGGTTACTCATTCTAATAATTATTTAAGGGTAGAATCTATTTTTTCAGGGAAGACTAGAATCACCAATTGGTTAGAAAAAAACTATACCCTTAATGGATTTGACCCTAGGGGTAATGATATTACCAATACAAGTGTAATGGGACTAGAACTACATAGGGCATTGTTTACGAATTTTTCATTAAAAAATCGTTTTACCTTAAAATCCAATTCTATTGTATCAAATATTTCAAGTTTGAGAGATCGTTCTATGGAAGGATGGTGGAACGATCTTCAAATACTTTTACGATATAACCGATCTATTGATCTCGATATTGGATTAATGATTGGCAGTGAATCTGGAATCCAACAGGATAATTCATTCTCTGGTTTTGCATATGGAATAAAACTAATAAATAAAATTTTGTATAAAAATAATGGCAGGTTACAAACAGAGATCAGCTTATTAAATGTAAATGAAAAAGATAATTCAGCATTTATACCGCCTGAGGCGTTAAATGGCTACCCATTAGGCCTTAGCCTTAGGTCAAATTCAAGTATGAACTATTTTTTGAGTAGAACGATCTCTATGATTTTCTCTTTGAGTACAATCGATGATAGCAGATATAAGGATTTTATCTCATTCCAAGGGGAAATACGTGCGAATTTTTAGTTTAACTATTTTTTCATTTACAATTTTATTTTCTCAAGATGAACTAATTCATATTAGGTCTATTGATTCAGATACAGTATCACAATTGGTTAAGAATATGTCAGAAGATATATCTGAATTATCAAATAGATACGAATTGAGATCATTTTCAGTTAATGATTCAGTGTCTGTCTATAAAGTTATAAAGGAAGAAAAATTAGCAGATTCATTATTATTTAATTCTGATAGTGACATCCAAAATAGCATTTTAGAACAAATTCTAAATCCGTATAGGATCATTCCAATCGGTGACATGTATAATCGAACAGGTAAAGATCTTGTTGCCCGCTATTATTTTATTAATGAACCACCACAATATAAGTTTGGTCTTTTAGGAAAAGACCTACTTGGTGCTATGATTGAGTTTGTTCCTACGTTCGAAAGTCACTTTTCTGGAATTGTAGGTATGAATAGAGTTAAGAATAAATGGATTCTAAATGGGGAATTGAATTTACATCTGGAAAATTATTTTAAAAGTGCTGAGAATATAGATCTTTTTTGGAAGAGAAAAGATTCTATATCACAAGTTATTACAATGGGGTTTTCTATCCCGCATCCATTTGGCTGGAATACAGGCGCTAATATAAAGTATCATCATGAAGTTTTTGCCGGTATGTATACAATTATGGAGAATAGATCTATGGCCAACACATTTGTACCAATTTTTAATAATCTTGGTATAGGGTACGTAAAAGGTATCATATCACCAACAGATAGAGGAGTTATGAACGGGTTTAAAAAAACAAACTACCAGGCCTTCACCTTAAATACTAGAATGGATGATACAAATAATAGATTTCTGCCGACTAAAGGCGGTATAGTTGATATTGGAATTGATGGTGGCCTTGCAGAGGGCTTGAGATTTATCCGTAGTTCATATAAAATGATCAAGTTTTATTCCCATCATAAAATACTTTTTAAATTAAAATGGGTCGGAAAAGGCATATATTATCATAGGTCCATTGTGCCAAAAAGTAGATACGAGTGGTTTGGTGGTACTTCAACCATTAGAGGATATGATGAGTTGGTATTAAGCGCAACGCAGTTTCAGGTCATATCCACAGAGATAGGGTATGTTCCTTTTAGTAAAATGCAATTAACATCATTTATTGATATTGGTTCAGATAGATTTAATATTTTGGATGAAAGTGTTATAGGATATGGCATTGGTTTGAGCCAGATCAATGAGGACTCTGTTTTAAAAATTGAATATGCACTTTCTAGTACGTCTATGAGTAGGGGAAAACTTCATATCAAATTGATTTCACGTCTCTAGAAATCAATTTGAAAATAGAAGTAATTTACGGAATGTATTCATTCCCATTAAATAGACTGCTACTATGTATTATAATTTTATATTTTAATATAAGTTGCGATAATAAGCGAGAAGCGTTAGGTGCTGATAATGAAATACGTGTAATCTGTTCTGAAGTAGATCGTGAAGCTATTCAAAAATTTCTCTCAGCCATATTTACAGATACACTTTATACTCCTGAGCCAGAGCCTTATTATCATCTTAAATTTTCTGATCCAAGTACTTATCTTGATCTTAGATCGCAGTCACAAGTTGTAGTGGCTGCCTTGACACGAGATGTGGGTAACCCAGGGTATCAACTAGTTAAGCGGATCCTTTCACCAGAGCAGTTTAGTTTCACAGAAAATCAAGATCCTATTATCCTGGGCAAGGATATATATGCAAAAAAACAATTATTTATGATCATTAATGCTAATTCTGCTGATCAATTAATGTCGACAGTAAATGAGAAACAAGCAAATGTAAGAAAACATTTCCATGAACAATTTATAGAGCGTCAAGGCAGATATATATTTGGAGCAGATCGGAATAAAGATCTTGAAGATTCATTAAGTATGGAATTTGGATGGACATTAAAAATTCCTTGGGGTTGGGAAATGATCAAAAAACGGCCTGATTCAAACTTTATATGGTTGGGTAAAGAAATGCCTTTTCAATGGATAGGTATCGGGTGGACCAAAGGCGACATAGTTGAAGACGACTTATCAGTTGGTGAGTATATATGGAACTGGCCTATTAAGAATTACGGTAATATTCAGATTAATGATCATAAATTCAAATTGGATAAGTCATCACATAATAATTACCCGGCATGGAGGGCAGAAGGTATTTGGGAAACAGTAGATTTAAAAGAAGCAAAAGGAGGGCCTTTCAGATCTTATTTATTCTATGATCCAAAAGAAAATATAACATATCATTTAAATTATCTGATTCATCACCCCGGCAATGATAAATCTATTTTCATGAGACAATTAGATATGGTCGTTAAATCATTTAGGATACATACCATATGAGGATTATGGTCACAGGTGCCTTTGGACAATTGGGTTTTGCCTTGAATGAAGTTCTATCAGATAGCCATGAACTGATCCGTACTGGTCTGGTAATACCTAATGGCCAGAATGGGTTATTGGCTAATATTCAAAATAAGGTTCATCTAAATGAAGTTATTACTTCTGTATCGCCTGATATAGTTATTAATCTTGCGGCGATGACCAATGTTGATGGTTGTGAAAAAAAACCAGAACTTGCAAAAGAAATAAACATTGCAGGAGTACAACATCTTTGCGATTCTTTTAATGGCAAGATAATTCATATTTCAACTGATTATGTCTTTGATGGCAAAAATGGCCCGTATTCGGAAAATGATAAAGTTTGTCCAATTTCAATTTATGGTCAAACAAAATTAGCTTCAGAACAATTACTAATGAACGATAGCGCTGATCATTTGATTATTAGGGGTAATGTACTATATGACCAAATAAGCTATACCAAAGCAAGTTTCTTAAACTGGGTAGTCGAATCATTAAAGAATAACCAAAAGATAAAAGTTGTGAAAGATCAATTTAATAACCCAACCTGGACACGATCGATGGCAGATATTATTGACCTTTGTATTAAAAATGATGTTAAAGGCATCATACACTGGGGAGATTCAGATCATGTTAGCCGTTATGATTTTGCATTAATGATTGCTGAGAAATATTCTTTGAATACATCCTTGATCTCACCAATACTTACTGAAGAACTGTCACAAGAAGCAGAAAGACCTTTACAATCTGGACTAATTACAGATAAAATCGTTAAAATGATTAACGTTATACCGCCATCCATTGACGATTGTCTTACAGCCATTTTAGAAAAAGATAAGTAATGAAAACACTAATTATATCACCTACATATAATGAGGTTAAGAATATCCAGAGTTTAGTTGAACAGATTTTCAAATTAGACCCAAGTTATCATCTTCTAATCATTGATGATAATTCTCCAGATGGTACAGCAGGAAAGGTTAAAGAATTAAAGTCTGATTTTGATAATTTATATTTAGAAGAAAGACCTAATAAGGCAGGTCTCGGGACAGCATACAAATTTGGATTTAATTGGGCATTAAAAAACGGTTATGACGCGGTCGTTCAAATGGATGCAGATCTTTCACATGACCCAAATGATGTACCTAGATTAATATCTCAATTAAAACATCATGATCTAATCATTGGTAGCAGATATGTACAGGGAGTAAGTGTTGTTAACTGGCCAATTCGTAGATTAATCTTAAGCTATGGTGCAAATATATATTCCAGTTTTATTACTGGTATGCCCATTAATGATGGAACTGGAGGTTTTAAAGCTTGGAGTAGCTCTATATTACAAAAAATAGAGCTTAAAAAAGTCAAATCACAGGGATATTCTTTTCAGATTGAAATGAACTTCAGAGCATGGAGGCTTGGTGCAAGAATAAAAGAAGAGCCCATTATTTTTGTAGATCGAACCATTGGTCAATCAAAAATGTCAAAAACTATAATGTATGAGGCGATATGGATGGTTTGGCGCTTACGAATATGGAAAATATTTGGCTGGATTTAATGGGAATATGGATGTTTCTTTTTGTATTGTTAACCTGAACGCAAAAAAGCACTTGAATGGTTGTATTGCATCGATACCAAAATCATTAAACAAACTTTCATATGAAATAATTATCGTTGATAATAATTCAATGGATGGTTCAGTAGAATATATTCAAGATAAATATCCTAGTGTGCATTGGATAATTAATTCTAGAAATGAAGGTTATACAAAAGCAATTAATCAAGCATTGAGAGTTAGTAGAGGTAGTTATAAAGTTGTTCTTAATCCTGATTCTATATTAATGCCAGACTCTATTTCAAAATTATTGACTTTTATAAATTCGGATGAGAATATCGGCATTGCAGGACCAAAGGTTATTGATAGCAAAGGATCTTTTCAGAAATCTTGTAGAAGAGGTATTGCGCGGCCAGTAGCTGTATTTTCATATTTTCTTGGTTTTTCTAGATTGTATCCATCAAATGAAAAATACACAGGCTATCATCTTAATCATTTGAGCCCTAATGAAACTAATGAAGTAGGTGGGGTCTCTGGGTCATGTATGGTTATTCGTAAGGATGTTATTGATAATATAGGCTACTTTGATGAACGATATTTTGCATACCAAGAGGACTCAGACTTCTGTTTAACAGCCATTAAAAATGGATGGAAGGTATATTATCACCCTGATGCAATTGTCAAACATATTGGTGGACAAGGTGGCTCTAATTCTGTTCCAACTAGAGCAATATTTGAATGGCATAGATCATATGTGAGGTATTACTACAAAAATTTCGCTAAAGATTATTCTAGCATTTTTAACATATTTTACTTGTTTGTTATGATCTGTAAACTGATTGTTGCTGAAACCACATACATGATTAAACACTAGATGGAACAATTTCAATACATGGATAATGTGATGTTACTTTTATTAGGTAGCATAACTATTTCAGTGATTCTTGCTTTATTTAGTATAAAAATTGCCCCAAAGATTAGTTTAATGGATGTTCCAGGCAGTGCAGAGCATAAAAATCACAGTAATCCGGTTCCGCTGACTGGTGGAATTGTTTTAATTGATACTCTGATCATAATGATGCTTATCACTGGATTGTGGCAAGAGTCTGAGATCTGGGCGATTGCAATTTCAGGTTTAATTATCAACATTTTCGGACTCGTAGATGATTTTATTCATCTAAAACCTACTACGAAATTAATAGGTCAACTATCTGGCGCAGTCACTCTGATATACTTAGGTGTACAGGTAAATATCTTTGATTCTCCTGATTTTATATATAGAACTGGCTCAAGCTTAGATGTTTGGCTAAATCTGTTTATAACAGTATTATGGTTGGTTACATTAACGAATGCATTCAATTTCATAGATAGTTCAGATGGATTATCTGTTGGTCTAAGTGGACTTTCGGCTGCATTCTTTTTGGTCATTTCATTATCTACAGGGCAAACAACCATTATATATTTTTGTGCTCTTCTTTTGGGTGTTTGCATTGGATTATATTTTTTTAACTCTTACCCAGCCAAATTATTTTTAGGTGATTCCGGTGCACAAACTCTTGGTTTCCTTCTAGCTGCGATTGCTATAGTCTATAATCCAAATACTGGAATACAGTCATCAACTTGGTTTGTGCCAATTCTTATATTCTACGTGCCCTTATTTGACCTCATATTAGTCGTCTTCTCCAGGATAAGAAGAAAAAAGATGATTCATAAAGCATCACGAGATCATACCTATCATCGTTTATCTTCAAGAGGAATACCCATCCATCATTCAGTATTAATATTACATGGCGTATCTTTAGTGATGAGTATGGTTGGTTATTTGTGTCTAAATTTACCAGTTATTTTTGCGAATATTGTTTTCTGTCTTACTGTATTGTTAGGGTTAACTATTTTGATTATTTTAGATAAAAATTATTCCTGATTCTTATGTCAAATTATTATCTTGATTTTGAAAAACCAGTAAAAGAACTTGATGATCAAATTGTATCGTTAAGTTCATTAGCAGAACCTAGTAAAGAAGATCTTCTTTCTTTATCACAATTAAAAGAACAGCGCACAGGATTAATTCAAACTATTTATTCAGGTTTGTCAAGATGGCAGCGCATACAACTTGCCAGACATCCAAATCGACCATTTTCATTAGACTATATTAATTACTTTTCACATGATTTTATTGAACTACATGGTGATCGCCACTACATGGATGATCATGCTGTTGTTGCTGGTCTTGGCCATATGGATGAATATAAAATTGCATGGATAGGGCAACAAAAGGGAAGAAATACAAAAGATAATCTTTATAGAAATTTTGGAATGATGCGTCCTGAGGGCTATCGTAAGGCAATGCGTGTGATGAAATTAGCTGAAAAATTTAATTTACCAGTTGTGACATTTCTAGATACTATTGGAGCTTATCCTGGAATTGGAGCTGAAGAAAGGGGCCAAGGAGAAGCTATAGCAAGGAATCTTTTAGAAATGTCATCTTTAAAAGTTCCGATAATTAGTGTTGTTATAGGTGAGGGTGCTAGCGGAGGAGCACTAGGTATTGGTGTTTGTGATAAAATGTTAATGATGGAAAACACCTGGTATTCTGTAATTAGCCCAGAAGGATGTGCATCTATTTTATTCAGAGATGCCAAACGTGCTGAAGATGCAGCAGAAGCCTTAAAACCCATGCCCAAGGATCTTGAAAAAATGGGGATATGTGAAAGAATAATCGAAGAGCCTAATGGTGGTGCACATCGTGATTTCGAATCTTCTGCAGATTCACTAAAAAAAGCACTAATAGAGGAGATTAACTCATTAATAAAAATAGAGCCCTCAGAATTTTTAGAAAATAGAATAAATAAATATGATGCTCTTGGGTTTTTTAAAGAAAATTCATGATAAAATACGATCATAACTTAAAGGTTTTTTATAGAGATGTAGACAAGATGGGTATCGTCTACTATTCGAGGTACTTCGAATACTTTGAAGAAGCTCGGACAGAACTGCTAGATTCTATCGGGTTAGATGTTACGTCAATTGAAAAAGAGGGAGTGGAGCTGCCTGTTATTGAGAGTCATTGTGAATATTTAAAGGGTGCAATGTTTGAGCAGAAATTAACAGTTAAAGCTTCTATAAAGGATATTCCAAGATCAAGATTAAAAATTAGTTATAATGTTTTTCAGAATCATTCTGAGGAGATTTTAGCCAGAGGTTATACAATACATGCTTTTATCAACCAATCAGGTAAAGCAACCAGAGTTCCTAACCTTGTTTTAGAAAGTATAAAAGATAAAATATAATTTAATTTATTCGTTTAAAAAGTGATTCTAAAACTAGTTTGCCATCAGACCGTAATGCATTATGTTCCATCGCATCTGTTTCCCATACCTTTAAATTTGAAATAGTTTCCGCTATTTTATTCGAATACGCTCTATCTACATACATATCATTTGTATAGATTGCGGCAGCGACAGGTACTTCATTATCTAGTAGATTAGATTGATTATATAAGGTAGGCCAATCACTTTTCATTGCGAGAATATCTGCGGCCTTTTTAAAAGGCTGTAATGATTGATATTCATTGAACATCCATGGATATATCATCTCACCAGTAAAAAGTATGTCACTTCCTTTATTTGAGTGGAATTCTGGGAATTCGCTGATGATTCGCTGCGCCGACCAATTTGTAGCAAAACTTTGCGCATAACATGCTTCATGCAAAACACTAAAAATTGGATTTGTATCAAAGCTTTGTAATGATAAAATATTTTTTAAAAATGCGTAAGATAGTTTGCTGTTTATAAATGCGTTCTCGAATAAATAATTAAGCGTTGCCATACCATCACTAAAACCTAATTGAAGACCAAGTTGTTGGAATCTTTTAGCTGATAAAATATCTCCATTAGGAAGGTGAACTTGATTCTCATTTAGGTATTCTGTGATCATTTGAACATTTTCCCTTGCCTCAGGAAAAGTATTAAAAAATAAATTATTTTTTCTAATGACATTTTTATATGTTGCACGATAAATATCATCTGGGTGTGCGTTCAATGGAGGTAACCCTCCAGTTATAAAAACCTCATGCAAGCTATTAGGATAGAAAGAAAGATAATGAGTTGCGCAAAACCCACCAAAGCTTTGACCAAGCACTGACCATTTTTTATTTTTAATTAGAACTTCTCTCACGTATTCAGCATCCCTTACAATATTGTCCGCTCTGAAAAAGGTCAAATAACTTGCAAGTTCTTCATCGCTCAAACCAACTATTGATTCTTTTGTAATTGGTGTGCTCAGACCTGTGCCTCTTTGATCAAATAATAGAATCCTATATTCTTCGCTGGCTCTTTTTATCCATCCAGAATTGTTAATAGGTCTTGGCGATTCATATCCTGGTCCTCCTTGAAAAAATATAAGGTAAGGGAGGAGTTTATCTCCATGGTCTGCACGGCATACTTCTCTGGCAAAGATAGTGATCTTTTTACCACCTTCATCTTGATAGTCTAGTGGAACGACAAAGTTATGATTGGTTATCTTCATTTCAGAGTACTTGTATTTATTTAAAACCATTGGATTTCTTATCAGTTTAGATATTATTCCTTATTAATTGAATATACTGCAATTATCCCTAATATCCCGCCTAGCAAGGTTGATAAATGCAATGTCTCAGATAAAAAATACATAGCAAACCCCATTGCGGTTAATGGTACTAAGAATATGAAAGAGCTAGATTTTTTTGGTCCCAGCTTTAATGATGCAAGAAAATATATAGAAGTACCAAAAGACATTGCTAAGACCGATAACATAATAAGGTTTAACCAAAAAATTCTATCAAAGTTGAACACAATAAGGAGATTCTCATTGATAGAAATTGGAATACTTATTAAACAAGCAAACGTGAAACTCCAAAAACTATATGCCATAAATGGAATTGTATTATTTGATCTAGATGTTATAATGGTGACACAAACCCATGATAATGATGCTAGAATAAAAAACAGATTCCCCGATTGTACTATATAGCTTAGATCCATTTCCCAAAATCTGATAATAAATGCTCCGCCAACCAGGCCAAGCCCAAGTCCAATCCAGTCTTTTATTTTTATTATACCACTAAAAAATAGACCTGAGAATAAAGTAGTTAAAATTGGGTTAAGTGTTGTAACTAGAACTCCCCCAGCTCCAGCAAGTCCGACCTGTGTTCCTTTAAAGTAAAAATAGTTATAAGAAACCATACATAATGAATTTCCTAGAATGAAATAAATATTATCTTTGGATAACTTTAAGGAATCACCTGATATCTTTAGGAATGGCGCGAAGGATAACGAAGCAAAAAAGAATCTCCAAACCATGATCAATGGCGCATCTGCATATTGCCCTAGAATCTTAGCATTGGTCCAAGATAGGCCCCATGTTAACATAGCCAACACCATAAGGATGTTTAATGTTATATCCTTTTTATGATGCACTGGGGTTTCTTACCTACATTCTAAAAACAGGGAAATTAGTATCAGGAATTGGTTTGTTTTTTGTTGCTTGGAGAGCAAGGATGAGTATCTTTCTAGTATCAACTGGGTTTATAATGCCGTCATCCCAAAGTCGAGCACTCGCGTAGTAAGGATTTCCCTCATTTTCATATTTATCCAATATGGGTTGCTTATATCCTCTTAGTTCTTTTTCAGAAAGTTCTTTGCCATCCTGGTTTGCTTGATCTGACTTTATCGTAGCCATAACGTTAGCTGCCTGGTCTCCACCCATGACGGATATTCTTGCATTTGGCCACATCCAAAGGAATCTAGGTTGATATGAACGCCCACTCATTGCGTAGTTGCCTGCCCCGAAACTACCCCCAATGATCACAGTTAGCTTAGGTACGTTTGCCGTAGCTACAGCTTGAACCATTTTTGCACCATCTTTGGCTATTCCTCCTGCTTCTGCTTTCTTACCGACCATGAAGCCTGTAATATTTTGTAGAAATAGTATTGGAATCTTTCTCTGAGAACATATTTCCACAAAGTGTGCGCCTTTTAATGAAGTTTCACTAAATAAAACACCATTATTACCTATGATCCCTAACGGAGTACCGCCTATCTTAGCAAAACCAGTTACGAGTGTTTTTCCATAGTCTGACTTAAACTCTTCAAAGTTTGAGCCATCTACTATTCTGGCTATCACTTCATGAATATCGAAGGGTTTTTGATGACTTTTCTCTAGTATTCCAAATAATTCGTTTTGGTCATATATCGGTTCTTTGAATTCATTTTTTGGCTTTGAGGTATTTGGTATATGGTCGATGATCCCTCTTAACTTTTTAATTGCATCCTCATCGTTCTCAGCAAAATGGTCGGCTACTCCACTAAGTCTTGTATGTAACCTTGCACCTCCTAATTCTTCAGAAGTAGCTGTTTCACCTATAGCAGCTTTAACTAGAGGTGGCCCTCCAAGAAATATAGTACCTGTTTTATTTACAATGATCGCTTCATCACTCATGGCTGGTACATATGCACCTCCTGCAGTACATGAACCCATAACTACAGCAAATTGAGGTATGCCTGAAGCACTCATGCGCGCCTGGTTATAAAAAATTCTACCAAAGTGATCTCTATCTGGAAAAACCTCATCCTGCTTTGGTAAAAATGCACCCCCGCTATCAACAAGGTAGATACAAGGGAGGTGATTCTCAAAGGCTATCTCTTGAGCCCTCAGGTGCTTTTTTACAGTAAGAGGGTAATAAGTTCCGCCTTTTACGGTTGCATCGTTTGCTATAACTACACATAACCGATTCTTTACTTTAATTATGCCAGTTATAATGCCTGCAGCAGGAACGTAGTCATCATATACCTTGAAAGCGGCAAATTCTGAAAATTCAAGGAATTCAGTTTCAGTATCCTTCAGTTTATCAATTCTTTCTCTAGCTGTGAGTTTGCCCCGTTCTCTGTGTTTATCCACCCTTTTAGCGGGGCCCATTTCCCTAATTGTTTTAAGTTCAGAACCTAACTCATCTGACAGCTTCCTATGATGGTGATAATTTGATTTAAATTGTTCTGATTCTGTATTGATCTTTGTTTCAAGGATGCCCATTATAAAAGTTTATAAGTTGGTTTCTAGCAATTGACTGTTAATTATAATTCCAATCGAATTTACTTATATTTAAAAAGTAGAATATATAAAGTATGATAAATGGAAATTTTATTTTAACTCTAGAAATAAAATTTTCTATTATCTATGATCTCTGCATTATCCTTTAACCCATCTATCCATGCTTGAAAATATCCATTTTGCTTTCGCGTAAAGACCAGCTCGCGTAATTTTTCTTTTTGATCTGAAAATGCTGTTGAGTCAAATTCTGCAATTGACAGCAGCTCCAATATTGTATGTCCACGGTTTGTCTCGAGTGGGCCAAGAATTGTTCCTGGTTTTGCATTTAAGAGGGCACCGTTAACAAAGTGACTTCTCCCTATAGTTTGAAAACCTTGGAACAGAGTTTTGGATTCTTCTTTAAATCCATCAAGATTTTCCTCGCTTTCTATTAGAGCTTTTAGATCAATATCTTGGCTGGAAAGTTTTATCAGCACGTTATTTGCATCTTCCAGAGTTGCTTTTTTTACTTTTTCTCTATTGAGTGTCATTTCTATTTGAGATCTAACTTCTTCGTAGTCTTTATATCCTTCCGG
>CENP01449898.1_pt1 | contig 21231 bp, 16 predicted proteins | sample 361281 | NCBI WGS metagenome assembly CENP01 (sample SAMEA2591122, study PRJEB7988) | marine metagenome | biome: marine biome (ENVO:00000447); feature: deep chlorophyll maximum layer (ENVO:xxxxxxxx); material: saline water (ENVO:00002010), including plankton (ENVO:xxxxxxxx) | depth 70 m | reverse complement strand
GACAGATTAGCAATCTGCTCCATTACCACTCTGGCACCTCTCCAAATAGAAAGTAAAATTAGAAGATCCAGTAAAATAAACAATATTTTGAAAGATATTATTCAGGATATTCAATTCTAAGTTGGTAAACATTTATAAGTTTTTTGTATAAAACTTTTTTAACTGTTTCTATCTCTGAAAAGGTAATGTCTGATGAATTAAATTGTTTTTCAGACATCTTCCCATCAATAATTTTATCAATAAAAGATTTTAAATCGTTCAAGTTTGGTGCTTTTAAACTCTTTGAGGCAGCCTCTACAGAATCTGCCATCATCAAAATAGCTGTCTCTTTAGAAAACGGTTTAGGCCCAGGGTATTTGAATTTATCAATATCAATTTCTTTAGGTGTAATTTCTTGTTGTTTTTTGTAAAAATAATAAACTAAAGACGTTCCGTGGTGGGTTCTAATAAAGTCAATAATTCTATCAGGGATTTTATATTTCTCTGCTATAATAATTCCTTCAATTACATGATCGATAATAATTTTTGCACTTTTCAAAGGACTAAGTTCGTCATGAGGTGAAACACTAGCTGTTTGATTTTCAGAAAAGTAAGATGGTGATTTTAATTTTCCAATATCATGGTATAAAGCTCCAACTCTGACTAATAATGTATTCGCTCCAATTTCATTTGCAGCTGCTTCAGCTAAATTTGCAACTTGTAGAGAATGATTAAATGTTCCTGGGGCCCTATCCGAAAGCTCTTTGAGTAATATTGAATTTGTATCTGACAATTCTAATAGAGATACATCTGAAACTAAACCAAAAATACGTTCATAAATATATATTAATGGCTGAACAAAAAGCATCAATAAGCCATTTAACATAAATAATGCAATTGGAGTCAGATTTAATTTTAAAAGGCTTCCCTCTTGAATACTTGTAAAGGCTATATATCCAATTATATATACTAAAACTATCTGTCCAACGGATATGAATAAATTTGCTCTTCTATATAATTGTTCAACAGACTGAATTGTAATAATTCCTGCCGTTATCTGTAGAAAAACAAATTCAAAACTGTTTGGGACTATAAATCCTATTAGTAAAATCGTAAGAACGTGAGTAAATAAACCAAGCCTTGCGTCAAAAAAAGCTTTAATTATTAGTGGAAGAATACAAATTGGTACTGCAAAAACATAATCAGTATTATAATTTGTAATTGCTGTAACTGCTATTATAACGACAAGAATATTAAAAAAAATGAATGTTAGCTTTCTGTTATCCTCGTAAATTCCAAATCTGTAAGCATATAAAAATAATAGTAAAAGTGTAAAGGTCAGAACAATCAAAATACTGTATCCAAAAATTATCCAAAGAGAATTTTGTTCTCCTTGTTTTGATAAAAATTCGTTCCTTAACGAGTCAAGTATTTTATATGTTTTTTCATCAACCAATTCTCCTTCAGCGACAATGAAATCTCCAGATGCTATAAATCCTTTAGATTTTGATATATTTTGAAATGATTGTTCTTTTTGTTTTTCGAAAAACTCATTGTCTAAAGTTATATTTGGAGTAATGATTTCAAAAAAAAGGTCCTTAAATAAATTCTCGTAGTCATTATAAAGAGAATTAGCTAGTTTTTTATTTAAAAAATCAAAAATAGTTTCAGGGCGAAACAATTGATTTATGTTAATCGAGATCTCAGTTTGTTTTTGAATAAGAAAAATTGACTCATTTCCCATGTGAGTGTAATTTGGAGGTAAAACTCCAAACTTGTATATTTCCTTTAATTGTTGGACTCCGAAACTATAGAGACTATCTTCCTGAACTGTTAAATTTTCCTCGCTAAAAAAATTATAAAATTCTACCGAGTAATTTTTAAAAACTTGATCTCTTAAATTAAGTTCTGATCTTAAATAGGGTTTTAGACTTTTTAAGACTTCCTCTTTGTCTTTATTTATTTCTTCATCAGTTTTTAAAATTGAAAAATCAAATGGTGAATAAAAATCTGAATATTGCCATGCTCTTCCCTTTTGAAATTCATATTTAAACTGTCCACCAAGTGGAAATATGTATAAAATTAGTAATGAACTAGCTAATAATAGTAATGACTTATAAAATAAGCCTTGTTTAGAAATGATATACTTCCAGAAAGATTTCAAATATTTTATTTTGTTTCAAATCTACATAATCTTGCAATTAATATGTATATTTTGAATTATACTTGACATTTAAGGATTTAAAATTTTATTTTTACTCGAACGTAAACATCAATTTTAAATAGTTTTGGAATACGGAATATGTAATTTAAGCATAGTACCGATCAGAATCAACAAGTCACATAAAAGTGAACTTATTTCTCAACTGCTTTATGGCGACTGCTTTAAATTATTAGCAGAAGAAAAAGATTGGATTAGAGTAATAACACTTAGTGATGAATATACCGGTTGGATTGATAAAAAACAATTTGTAAAAATTAGTAAGGATAATGCTGAAGAAATTAGCTTTAATACAAATAGATATAGCAATAGATTAATTGATTATATTGAAACATCTGACAATAAATTAGCATGCTTGCTATTAGGAAGTAATATTGGAGCTTGTAAATTTCTTCGACATAAATTTGATGGTCCTTTTCAGTCAAAATCTAATAAAAAATCAGACCTCCTCAAAACAGCATCTCTGTATTTAAATTCTCCTTATTTATGGGGCGGTAAAACACCAATAGGTATAGATTGTTCTGGTCTTACTCAAATGACATACAGAATTAATGGTCATTTAATACCTAGAGATGCCAGTCTACAATCTGAAATAGGTGAAACTTTAAGTTTTATTGACGAGAGTCAAGCAGGTGATCTTGCTTTTTTTGATGATGATGAAGGAAAGATTAATCACGTTGGAATTTTACTTGAGAACAATTACATTCTCCACGCACATGGCAAAGTTAGAATAGACAGAATAGACCAAACTGGTGTATATAATATGGAAACGAAAAAGCATAGTCACAAACTAAGAATTATAAAAAAGATATTCTAAAAACGAAAATATATAAAAGCCTACTCTACTAAATCCTTCATTTTCTTAAAACCTTCAGTATTTCCTAATGTACCATAAATATTCATAAGTGTTTTTACAGCTTCTTGATTTTGATTTATATTTACGAGCTTTTCTAAGATTGGTACACACTCCTTGTAAAGGTTTTCTCTTTCAGTTTTTAATTCATCATATCTAGCATTGTCAGCTCTTGAGGTACCTAGGCCATTCATCTCCTCCACAATTGAGCTTTCACCTTGTAAAATTAGAGATACAAGATTTAAGTATCCTGATTCGAAATTTGGATCTAGCTCAATAGTTTTTTTGTAATATTTTATTGCATCTGCATTATTTCCCCTTTGAGAATTGACAACACCAATATTAAAATAAAGTACTGCATTGTTAGGATCTTGTTCAATGGCCTCTTTCATTAGCACTTCAAAACGGTCGTTTTCGTTTAGCTGAATGTAAAGGTTAGCTTCAGTTAGAATAAGATTTAAATCTTTGGGGTCAGCATCTCTTGCAATCTTGACTGCTTCCATCGCTTTTTCATTATCACCTTTTTGAGCATAAATGAGCGCAATATTTTTTATAATCTCTGGATATCTCGACTCAGAAATTTCTTCTCTAAAATCAGTATACTGTTTGGTCTTTTTATAAACATTATATTCAGACTCTGAGAATTCAACTTCTTCTTCCTCACCAGCAGGTTTTGCAAAATATCTTGTTACAATTCCATCATATTTGATCTCCTTCAATAGATTGTAATATGTTAAAGCTGTATCAAAATCTTGCCCACTAATTGAATTTCCTGCTGCGTAATAGAGATAATCTTGATTGGTTTCTGGGTTTATAGTATAAGCTAAGTAAAGCTTAGGGGCAGAGTCAGAATAACGATTTTCCGCATTATCTTCTATCGCACTATTTACTATGTCATTCGTGAGTTGGCTTATTTGGTCATTATATCCAATATCCTTTCCACCTAACGAAACATAATTTTTATACTTATCATAAGAAGACTGGAATTCACCATTTGCCTGATCAATTTTTGCCTCAAGATATATTTTCTGGAGTAGAACTTTTTGGTCAGCCGACTCAAAAAGATTTGTGTTATTTATAAGTATTTCAGATGCACCCTTCACGTCACCAGTTTCAAAAAGCTTTTCCGCTTTTCTGATTTCTTTTTTTTGAGCATTAACTACGTTAATAAATAAGATTAATGTTATAAATAGATATTTTTTCATTGTTTTGTTTATTTAATTTATTCAATAATAGTGCCATCATTCACTTCAAGGTCGTTTATATCCTCTATTTGATCGTCATCTTTCATGACTTTTGCAACGGCAGCAATTCTATCGTCTGCTTTTAGGTTTATTAGTTTAACCCCTTGGGTTGCACGACCCATAACTCTTAGCCCACTGATTTCCATTCTAATAGCAATACCTGATTTATTAATAATCATTAAATCATCTTGATCGTTAACATTTTTAATAGCAACAAGTTTTCCTGTTTTATCGGTTACAGATATAGTTTTAACTCCCTTACCTCCTCTATTCGTAACTCTGTAATCATCAAGACTTGACCTCTTACCATAACCATTTTCTGAAACTACCAAAATATTCGCATCCATATCATTGACTGCAATCATGCCCACTACCTCATCTTTATCATCTTTAAGAGTAATTCCTCGGACACCGGAGGCCCCACGTCCCATTGGTCGTGTTTTACTCTCCTCAAACCTAATTGCTTTTCCTGACCTAACAGCTAACATTACATGGCTATTACCTGTAGTTAGTTTTGCTTCTAGAAGAACATCACCCTCCCTTATATTAATTGCATTTATACCGTTAGTTCTGGGACGTGAATATTGCTCTAATGAAGTTTTTTTTACTTGCCCTTTTCTAGTGGCCATTATAACATAGTGATTATTTATATAATCTTTATCCTTTAAGTCCTGAGTGCATATAAATGCCTCTACTTTGTCATCTTGCTCTATATTAATAAGATTTTGTATAGCTCTACCTTTAGAAGTTTTTGATCCCTCAGGAATCTCAAATACACGCATCCAAAAACATTTTCCTTTTTGAGTGAAAAATAACATATACTGGTGGTTAGTTCCTACAAACAAGTCTTGTAGAAAGTCTTCATCTCGAGTTGTGGAGGCTTTTTGTCCAACTCCACCCCTGTTTTGCGTCTTATACTCAACTAAAGGAGTTCTTTTAATATAACCTGCATGAGAAATAGTAATTACAACTTTTTCGTTTGGAATCATATCTTCCATGCTAAAGTCCCCTCCTGCATATTCAATTTTTGAACGACGTTCATCTCCATATTTTTCTTTAACCTCAATAAGTTCATCCTTTATAATTGACATTCTGCGGTCTTTATTTTCAAGGATGTTTTTAAGGTCAGCGATAGTTTTTACTAAACCTTCAAATTCGGTTCTTAATTTATCTTGCTCTAAACCAGTTAATTGTCTGAGTCGCATCTCGACTATAGCTTTGGCTTGAATATCTGAAAGCTCAAAACGTTTAATTAAATTTTTCTTAGCTTCTTCTGTATTTACGGATGCTCTAATAATCTTAATTACCTCATCAATATTATCAGAGGCTTTAATTAGACCTTCTAAAATATGTGCTCTTTCCTCGGCTTTTCTTAATTCAAACTTCGTCCTACGGACAACTACTTCATGACGGTGCTCAACAAAGTAATGAATCATTTCTTTAAGATTCAACATCTGAGGTTTCCCACCAACTAAAGCTATATTATTTACACTGAATGATGATTGTAGGGAGGTATATTTGTAAAGCTTGTTTAAAACTATATTGGGAATTGAATCCCTCTTTAGAACGTAGACAATTCTCATTCCGTTACGGTCGGACTCATCTCTTATTGTACTGATACCTTCTATTTTTTTATCGTTGACCAATTCAGCAGTTTTACGAATCATTTCAGCTTTGTTTACTTGGTAAGGAATTTCATCGACAATTATACATTCTCTTCCATTTATTTCTTCGATAATCGCTTTGGCTCTCATTATAACTCGGCCTCTTCCTGTAAGAAAAGCTTCCCTGACCCCATCATAGCCATAAATTATTCCTCCAGTTGGAAAATCTGGTGCTTTTATAATTTTTATTAAATCTTCAATTAAAATATCATTATTATCAATGTATTGTATAGTTCCATCAACGACTTCACCTAAATTATGTGGAGGCATATTTGTTGCCATACCGACAGCAATTCCAGATGCACCATTGATAAGAAGATTTGGAACTCTTGTGGGAAGGACTGTGGGCTCATTTAAAGTGTCATCAAAATTCAATTGCAGGTCAACGGTCTCTTTTTCAATATCCGCCATTAAATCCTCTGACATTTTTTTCATTCGGGCTTCAGTATACCTCATTGCAGCAGGACTGTCTCCATCAATAGAACCAAAATTTCCCTGTCCATCAACAAGAAGATACCTTAAGCTCCAGTCTTGAGCCATACGAACCATGGTATCGTAGACTGAACTATCTCCATGTGGATGATATTTTCCTAAAACTTCTCCGACAATACGAGCAGATTTTTTGTAAGACGTATTAGATCTTATTCCAAGTTCATGCATCCCAAAAAGTACACGCCTGTGAACTGGTTTCAAACCATCTCTAACGTCGGGAAGTGCACGTGACACAATGACAGACATTGAATAATCAATGTAAGCTGACTTCATCTCCTCTTCAATCTTGATTGGAATTAATTTATCGCCTTGATTCATCTACCATATGTTTATATAAAGTAAAAATACATAAACAGAGTCCAATAAAAGATCGTTATCATCAGTAAATACTTAAAATTATTAACATAATTGCGTGCGATTTTGGTGGTAAATAATACCTATCCTTTTTTTGAATTCTTAATATTTTTTTGTCAATTAGCAGTGAAAAGAATTTTTGGCTCGTTTTTTGACAAAGATTTATTAAACAATATGCTATGGATGATAATTTTTCACCACGCGTAAAAGACGTGATTGCTTTCAGTAAAGAAGAAGCTTTGAGACTTGGGCACAACTTTATTGGTACAGAACACCTTATGCTTGGTATTTTAAGAGATGGAGGAGGAAAAGCTATTGCTATTTTGAATTCGATTGAAATCAACTTAGATGAACTTCGACGTAAAGTCGAAATTCTAAACCCTGCTGCTATTGATGACATGCAAACATTGAATGATAAGAAAAATCTTCATTTAACTCGCCAAGCTGAAAGGGCGTTAAAAACTACTTTTCTTGAGGCAAAATTATTTCAAAGTGAATTAATAAATACAGTTCATTTATTGCTTTGTATACTTCGCAATGAGAACGACCCAACCACAAAACTTCTGTCTCAATTAAATATTGACTACGATATTGTTAAAGAACAATTCAAGTTAATGCTTGCAAATGACTCTGACACATACGAAGAGCTTCCATCTTCTACATTCCCCGATGAAAAGGAAAATGAGGGGGATAGTAAAGAAAATCCTTTTATACCAACTTCTGAAACAAAGACAAATAAAAAATCAAAAACTCCAGTTCTAGACAATTTTGGCAGAGATATTACATCATTAGCTGAACAAGAAAAGCTTGACCCAGTAGTTGGGAGAGAGAAAGAAATAGAAAGGGTATCTCAAATTTTGAGTAGAAGGAAAAAAAACAATCCTCTACTCATTGGTGAACCTGGGGTAGGAAAATCTGCAATTGCGGAAGGCCTTGCATTGAGGATAATTCAAAAAAGGGTGTCTCGAGTATTATATAACAAAAGAGTTGTAGGTCTAGATCTAGCCAGTTTGGTTGCAGGAACTAAATATAGAGGCCAATTTGAGGAACGAATGAAAGCTCTTATGAATGAACTAGAAAAAAATGATGATATCATTCTTTTTATAGATGAAATACACACAATCGTTGGTGCCGGTGGTGCTACAGGAAGCCTAGACGCTTCAAACATGTTTAAACCAGCATTGGCAAGAGGAGAGATACAGTGTATTGGTGCAACAACTCTTGATGAATACAGGCAAAATATTGAAAAAGATGGTGCATTAGAAAGAAGGTTTCAAAAAATACTTGTTGAACAAACTTCACCTGAAGAAACACTTGAAATTCTTAAAAATATAAAAGAGAGATATGAAAATCATCATAATGTAAATTATACAGACGAAGCTCTAAATGCTTGTGTTGACTTGACAAATCGTTATATGTCAGACCGATATCTTCCTGATAAAGCAATAGACGCACTTGATGAGGCTGGTTCTAGAGTCCATATTAACAATATGAGTGTCCCAAAAGAAATCATCGAACTTGAAAGCCAACTTGACCAAGTACGTGATTTAAAAAATACAGTTGTTAAGAGGCAAAAATATGAAGAAGCTGCTAAACTTAGAGACGACGAAAAGCGTGTCGAAAAATCACTTTTAGAAGCTCAAGAAAAATGGCATGAAGAATCTAAACAAAATAGGATTACGGTCAATGATAATGATATAGCTGATGTTGTTTCAATGATCACTAACGTTCCAGTAAATAAAATTGTAAAATCTGAAAAAACTAAACTCTCAAAGCTTAAAAAATTAATACAGCAAAAATTAATTGGTCAGGATGAAGCAGTTGAAAAAGTTGTAAGAGCAATCCAACGAAACAGAGCCGGTTTAAAAGCTCCAGATAAACCGATTGGATCTTTTATTTTTTTAGGTCAAACTGGAGTTGGTAAAACACAACTAGCTAAAATTTTAGCTTCAGAAATTTTCGATTCAGAAGAAAACTTAGTTCGTGTGGATATGAGTGAATACATGGAAAAATTCGCAATTTCAAGATTGATCGGTTCACCCCCTGGCTATGTTGGATATGAAGAAGGTGGGCAATTAACTGAAAAGATTCGAACAAGGCCATATTCTGTTATATTACTTGATGAGGTTGAAAAAGCTCATCCTGATATATTTAACATGCTTCTACAAGTTCTCGACGATGGTTTTTTAACCGACAGTCTTGGAAGAAAAATCAATTTTCAAAACACAATAATAATTATGACATCTAATATTGGTGCTCGCCAGGTTAAAGATTTTGGAAATGGTTTAGGTTTCGAGACATCTTCGCAGAAAGCTCAATCAAGCGAAATTGAAAGAGGTGTTATCCAAAAGGAGTTGAAGAAAACTTTTTCACCCGAATTTTTAAATAGAGTTGATGATATTGTGATCTTTAACAATCTTGAAAAAAAGCATATAAGAAAAATAGTTGATATAGAACTGGAAAAGCTAATTGATAGAATAATTAAGCTAGGTTATAATATTGAAATATCAAATCCTGCTAAAGATTATATAACTGAAAAGGGGTTTGATTCAAAATATGGTGCAAGACCACTTAACAGGGCAATTCAAAAATATATTGAAGATTTAGTTGCTGAAAATGTTGTTAATAATTCAATAGTTGAGGGTGATAAAATTCTTATAGATAAAATCAAAAATGGGGACAACCTAGAATTAATCGTAAAAGAAAAAGTCGAAAGCTAAAGATTATACTTTTTAAAACTTTTAATATTTTAAACCTTTTATACTAAATTACATGTTGCGAAACAATAAATGCTATTTTTGCGCTTATTAGTTTAAAGCAAGTTTAAAACATATCAATCATTTTATGAAAGTTATTAAGTTTGGAGGTACTTCTGTAGCAAATCCAGATAGCCTTTCCTTGGTAATTGACATCATTAAGAATAGTGATCAAAGACAATTAGTAGTTGTATCAGCTCTAAGTGGGATAACTGATCTTCTGTCTAAAATGGCCAAACGTGCCTGTAATTCAAAAGAAAATCATAAAGAGTTCTTAAACATTATAGAACAACGGCACAAAACATTAATCGATCATTTTATACCTGTCGCAAAACAAAGTGAAATAAAAAGTTTCTTAAAAGCACGAATTAATGAGCTAGAGGAAATCTTAGACTCTCTTTTTAAATTAAATGAACTTACACCAAAAAGTAATTCTAAAATTTTGAGCTTTGGAGAAGTTTTGTCAAGTAACATTATTTTTAAAATCCTCCAATGTAGAGGATTTAACATTATTTTTAAAGATACTCGTGAAATAATTTTTAAAAAAACTGTTAATGATCGCGAAGTTGTGGATGATAATCTAAGTGAAAAAAAAACTATCTCTTTTTTAAAGAAAAACAAATATAAAATCATTTTGTTTCCAGGCTTTATAGCAAGTGACGATGAAGGTAATACAGTGACTTTAGGTCGCGGAGGATCAGATTTAACTGCTTCATTGTTAGCTAGTTACTCTGATGCAAATAAATTAGAAATTTGGTCTGACGTTAGTGGTATGTTCACAGCGAATCCAAAACTAGTATCTCAAGCAACACCAATAAGAAAACTCTCTTACCAGGAAGCTATGGAGCTTTCACATTTTGGTGCTAAAGTTATTTATCCACCAACCCTCCAACCACTCATAAAGAAAGGTATACCTCTTAACATTAAAAATACTTTCGATTCAAATGCAAAGGGAACTAGAATAGACAGTAAAGGTTCAAAAAGGTCTGATGGCCAAATTGTTAAGGGAGTTAGTCATATTGAAAATGTCGCCCTTGTAAGTTTGGAGGGTAGCGGTATGATAGGAATTCCAGGTTTTTCAAAGAGACTATTTCAAACTTTATCCGATAAGCAAATTAACATAATTATGATTACTCAAGCCTCTTCTGAACATTCAATTTGTATAGGGGTAAAACTAGAAGATGCCGACTTAGCAAAAAAACTAATAGATGAAAACTTTGCTTTTGAAATAAAACAGCAGAAAGTAGGACCTGCAAAAATTGAAAAAAACATGACTAATATTGCGATTGTTGGTGACAAAATGAAGGAACATCAAGGTATTAGCGGAAAACTATTTAGTAGCTTAGGAGCAAATAATATAAATATTAGAGCAATTGCACAGGGTGCTTCCGAAAGAAATATTTCAATACTGATTGATAAAATCAATACTCAAAAGGCACTAAATACAATTCATGAGAGCTTTTTTGAGGAGCAAATCAAAGAATTGAATTTGTTTGTGACAGGAGTAGGTAATGTTGGGGGCAAGTTACTCGAACAACTATTTGGCCAACAAGATTACCTTTTAAAAAATTTGAGATTAAAAATTCGCGTAATATCTATATCTAATTCTAGGAAAATGATTCTTTCTGAAAGCCCTGTAAACTTAGAAACATGGAAAGATAATTTGGAAAAAATTGGCATTAAGGCAGATAGAGAAAAATTTTTCAATCATATCAAAAAACTTAATTTACGCAACAGCATTTTCATAGATAATACTGCTAGTATGGAAATTGCAGAAGAATATGTGAGTTATCTAAAAAATAGTATTGGAGTAGTTACTTGTAACAAAATTGCTTGCGCTAGTAGCCTTAAAAACTATAATAATCTAAAAAAAACAGCAAGACGATTCGCAACACCTTTTCTTTTTGAAACTAATGTGGGCGCTGCTCTTCCAATTATTGATACTCTTAACAATCTTATTGCATCAGGAGATAAAATTTATGAGATTCAAGCTGTCTTATCTGGTAGTCTAAACTATATTTTTAATAATTACAAACTTAATACCTCTTTTAAAAATATTGTTCAAAAAGCACAAAAAGAGGGCTATACTGAACCTGATCCTAAGATAGATTTAAGTGGAATTGATGTGGCTAGAAAAATATTAATCCTTGGCAGGGAAAGCGGATTTAAACTTGAACTAAATGATATTACAAATAATAGTTTTTTACCGGAAGAAGTTTTAAAAAGTGATAATAATGATGAACTTTACAAATCCATCGATAGAAATGAAAATCATTTCAAATCAATATTAGAGAATGCTATCAAAAAAAACAAACGCTTGAAATATGTCGCTGAACTTAAAAACGGTAAAGCCACTGTTGGCCTAAGGGAAATTGATGAAAATCATAATTTTTATAACTTAAAAGGTAGTGATAACATTATTCTCTTTTACACTTCAAGATACAGGGACCAACCGCTTATAGTTAAGGGTGCTGGAGCAGGGGCAGATGTCACAGCAGGAGGTATTTTTGGAGATATTATAAGAATAGGAAAATCACAATGATTAGTGAGATCAAAGTTTTTGCTCCTGCAAGTGTTGCTAATGTATCATGTGGATTTGATGTGCTTGGATTTTGTTTAGATCCTATTGGCGATTTGATTCATGTAAAAATGACAGAAAAACCTGGGGTTTACATTGGAAATATTAAAGGCTATAAAGTGCCTAAAAACCCACTAAAGAACGTAGCCAGTGTTGCAGTAAATGCTTTATTAAAATCCCATCCTACAAAAAATGGATTTATTATAAACATTGAAAAAAAAATAAAACCTGGTAGCGGTATTGGAAGTAGTGCAGCAAGTTCAGCTGGAGCAGTATTCGCTGTAAATGAATTACTTGGAAGACCATTTAAAAATGATAAATTATTAGATTTTGCCATGTTTGGAGAGGCATTGGCAAGTGGTGAGTACCATGCTGACAATCTAGCACCAATTCTCTTCGGAGGGTTTACTTTAGTACGAAGTATTAATCCAATAGATATTGTTAGTTTACCATGTCCACCAGAATTAATCGCAACAATAATACATCCTAAAATCGAATTAAAAACAATTCATTCAAGGTCAATTTTAAAAGATAATGTTCCATTAAAGAAAGCAATAAAACAATGGGGGAATTTAGGAGCACTTATTAGTGCGCTTTATACAAGTGATTATAACCTTTTATCAAGAAGCTTAAATGATGAATTAATTGAACCTGCGAGATCAATTTTAATTCCAAAATTCGAGCAACTTAAAAATGAAGCATTGAATCAAGGTGCATTGGGTAGTGGTATCTCTGGGTCAGGACCATCAATTTTTGCATTATCAAAAGGAATATCAACTGCAAAAAATGTAGGCAAAGCAATGTCAGAAATCTACAAAAACTTAGGTTTAGAGTACGATGTGTATTTATCTACCATCAATAAAATAGGAATAAAAATTTTATAATGATTTGAAATATTACAGCCTAAATAATAACTCAAAAAACGTTGGTTTTATAGAAGCTATAGTAAGAGGGCTGGCGCCAGACCGAGGTCTGTATTTTCCAGGGGAAATACCAGAACTTAGTAATTATTTTATTAAAAATATAAAGAGATATTCGGATCTTGAGATCGCATTCCGAGTGATAAAGCCTTTTCTTGGAAATGAAATCCCTAATGATGTACTTAAAGATATCTTAAAAAAAACATTAAAATTTAATTTCCCAATTGTAAATATTTCAAAAAATATTGCATGTGTTGAACTATTTCACGGACCAACTCTTGCATTTAAAGATGTTGGGGCAAGGTTTATGGCAAATTGTCTTTCCTATGCAAATCTTAAAAAGAAAGAAAATAAAAAAATTACGGTATTGGTTGCTACCTCTGGAGATACAGGTGGCGCGGTAGCAAATGGATTTTATAAATCTAAAAACATCGATGTTGTAATTCTTTATCCTAAGGGGAAAGTAAGTGAAATTCAAGAGTATCAACTAACTACCTTAGGAAAAAATATTACAGCATTAGAAGTTGAAGGTAGCTTTGACGACTGCCAAAACTTCGTTAAGAACGCTTTTATTGACCCTGAGTTAACTAAAAAAAATAATTTAACTTCTGCAAATTCTATAAATGTAGGAAGATGGTTAGCTCAAATGTTTTATTATTTTATTGCCTATAGAGACCGCCCTAATCCACACAAAGAACTAATTGTATCAGTACCAAGTGGAAATTTTGGAAATATCTGTGCTGGCCTTGTTTCAAAAAAGATGGGTCTACCAATAAGTCATTTTATTGCAAGTACAAATTCTAATGATACGATACCAAGATTTCTTAATACAGGAATATATAAGCCAAAAAAATCCATACAAACAATATCTAATGCAATGGACGTAGCAAATCCAAGTAATTTTTTGAGAATCCAAAAATTATTTAATAATGATCTATTCGGATTAAAAAAATCACTTACTGGATATAGCTATTCTGATAAACAAACTGAAAAAGCCATAAGTAAAATTTATAAGCTTAAAAATTATATTACTGACCCCCACGGTGCTATTGGATATTTAGGTTTAGTAGATTTTTTGAATTCCAAAAAAGAACCTGAAAGTTACCAGGGCTTATTTTTAGAAACTGCTCACCCCATTAAATTTTCAAAAACAGTTGAAAAGATTATTAAAGAAAAAATTGAAATTCCAAATGAGATAAAAAATATTCTAAAAAAAAATAAACAGAGCTTACCAATAAAAGATTATGATGATTTAAAATCTATTTTATTTTCAAAATAACCCTCAATACTCATCAATTTGAAAAAAACACCTCTTTACAATTTACATAAATCTCTAAATGCAAAAATAACCTCATTTGGAGGTTATCTGATGCCTATTCAATATGACAGCTTGATTGAGGAACATATTACAGTTCGAAATAATTTAGGTGTTTTTGATGTTTCGCATATGGGAGAATTTAAAATATCTGGATCAAATGCTATTGACCTGCTTCAATATGTTTGTAGTAACGATATCTCTAAGATTCCTATTGGAAAAGCCCAATATAATTGTTTTCCTAATGAGGTAGGAGGAATTGTTGATGATTTGATTGTTTATAGGTTAGATGATAAGGATTATATGCTTGTTGTTAATGCTTCTAACGTCAAAAAAGATTGGGATCACATAAGTAAAAATAATAAATCATTTGGTGCTAAAATTAAGGATGATTCAGATCAAACCGCACTACTTTCTATTCAAGGCCCCCAGGCTATAAAGGCTATGCAGTCACTTACAGATTTTAATTTAAATTCTCTTCCATATTATGGACACACTGTTGCTTCATTTGCTGGGTTTCAAAATGTAATAATTGCTACTACAGGATACACTGGTGCCGGGGGACTGGAAATTTATTTTAGATCAGATCATGCTATAAAAATTTGGGATTCAGTAATTGATGCAGGATCATCTAAGGGTATTAAACCAATCGGACTCGGTGCTCGTGATTCCCTAAGAATTGAAATGGGGTATTGTTTATATGGTAATGAAATCGATGATACTATATCTCCTATAGCTGCAGGTTTAGGTTGGATAAGTAAGCCTGAAACTAAATTTATAAATTGCGAAAGTATTGAACGTCAAAAATTAAGTGGCACAGAAGATAAATTAATTGGTTTTGTAATTGATGGAAGGGCCATACCAAGAAAAGGTTATAAGATAGTGGATAAGTATAATAATAAAATAGGCAGAGTTACTTCTGGTACAATGTCGCCCATGCTTAAAAAAGGAATAGGTTTGGGCTATGTTAAAATAGATTTTTCTTCTCCAAAAACTAAAATTGGAGTAATTATTAGAGATAAATTTTGGGCTGCGAAAGTAGTTAAAACTCCATTCATATAATTTGAAAGTGTCTAGACCTATAATCATATTAGGGGGAAGTGGATTCATCGGTAATGCCATATACAGAGAGCTATCACCTTTTTATAATACTTTAGGTACTTATTATAATGCTAAGGGTTACAAAAATAATTCTCATTTCATCTATTTTAACCACGAAAATGATAATCTGAATGGCATTTTAGAAAAATTTAACCCAAAATTAATTATATCCTCTCTAAGAGGAGATATTTATTCTCAAGTAGAGGCACATATATATATGAAAGAGCATGTTCAAAAACACGATTGTAGAATAATTTTTATTTCTTCAGCTAATGTTTTTGATTCCTTCAGACATTACCCATCTTATGAATATGATAAGACACTTTCAAAAAGCCTCTACGGGCATTTTAAAATTAAAATTGAAAACCAACTTTTAAATTTAAAAACCGGTAAATATATTATACTTCGCTTACCCATGATTTTTGGTCTTAACTCACCTAGAACGTTAAAGATCGATCAAGCTTTAAAAGATAATTCTCCCATAGAAGTATTCCCAAATACAGTTATTAATGTAAATAGTGATGTGCGTCTAAGTCAACAAATTCACTATATAATAAACCATAAGAAAACTGGGATTTTTCACTTGGGTAGCGTTGATTTAATTTCACATTATGATTTTATTAGAACATTAGTAGAAAGAAGATATAATAAACCCGGATTTTTTAAGCAAGTATTTACTTCCAATACGACCAGATATCTAGCGGTACTTCCAAAAGAAAATAAACTACCTCGTCATATTCAACCTTCTTACGAAAATGTTTTAAGTGACTTAACACTCCAGCACAATGAAAACTAAAATGGAAAAATTCAAATTATAGTTTATATATCTTTATAAATAAAAAATAGATGGGTAGAGCTTTTGAATTTAGAAAGGCAAGAAAATTAAAACGTTGGTCTGCAATGGCTAAAATATTTACTCGCCTTGGTAAAGATATTTCCATTTGTGTAAAAGAGGGAGGACCCGATCCAGAAAATAATTCAAGGTTAAGAGCACTAATTCAAAATGCTAAGGCAGCCAATATGCCAAAAGATAATATTGAAAGAGCTATTAAAAAAGCAACTGAAAAAAATACCGTAAACTATAAAGAAATCATTTTTGAAGGTTATGCCCCCTATGGAATTGCAATTTTAGTCGAAACAGCAACAGATAACAATAATCGAACCGTTGCAAATATTCGCTCATATTTTAATAAAGCAGGTGGAAATTTAGGTACTTCAGGTTCAGTGGAATTTATGTTCACACATTTTTGTTGTTTCAGAATTAATCAAAATAATTTAGATATTGAAAAAATAGAATTTGAGTTTATTGATTTCGGAGTTGAAGAAGTTTTTGTTGAGGATAAAGAAATGAACTTATATGGTTCTTTTGAACACTATGGAGAAATTCAAAGAGAGCTTGAAAATCGCAATTTTGAAATTCTTTCCTCCGGCTTTGAAAGAATCCCTCAATTAGTAAAGACTTTAGAATATGAAAAAAAAAAGAAAGTTATTGAATTAATTGAAAAAATTGAGGAAGATAATGATGTCCAAAATGTGTATCATACATTAGATACTAACAACACCTAAAAGCTTTTTTCCTTTGAAAAACCTACAAATCCTTTAAATAAAGTTTCTAATTTTTTTAAATCTCCAGACTCATTGTTGGTGGTATAAAATTTTGGGTGTATAATGACTCTTTTATTCCTATAATCAAAGGTAACCGGAACAATCGGTATTTTCAATTGTTTTGCTATATGATAATAACCCGTTTTAAGTTGCTCGACTTTTTCACGAGTTCCTTCTGGTGCTAAAGCAATTCTAAATTTTTTGTGTTCTATAAAAATTTTAACTATGGATTTAACCGAGCCACCAGGTCCAGAACGATCTATTGGAGTACCTCCTAAAAGCTTAAAAACCCATCCTAAATAAGGGGTAAATAATTCTTTTTTTCCAACAAAATTTATTTGCTCACCAGAAATTGTCCTAACCATTAAGCCTACAAAAAAATCTATCCAGCTTGTATGCGGAACTACTGCAACAACATATTTTAGTAGTTTAGGAAATCTACCCTCAATATTCCAACCTAATAGTCTGAGAAAAATTAGTTCTGAAAATAAACGAAACATATTTTTAGTTTTGCATATTAAAGTCTTCACTTGTAAAACCTATCAAATATAATTTTTTTATAGAACGTGTAATTGCTGTATAAAGCCATCTCAAGTATTCTTTATTTAAACCATTTGGTAAATATGGCTTTTCTATAAAAACATTTTCCCACTGACCACCTTGAGATTTATGGCATGTGATTGCATAAGAATACTTTACCTGTAAAGCATTAAAAAATTTATTCCCTTTAACTTTTAGAAGTCGCTTAAACTTGGATTTTTCATCAGCATAATCTTCCATTATGTTTTTATAAAGCAAATTTGCTTTTTCATATGACAAGGAAGCCGTCTTGATTTTAAGTGTATCTAGTAATAAAACAGTTTCAAATGGTAATTCTTCAGGATAATCGACTAAAAGAACTCGAACTTCAGCAAAGGAAAAACCATAAATATCTTTTTTAGAATTTATTTTGATTATTTCAATAATGTCGCCATTAGCAATAAAACCTGGTTTGGATGTGTTCGGAAGCCAAAAATAATTATTCTTTAAAACCATAAGTCGATCACCAATCGATAGTTCATCTTCATGATATAATATGTTTTGCCTTATTTGTTTATTAAATAAATAAGCACGTTTATTTGATCTGACTATAAAAATAGTTTGATCTATCCCAGAAATATCATATGCTGATTCTACTGCCTCAAAAATATTATTACTGTCGTTCAAATTTTGAATATCATTAAATCCATTTGTATTGAATTTAAACTGGTTATAAATATTTTGATTAAGTTGTTTTCTAATTATAGTTGCATTGTTTAAAATTCCTGAGTTTTCCTTTTGTCGAACAACAAAAGTTAATTCTACAGTAAACACTTTATCAAAATAACACTCTTCCAATAAATCTGAATCTAATGCCGGGCTTAAACCTAAATTGATTGGGGGAAGTTGAGCTGGATCACCCACAAATAAAAGCTTACAATTATATCCATCTTTAATATATTTTACTAGATCATCTAAAAGAGAATTATTTGTGGAAAGCTTATTTTGGTCAATTTCGTTTCCAATCATAGAAGCTTCATCAACTATAAAGATTGTATTTTTATATGTATTTTTTTTTAATTGAAAAATAAAATTCCCAGTGCTTTCGGATTTAGTATTATATATCTGCTTATGAATAGTATGCGCAGGATGATTTGAGTATGAAGACATAACTTTTGCAGCCCTTCCTGTAGGTGCTATTAGTACCGCCTTAAAATTAATTGTATTAAGCTGATGTACTAAAGATCCGAGCAGTGTTGTTTTTCCTGAGCCTGCGTAGCCTTTTAACAAAAAAACTGAATTCAAATCTTTTGATAGGATAAAATTTGATATTTCTGAAAACCAGATAAGCTGGGATTGAGTTGGTTTAAAATCTAATTTATTTTTAAGTTGTAAGGCGAAACTTTTAGGATGCATCAATGAATCTATTTGATAAATATAATTTTTTTTAAAAACTTTTCTGATAGAAAAAAAATTGTAGTTTTGTTTTAAAGAACTTATATTATGAAGTTAGGTATCCAAGCAGCTTTATGGATTTTATCTATTTTCTTCGCATACAAGATATATGATGCTATCAGTGGTCCAATAAAATTCAATGAAGTGAAAAATGAAAGATTTGCAGTTGTAATTGATAGGTTGAAAGATATAAGAACAGCACAAATAGCGCATAAAGATGTGAAGGGCCAATTTTCAAATAATTTTGATAGCCTTGTTAAGTTCGTAGATGAAGGAATTTTTACTTTAATAGAAAAACGTGACTCATCATATTTACAATATGATCGTACTTATAGAATTGACATGCTGAAAGAAGTCATAGTTACCGATACCTTAGGATTTGTTTCAGTTAAAGATTCACTTTTTAAAGACAACGATTCATATAAAAGAATGGCTTATCTTCCTATAAATGGTTTAGAAGACAGCACTTTCCAAATCAAAGCTGAAATAATTAATAAAAATGGTTATAAAGTTCCAGTATTTGAAGTAAAAATTTCAAAAAATGTTTTACTATATGATCAGAACGAAGATCTTGTGAAACAGGAAAATGAAACAGTTTCAGTTGACGGTGTAAATGGCCCTGAAATCATTCTTGGATCCCTAAATAAAGTAAGCACAAACGGTAATTGGCCAACAATATTTGATGCTAAAAGAGAATAATACCCTTCAAAAAAAAAGTTTTTCAATTCACTTTTTTAAAAATGGTTTTTCATTTTGTACTCCTAAAAGTGTCGATTTTTCTTCTCATCCTTCTACTATAACTGAATTTGAAAATTCTATTAGAAATTTCCTAGGCAACATCAACCAGAAAAATGTTGAATACTTCAGTATTATTTTTTCCCACAATCCCTCAGCACTAGTACCTTCTGTTTTTTTTGATAAAAATAAGTTGGACCATTATTTAAGCTTTTATTTTAAAAAACCTGAAACAGAAATTATAATATATGATGAATTGAAAAAAGAAGATATAATAAATGTTTACTCTATTCCAAAGAAAGTTTATAATATGATTGAAAAACTAGATATAAATTTTAATATTTTACATTATAATTCATTACTCCTAAATAAGGTTTTGAACTTATGTTCAAGCAAAAAATTTTCAAAACAACTTTTTGTCCATTTACACTTTGATGCAATGGATCTATTTCTTACCAATAATAATAAGCTAATTTTTTACAATCGATTTGTTGTTAAAAATGAGAATGATTTTATGTATTATCTTTTTTTTGTCGTTGAACAGTTTGATCTTGGTCCCAAGGATTTTGAAATATTCTTTTTAGGAAGAATAGATGCATTTGAGAGTTATTACGATATCGTAAGAAACTACCATTTTTATGTTAGCTTTTCAAATGAAGACGACTATACAAAAATAGAGTTCTCAAAACATCATGCCCCTTTTTTGTTTTCGTGTTTTAATTAATGAGAATTGTCTCTGGAAAATACAAAGGAAGAAAAATTTACCCTCCAAAAAATTTACCCTCAAGGCCAACAACTGATCGGTTAAAAGAAGGATTATTTAATATTTTACAAAACAGATTCGTATATACAAATATTAAAGTCTTAGACCTTTATTCGGGGACTGGAAATATAAGCTATGAATTTGCTTCCCGAGGATCATTAAGTATTACATCTGTAGATCTGAATAGATTATGTGTAAATTTTATAAAAAAAACATCCCTTTTGTTAAATACAAAAATCAATGTAATCCAATCTGATAGTATAAACTATCTAAAAAAAAATAATGAAAAGTTTCATTTAATTTTTGCCGATCCACCTTATAAAATTCGGTATGAGACCTATAAAAATATTATAGATTTAAGTATTGATAAACTGTTAATTGATGGTATGTTAATTATTGAACATAACAAAAAAATTGATCTAAGTATAGAACCTAGCCATCATATGAATCGTAAGTACGGTGACAGTGTTATTTCTTTTTTCAATTCAGATTTTAAAAAAGCAGGCCTGTAAGCCGGATTCTGTCTAGTCTTATCATTTATCTGGGTGTAAAATTACTTTAACACTCTAGCCGCCTACCCTTCTACATTGAACGAGCTATTCTTTCATAGATATACTTGGCGTTGCACCACATAGAGTTTACATGATTTCACTACAGCCTAACTGTACATACTTTCT
>CENP01020190.1_pt1 | contig 21255 bp, 18 predicted proteins | sample 361281 | NCBI WGS metagenome assembly CENP01 (sample SAMEA2591122, study PRJEB7988) | marine metagenome | biome: marine biome (ENVO:00000447); feature: deep chlorophyll maximum layer (ENVO:xxxxxxxx); material: saline water (ENVO:00002010), including plankton (ENVO:xxxxxxxx) | depth 70 m | reverse complement strand
AAAACTATAAAAAAAATATGAAAATAGTAGTTGTAAGTGGTGGTTTTGATCCAATTCATTCAGGACATATAGCCTATTTTAAATCTGCAAAAGAGCTAGGAGAAAAATTAATAGTAGCTTTAAATAGCGATGAATGGCTAATTAACAAAAAAGGTAAGTACTTTATGCCATTCAATGAGCGTAAGTCTATAGTTGAAAACTTATCCTGCGTCGACTTGGTAATAGATTTTGAAGATGATCAATTAGGAAGTGCAAAAAATGCATTGATTAAGGTAAAACAGATTTACCCCAATGATGATATTATTTTTGCTAATGGCGGAGATCGAAATCAAGATAATATCCCTGAAATGTCTGTTAGTAATATAAATTTTAAATTTAGTGTTGGAGGCGATGACAAAAAAAATTCATCTTCATGGATACTTAAGAATTGGCAATACTATCATGAAGAAAGATTATGGGGCTCTTTCTACAATCTTTTTGAAGAAGATCAAGTCAAAGTTAAAGAACTTATTGTTGCTCCAGGCAAAGGAATGAGCTTTCAAAAACACTTTAAAAGAAGTGAAATATGGATGGTTAGTAAAGGCTCATGTATTGTAAATTACAGTAAAAACGATCCTGATAGTAAGCAAAATATTCAGCTAAATAAATTTGATCATTATCTTGTGCCTGTTGGAGAATGGCATCAAATAACTAATCCGTTCAAAGAAACTTGCCATCTAATTGAAATTCAATATGGAGAAGAGTGCGTTGAAGAAGATATTGAACGTACAGAATATTATAAAGAAAAATAATTTATATACTTTTATATTAATATTTATATACAATGCATCATAAAAAACTATTGGCTGGATGGCAGAGTGGTTATGCAGCGGCCTGCAAAGCCGTTTACGCCGGTTCGATTCCGGCTTCAGCCTCCATGCTGGAGTATTAGTTGTATCCTAGTATAATATAAAAAATTTTTTTAAGGAGTTTATATAAGTCTCGCCCGAGTGGTGGAATTGGTAGACACAAGGGACTTAAAATCCCTCGATAGAAATATCGTGCCGGTTCAAGTCCGGCCTCGGGTACCATACTTTGTAAAAATTAAATAGGTATAAAAATTCTATGAACGAAGAAATAAATGAAAATTATCTTGATAGCGAGGTTGATCTAAAAGAATTAGTTCTATTATTTTGGAAGAAAAAGGTCACTATAATTCTATTAACATCAGCATTTGCAGCTTTTTCAGTAGGATATGCTTTATATCTGCCTAATATTTATCAATCTAAAAGCCTCCTGGCTCCTACTGATCAACAAGAATCTTTAAGCTCAAAACTCTCTTCATATAAAAATTTAGCTGGCTTGGCTGGTGTTAATTTACCAGGAACTGGCACAACAAAAACTAATGAAGCAATTGAGAGAATTAGATCTTTTAAATTTTTTTCTGAGCAATTTTTACCATTAATAAAATTAGAAAATTTAATGGCTCTTAAAAAGTGGGTACCTGAAAATAATAGTCTTGTATATGATGAAAGTCTTTTTGATGTAAAGCAAAGTAAATGGATTAGAGATGTTAAATATCCTCTCAAAGTTAAACCGTCTGAACAAGAAGCCTTCTTGACATATCAAGAAATACTTGCCATTAGTGTAGATGATGAAACTGGTTTTGTATCAATCTCAATGGATCACATGTCACCCGTAATAGCCAAAAAATGGTTAGATATTATCATCATGAACATTAACACTAATATGAGAGAGCTTGACAAGGAAAAGGCAAAAAATTCTATTAATTTCTTAAATGAATCTTCTGGCTCAACAAGTGTTCAGTCAATTAAAATCGCTATTGCCGCACTTTTAGAAGAACAAATGCAAACACTTATGCTTGCGTCATCTGATGAAGACTACATTTTTAAAGTAATTGATGCACCTATAGTGCCGGAAATCAAATCATCACCAAGCAGAGCAATAATTTGCATTATTATTACACTGTTAGGAGGATTCTTATCTTTGCTAATTGTGCTAATACAAAGTTATTATAAAAAAATTATAGATTTTTTTGGTAATAACTCTTATTAATTATCTAATAAAAATATTAAAGGGTATGTTATGAATATTAACAAAGTTGCTTTAATTACTGGCATAACTGGACAAGATGGAGCATATTTAGCTGAATTTTTACTTTCAAAAGGCTATGAAGTTCATGGTATAAAAAGAAGATCATCTTCATTTAACACTGATAGAATAGATCATCTTTATCAAGATCCACACCTCGAAGATAGAAAGTTCGTATTACACTATGGAGATCTATCAGATTCTATGAACATAGTAGATATAATAAAAAAAATTAAACCTGATGAAATTTATAATCTTGGCGCACAATCTCATGTGGCAGTTTCGTTTGAATCTCCAGAATATACTGCTGATACAGTGGGAATTGGTGCTTTAAGAATTTTAGATGCTATAAAAATACTAGGCCTTGAAAATAAAACTCGTTTTTATCAAGCATCTACATCTGAATTATACGGTCTAGTGCAAGAGACGCCACAAAAAGAAACGACACCATTTTATCCTAGGTCACCGTATGGTGTTGCAAAACTATATGCATACTGGATAACAATTAATTATCGTGAGGCTTATGGAATTTTTGCCTGTAATGGCATTTTGTTTAATCATGAGTCACCTTTAAGAGGTGAAACATTTGTTACAAGAAAAATAACAAGAGCATTATCTAGAATATCACTAGGACTCGAGAAAAAATTGTATTTGGGTAATCTTGATGCCAAACGAGATTGGGGCCATGCAAAGGACTATATTGAAATGCAGTGGTTAATGTTACAACAAGATAAGCCAGAGGATTACTGCATAGCTACCGGAATGCAGTATTCCGTTAGAGAATTTGTAAATTTAGCATGGAGTTACTTAGGTAAATCTTTAAGATGGGAAGGAGAGGGTTTAGAAGAAAAAGGTTATGATTCCGAAACTAATGATTTAATTGTAGAAGTTGATCCTAGATATTTCAGACCAGCTGAGGTTGAAACCCTATTAGGAGATCCAACAAAAGCAAAAGAAAACTTAGGGTGGAAACCAAAGATAACTTTTGAAGAGATGGTTCATGAAATGATGGAGCATGATCTAAATCTTGCAAACAGAGATGCCTTAGTTAAAGAGCATGGATTTAAAGTACCAGACTATAAGGAATAATCAGTGAATAAAACTGATAAAATATTTATTGCAGGTCATAGAGGTTTAGTTGGATCTGCAATTTTGAGACAACTTCAAAATCGTGGCTTCAAAAATATATTAACAAAAAAACGTAATGAATTAGATTTATGTTCTCAGTCAGATGTTAATTCCTTCTTTAGTATAGAAAAACCAGATTATGTAATCCTAGCTGCAGCTAAAGTTGGTGGTATTTATGCTAATAACACTTATCCTGCTGACTTTATCTATCAGAATTTAATGATTGAAGCAAATATTATTCATGCATCTTATAAATATAATGCTAAACGTTTATTATTTTTAGGTAGCTCATGCATATATCCTAAAAATGCTTCACAACCAATGAAGGAAAGCTCACTCCTTTCTGATGTTCTTGAATCCACAAATGAGCCATATGCCATAGCAAAAATAGCTGGCATTAAGCTTTGTGAGTCATACAACAGACAATATGGAACAGATTTCCGCTCTGTTATGCCGACGAACTTATATGGCATAAATGATAATTTCCATCCAAATAATTCACATGTGATACCAGCACTGATGCAGCGATTTCATTCTGCAAAAATTACCAATAAAAATGAAGTAATTATATGGGGTACTGGTAAACCAATGCGTGAGTTTCTTTATGTTGATGATATGGCAAATGCATCAATTTTTATCATGGATTTAGATAAAAAAGACTATATTCAAAATACTAAACCAATGCTTTCACATATTAATGTTGGCACAGGAAAAGACATTAGCATTAAAGAGGTTGCTGAATTAATGAAAGATATCGTTGGATTTAAAGGTGAAGTAAATTACGATACTTCAATGCCTGACGGCCCTTCAAGAAAATTAATTGATATATCTCTTATTACGAATTTAGGATGGAATCATACCACGAGCTTATCCGATGGCTTAAAAAAGACTTATGATTGGTATGTATCAGAGGTTGCTAGATGAAAATTGCAGTTGCGGGAATTGGTTATGTCGGTCTTTCAAATGCATTACTTTTATCAAAAAATAATGAAGTTGTAGCTATTGATATTAATACTGATAGAGTTGAAATGCTTAATGAAGGTATATCTCCAATTCAAGATTCAGATATTGAAGAGCACATATTACAACATAAAGAAAAATTTACATTAAATCCAAATAAACATATTCCAGATGGATCCTTTTCCGCAACTATTGATAAAGAAAAAGCATATTTAAATGCTTCATATGTAGTTATTGCCACACCTACAAATTATGATGAAGATAGAAATACATTTGATACCTCATCTATTGAGTTAGTAATCGAAGATGCTTTAAATATTAATGAAGATGCATATATTATTATTAAATCAACTATTCCAGTTGGATATACAGAAAGTATTAGAAAAAAATACAATAATCAAAATATTGTGTTTTCGCCTGAATTCCTAAGAGAAGGAATGGCTCTTCATGATAATTTATATCCGTCACGAATAATCATAGGAGAAAATTCTAAAAAGGCTAAAGATTTTACTGAGCTTTTGGCGGAAGCAGCATTAAAGAAAGATATTAAAATCTTAATGATGAATTCTACTGAAGCTGAAGCAGTTAAACTATTTAGTAACTCATATTTAGCTATGAGAATTGCTTACTTTAATGAATTAGATTCCTATGCTGAAAAATATAATCTTTCATCCAAAAATATCATTGAGGGAATGGGTTTTGATTCTAGAATTGGTCTTCATTACAATAATCCATCTTTTGGTTATGGGGGCTATTGCCTTCCCAAAGACGTAAAGCAACTAATAGCAAATTTTGATGAGGTTCCTCATGCATTGATTAGTGCCATACTGGATTCAAATAAAATTAGAAAAGAATTTATTGTCAGTTCAATTGTTAAGAAAAATCCAAGAGTGATAGGCATTCATCGCTTGGTTATGAAAAAAGATAGTGATAATCTCAGAGAGCCTGCAATCATAGATATTATTAAAATAATAAAATCTAAATTCAAGACTATAAAAGTGGTTATTTACGAACCCATTCTTTCCACAGAGGGATTTAAAGAATTCATGGGTTGTAAAATATTAAGTAATATCGATGAATTTAAAGAACAAAGCAATTTAATTGTTGCGAATAGATTTTCAGATGAGCTAAAAGATGTAGAAGATAAAATTTATTCAAGAGACTTGTATAATAGTAATTAAATTTTATTAGAAATATGAAAAGATTTTTATAAAATTTAAAATAAAAAATGTATAAATTAATAAAACAATTTTTTTCTATATTAACCTCTCAACAGAGAAAAAAATTTTTATGGATGCAGCTTTTAGTAATTTTGTCAGCTTTTGGAGAGATTGTTGGCATTGCATCTATAATCCCTTTCATGACCTTAGTTGGTGACACAAACATATTAAATGAACCAAATTACTTATCCAACTTATATGCAAACACTGGCTTTGATACAGAATTAGAGTTTGTTTTTATGGTTGGTGTTTTCGTATTGATTGTATTGGTTTTGTCATCATGTATTTCAATTTTTACAATTTGGCGATTATCAATGTTTGCAGCTCAAATAGGGACTGAAATTGGTGATAGATTGTATAATTTTTACCTAAAACAAAGTTGGTTATTTCACTCTTCAATCAATAGCTCTGAACTGACAAATAAAGTTGTAAACGAAACAACAAGAATAACTAACGGAATATTAATGCCTCTTGTAACAATGAATGCTCGTATAGCACTAGCTTTTTTCATGCTAACTGGTCTTTTTATATATGACCCGTTAGTTGCAACTACTGGAGTGTTTGTTTTCGGAATAGCATATGTGTTCTTATTTTTTTTTGTAAGATCTAAATTGCTTTATAATGGAAAAAAAATATCAGAAATATATGGCACTAGATACTTATTGCTTAATGAGGGATTTGGCGGTATCAAAGATATTCTTCTTTACGGTAGGGCTAATAATTTTGTCAATCGTTTTAATAATTCTGGCATGAAATTAGCATATAGTCTTGGAAACAACCAGGCTCTTACTTTAACCCCTAGATATTTTATAGAATTAATTGCATTTGCAATAATAATAATTTTGACATTATATTTGATACTAAATCACAAAGGTGATTTGGGTATTGTTATTCCCTTGCTTTCTGTTTACGCAGTCGCTGCTATAAAAATACTTCCAGCTTTTCAGCAAATTTATCTAAGTGTTGCTAATATAAAAGCTAGCATGCCTGCATTTGAGGCTATCGAAGAAGATCTTTCCAAGTCTATGTTATTAGATAACAAAACTTTGGAATTTGACGAAAGGTATTTGCAACCTAAGGAAAAAATTTTAATTGAAAATATTTCTTTTACATATCCTAAAAAATCTGAGCCTGTTCTAAATAATACAGATATTAGTATTCCTATTAATAGTGTAATTGGTATAGTTGGCCCGTCTGGATCAGGAAAGTCAACATTGGTAGACATAATACTTGGCTTAATAAAACCACAAAAAGGAAATTTAAAAATTGATGAATTAATTATTGATAGTAATAATCTCAGGTCCTGGCAAAACTGTATTGGTTTTGTTCCTCAAAGTATTTTTCTATCTGAGGGGAGTATTTTAGAAAATATTACTTTTGGAATTGAAGATTCAAAGATCGACTTTGATAGGGTAAATAGGGTAATTAAGCTATCTCATCTCGATGAGCTTATTCCAACTCTAGAAAATGGCGTTAATACTAAAGTTGGAGAAAGAGGAGTTCAATTATCTGGAGGACAACGCCAGCGAATAGGTATTGCAAGAGCTCTTTATAAAAAATCTGAAGTTCTTGTTTTTGATGAGGCAACAAGTTCACTTGATGGAATTAGTGAAAGAATGATTATGGATGCAATTGATAGTTTTATTGGTAAAAAAACTATAATAATTGTTGCTCATAGACTAAAAACAGTTGAACGATGTGACAAAATTATTTATTTTGATAAAGGAACAGTCATAGATGAAGGTACATACGATGAGCTGATCGAAAGAAATCCAAACTTTAAAAAGATGGCTCAAGTTCATTGAGGCCTAGTTAATTCAATGTTGGATAAACTAGTAAGCATTAATTTAACAACCTATAATCGAGCTCATCTTTTATCTAGATGTTTGGATAGTATATTAAAACAAACATATAAAAATATTGAAATTGTCATAGTTGATGATTGCTCAATAGATACTACAGAAAACTTAGTTAAAGCATATCAAAAAAAATATAATTTTATTAAATATTTCAAACACGAAAGAAACAAAGGAAATGCATACTCAAGAAATACAGCGATCAAAAAATGTAATGGTTATTACGTTGCATTTATGGATGATGATGATGAGTGGATTGATATAGAAAAAATCTCTAAACAAATAGAAATTTTTGAAACATCAGATAAAAATTTAGGCATTATATGCACTGGCATATTAAGACGTCGTTCTGATGGCTATGAGTTAATAGAAGAAGCTATTAAGCCAAATAACTTGAAAAGCAGAATTCTTATGGGAGGACTAATACATAACTCCACTGTGCTTACTAAAAAAAATATATTATTAGAATTAGGAGGATTCAACTTAGATCTTCCTAGAGGTATTGATTATGAATTTTTTATTAGAACTGTTTTAAAACATAATTACAATGTGTATTTTTTACCAGATATCACAACTAAATATTACGAAGACAGTTCGAATCGAATGACAAAAAAAGATGATAATTATAAAACTGTTAAGAACAATATTTTTTTGCAGCGTTATATATTAAAAACTTATGCAAAGCATTATATTTTTAGACCACAATCACTTATCAATCGATTATCTATAATATTTAAATTACAATTAAAGCTAGTTATATTAGGAAACAAGCTATTAAGAAATATAATTTATAAAAGTCAATCATAATTGAGACAATAAATATTTTTCATCTTAAACATGTCTATTAATTCAAGAAAGACAATTGATCATTTACTTTTATTGATGACAATAGCTGTTTCTGGCTTTCCATTTTTTTCTTCTACTGTTTTATTTATTCCTTTATTTATAGTTCTTTTTACAGTTTTTCTTTTAAGAAAAAGAAAGTTTGATACTGTTTTTGTATTAGCAATTATCTTTTTAGTATTTATAACCGCAATGCAAACTGTGGTTTTCAACTTCTTTTCTATTCAAACTTCTGCAGGGGTATTTTTAAGATTAATTAACGGGTACTTGATAATCAAAATTTTAAGAGATAATTTTGCAAATTATTATGTAAATATATTATTTGGTTTATCTCTTATCTCACTTATCTTTTATATACCAATAATTTTATTACCTGGATTCGATCTCTTCTTAATAAAAATAGCATCATTTATGGATGTGTTAAATATTGCTGACTCAGACGCTGATTCTTTAATTATTTACACTCTTCATCACTTGACACTTTCAAGAAACACTGGGCCATTTTGGGAAGCTGGAGCTTTTGGCGGATACTTGGTTATTGCTTATATTTTTAATAGATTCTCTAAAAGTAAGAAAAAAAAGACAAAGGAATTTTTATTACTTGTAACAATATTAACGACATTTTCCTCAACCGCATATTTTGTAATTTTTTTCTTTATTTTTGCCTTTTATTTCAGATATATAAAAAACTTCTTTATTAAGATATCTTTTATTTCATTGCTTACTGTCATGGGTTATTTTGTTACCTTTGAGTTACCTTTTTTAGGTAATAAAGTTTCAACTCAAGTTAAGGATGCTTCACAGGTTAATAACCCATATCTGGATAGCACAAACTCGCAAAGATTTCTTAGCATATTAAGAGATTATGAAGATTTTAAGGGTCATGAATTTTTTGGGAGAGGGTCAAATCCTATAACAAGATATTCATATGATCCTGATAATCAAATAAGAACAGTTGGTCTTACCGATATATTGGTTAGAATGGGTCTTCCATATTTTTTATTTATGATCTTTTTATTGCACCGATCTATGAAGTATTTTACAAGTTTTTATAATTTTAATGGAGCTATATATTACAATTCTTTTCTTATAAGTATTATCTTAACTTTAATGTCGCAAGTGTATTTTAATCATCCAGTTTTTTGGAGTTTATTGTTTTTATCATGTGTTTATAGGAAATAAAAAATTATGATTTATGTCATCACGCCTACATTTAATAGAGTCGGTTTTACCAGACAATATTTAGAAGCCTTAGAGAAGCAGACCGTTAAAAATTTTAAAACTATAATTATTGATGACTGCTCAACTGATGGAACTCAGGAAATGATTGAATATAATTTTCCTAATGTAGTTTTACTAAAAGAAAAAGGAGATTTATGGTGGGCAGAAGCTACAAATATCGGTGTTAAGTTTGCTATCGATAATGGAGCAACTCACATTATTACATTGAATGATGATACTGTGCCAGAAAATGATTTTATTGAAAAAATGATGTATTGGGCATCAATAAAGCCAAATGTTCTTCTTGGCGCAGTTGGAGTAAGTAACAAAACAAATAAAATTATATTTGGTGGAAAAAATATAGATTGGAAAAATAGATCAATAAAAGACTTATTAGATACTTTAGATGAAAATGAGCTATATGGATTACATGAAGTTAATTTTTTTCCTGGAAGAGGACTATTAGTTCCAGTAGAAGTTTTTAATGAAATAGGATTTTATGATTCTAAAAATTTTCCACAAACAATTGCTGATCTAGATTTTACTCACCGTGCATATGATGCTGGATATAAGATTTTTTGCAATTATGATGCAAAAATAATGATCTATGAGGATGAAAGTGCAAATTCATATTATAAAAAAAATAAATCTATTAAAAACTATATGATGCATTTATTTAGTAAAAAAGGTGGAGGCAACATCTTTAGGTTTATTAAATATGCATATAAAAACTGTCCTAAAGAGTATCTATTTTTATTTATTTTAAGGGGTTTGTTTGGAAGATTGCTTGGTTATTGGCGAAAATGACTTTAAGAACATATATTACCATTATTTTATGAATTATAAATTATCACCAATCGTAATTTTTTCTTACAACCGCATTGAGCCATTGATAATTTCACTTAATGCACTAAAAAAAAATTCCTTAGCGCAATACTCAGATGTGATTCTTTATTCTGATGGTTACAAAGAAGATAAGGAAGGCATTGATGAAATAAAAGTAAATGAGGTGAGGTGTTACTTAAAAACTTTTAATGGTTTTGGTAGTTTTACGGTCGTTGAAAGAGAAAAAAACTATGGCCTTGCTCAAAATATAATTCAAGGTGTTTCAGAAATAATTAATTCTCATGGATCGGTTATAGTTCTTGAGGATGATCTAGTAACAAGCTGTAATTTTCTCTCTTTTATGAATCAATCTTTAGAATATTATAAGAACCGTAATGATATATTTTCAGTTTCTGGTCACTCAATTAATTTACCTTCATTGTCTATGTTTCAAGAAGATACATACTTGCTATATAGGCCATCATCATGGGGATGGGCAACATGGAAAGATCAATGGAATTCTGTAGACTGGATGGTTAAAGATTATAAAGACTTCATATCTGATAAAGATCAAATTAAGAAATTTAATACTGGTGGCGTTGATATGACTAAAATGCTAAAAGGTTTCATGGAGGGTAAAAATAACTCATGGGCAATTAGATGGTCTTACGCGATGCACAAACAAAATAAGTACTGCGTATATCCAACTGTATCTAAGGTAAATAATATTGGTTTTGGTCCTGATGGAACACATTGTAAAGGAGATAATATATATGATGGTACAATTGATGAAGGTAAAAATGAAAGCTTTCATTTTAGTGATATGCAAGAACCCAACTATAAGATAGCAAAAGAATTCAAACACCACATGGGCTACATAAATAAATTTATTAAAAAATTAAATTTTAAATTTAACAATTTTTTTCATTTAAAATGATTATTGAGTTCAAGGAAGCTTTATAAAAATGAAAATAATGGGCTTTGATGTTTATGAAGGTAAGTTAGAATCAATTGATATATCTTCTAAGACTATAATAAATACACTCAATGCACATTCTTATGTTGTTTCAAAGAATGACTCTCAATTTAAAATAGCACTGTTAAATTCAGATATTCTTTTACCTGACGGAGTTGGCATAGTTTTAGCTGCAAAGCAAATATATCAAAAGTCAATAAAAAAAATAGCAGGATCAGACTTGCATAAGTTTCTTCTCAAAGTCATGAATAATTCTAATGGAAAAGTTTTTTATATGGGATCGTCAATAGACACCTTAACAAAAATTGAAAAAAAAGTTGGTATTGATTTCCCGAATATATCAGTAATGACACACTCCCCTTCGTATAATCTTTCTTTTTCAGAAACTGAAAATAAACTCATAATAGATAAGATTAATGCTTTTAAACCTGATGTAATTTTTGTTGGTATGACAGCTCCAAAACAAGAGAAATGGCTTGAGATGAATAAGGAATTACTAAATTTTAAAGTAGCTGCTTCAATTGGAGCAGTCTTTGATTTTTATGCAGGTACAATAAAAAGACCAAATAAATATATTAGATACCTAATTGGTGAGTCGTTAGCAAGATTTTTAAAAGAACCAAAAAGGCTGTGGAGAAGGAATTTCATAAGCATACCTTTATTCCTAATAGACATCTTGTATTTTAAGCTTAAGAAAAAATAATTAATAAATTATTATGATTATTTTTAAAAATTTACCAAACGAAAAGCCATATAAGATTTTTAAAGAAAAATATGAGGTATCACTTGAAGCAAATCAACAGCACATTGAAGCAGCAAGCATCTCATCTTTTTCAAAAGAACACAATGAAGTAAGTTCTAGATTTGTTAATTTAAAATTTATATTAAATGAAGATTTTATTTTTTTTTCAAATTATAACTCTTCTAAGGCTAAAGATTTCATTCATCACAAACAAATAGCAGCACTAATTTATTGGGAAAAAATAAATTTTCAGATAAGAATTAAAGCGGTAATAAAAAAAACTTCAAGGCAATCTAACTTACATTATTTTCAATCTAGAGATAAGAAAAAAAATGCTTTATCCATTTCTTCATTTCAGTCTAAACAAATCGATTCTTATGATAAAGTAAAGAAAAACTATAAAAATGTTTATGAGTCCTCTAATTTAAATTATTGTCCAGATTACTGGGGAGGCTTCTCATTTACTCCATATTATTTTGAATTTTGGCAAGGCCACGAATCTAGATTAAATATAAGAGATGTTTATGAAAAGAACAAAAACAAATGGGTGCACAAGGTTTTAGAGCCATAAAAATTTGCGTATTTTAACAATTAGTATAAAATCTCTCACAAAAATTTATGCTAAAAAAATACTACATCATCATATCTAAATATTAAGTAATGAATCAATAATTTATAACTTTTACAGGTATCTCTCATAACCACTAATAAAAAACAATTACTCCCAATCAATGACATGATAAAAGCTAAAGAGGTTTTATTGGTTCATGAGAATGCTGAAAAAAAGGGTATAGTAAGTATTGAGGAAGCGCTGAATACTGCAAAATCAGCATCTTTAGATTTGGTTCAGGTATCACCAGCTGGTTCGCATCCAGTTGTTTGTAAAATTTTAGATTATGGAAAATATCTTTTTGATAAAAAGAAAAATCTTTCTGCATCAAAAACAAAAATAAAAAGAAATACTACAAAAGAGATTAAATTTAGACCTTCTACAGATATTGGGGATTACAATATTAAATTAAATAAGATTAAAAGCTTTATTCTTGATGGAGATAAGACTAAAATAAGCGTCCGCTTTAGAGGCAGAGAAATACTAAATAGTGATTTGGGATTAAGATTGTTAAACAATATTAGAGATGAGTTAGAAGATATTGCTCAAGTTGATCAAGATCCATCTTTAGAAGGAAGACAATTACTAATGGTTCTTTCGCCTTTAAAGAAAAAATAAATATAAATTTACAATAAATCATGGGATATAAACTAAAAACACATTCTGGAGCAGCCAAGAGATTTAAAAAGACTGGATCTTCAGTTAAAAGTAGAAGTGCAAACAGAAATCATATTCTAACCAAGCAATCTACAAAGCGAAAAAGGCATAATAGAGGGTTAAATAAAATATCCGGAGTAGTCCTTAAAATGGCTTCTAAATTGTTAAATAAATAGAAAGGTACGAATTATGCCAAGAGTAACTAAATCACTAACAGCTAAGACTAAACATAAAAAAATACTCAAATCTACCAAGGGTCATTATGGAGCTAGAAGTAGGTTATTTAAAACAGCCAAGCAATCAAACATAAAAGCATTGCAATATGCATTTAGAGATAGAAAAAATAAAAAAAGATCCTTTAGGTCGCTCTGGATTGCAAGAATAAATGCTAGCTCTAAAGATTTGGGGGTATCCTACTCTCGCCTAATAAGCTCTATGAATTCAAAAGATATTCTTTTAAATAGAAAAATACTATCAGAAATTGCCACCTCTGATGCCCCAACATTTAAAAAGATTGTTGAATTAGCAATAAACTAATATTAGGTAAGATGTCACACAATAAGGACATTCTACTGCCAAAAACTACACATAATTTTGGCGCAGCGCATCCCATAAACCAAATGAAAGATTTTTTAATGGGATCTTTGGAGAATATGGGTTTCAAATCTATATATGGTCCTGAAATTGAAACAGAACAATTTAATTTTGATATGCTTAATATCAAGAAATCTCATCCTGCTCGCCAAATGCATGACACCTTTTATGTTAATGAAAAATCTTATGTATTAAGAACACATACTTCACCAGTACAAATAAGAGGTATGCTTGATTCAAATCCTCCATTAGCATTTATATCAGGTGGGAAAGTTTATAGAAAAGATGATGATGCTACTCACTTACCAATGTTTCATCAAGTTGAAGGGATTTATGTTGATGAAGACGTAAACTTTGCTAATTTAAAATACTTAATCTATGAAATAGTTAACTTAATATTTGGTAATAATGTTGATATTCGTTTTCGTCCTTCTTACTTTCCATTTACAGAGCCATCTGCAGAAGTTGATATTTTATCTGAAGAAGGTAAGTGGTTGGAAATATTAGGGTGTGGAATTGTCAATCCGGTCGTTTTAGAAAATTGTGGTATTGATTCTAATAAATTTTCTGGACTAGCATTTGGGTTGGGTATTGAAAGAATCGCAATGCTAAAGTTTGGTGTCAAAGATATAAGAGACTTCTACAAATCTAATTTAGATTTTCTAAATCAATTTAAATGAAAATAGCATATAGTCATATTGTAAGACATATTAAATCAAATCCAGATTTAACTGAAGTTTCAGAAAAACTATTTCAACTTGGGCATGAGCATGAGATTCTGAATGAGAGTATATTTGATATAGAGATTACACCAAATAGAGGAGATTGTTTGTCAGTAAACGGCATCCTAAGAGATCTTAAGTTGTTTTATGAAATTGATTTAGATCATGAAATTTATGATAAACAACTCAAGAATTTTGATTTTAATTTTATAAACAACGCAAAACAGCATTGTAAGAATATTTCCTTTCTTAAGATAGACATAAAAGATATACCAAAAAATTATAATACTTACATAAATGATTATTTTTTAGACCTAGGAATAAGTAAAAAAAATTTTTTTACCGATGTATCCAATTATATTTCGTATGAAACTGGACAACCAACTCATTGTTATAAGTTTGATCAGATTGATAATTTTATTAAATTAGATATTATTAAAGAAGACGCAGAATTCTTCACCCTATTAGATAAGAAAATTAAGCTTACTGGAGAAAATTTAGTCTTCCTCAACAGAAATAATGAAGTTATAAACCTTGCTGGCATTATGGGGGGCAAGAAAAGTGCTTGTGATCATAGAACAAAATCTGTAATTGTAGAATGTGCTTACTTTGACCCTGAAATGATCTTAGGTAAAGCAGTTAGGTTTAATCTTAATTCTGATGCCGCTCATAAATTTGAGAGAAATACAGACCCATTATGTCACAATTACGTCCTAAGAAGATTCTTAAAAATAGTTGAAGAGCATACAGAAATTATTAATGTGGAAGTATTTACAGATAACTCAATTGATGAGGATGAGTTTATTAATAAAATAAGCTTTGATACTAATAAAGCTAATCAAATATTGGGTACAAACATAAATAAAAATGACTGTATTCAATACCTTACAAAACTTGGCTTCAAGTATATTGATAATTCATTTATAGTTCCGTCATATAGACATGATGTCAAAACATTAAATGATTTATCTGAAGAGTTAGCTAGATCTATTGGATATGATCAAATTAAAGATAAAAATTTCACGATAAATTTTTATGAACAAAAGCAAATAGTTGATGATGAACAAGCATTAAAAGAAGTTCTAATTAAAAATGGTTTTTATGAAGTAATTAACGATCCATTTGTTTCATTTAATGAAGGCTTTGGAATTAGTGTTGATAATCCATTGGATAGCAAAAGAAAATATCTAAGAACCGATCTAAAGAGCTCATTAATTCAAAATCTTATCTACAATGAAAGAAGACAACAGGATAGTATTAAATTTTTTGAATTTTCAGATTTATATAGCACAAAGGAAATTGTTAAAAAAAGAGTTCTAGCTATTATTGCTAGCGGAAGAATAGATAAAAATTTTAGGGACTTCTCAAAAAAAATTACAAATGAGTATGTTACAAATATTCTTTCTGATTATATTTCTGACTCTGATTTAAATTTCATACCAATTTCAAGAGAATCGATGAATTCAAAATCTAAAAATCATATAAGCTATGTTGAGATTGAAGTTATATCAAATGGGTTATCGAAACATGAGCCAAAAGACCATAAAATAGAAAAGGATATACATAATTATAAATATAATCCTGTTTCAGATTTTCCTAAGTCTCATAGAGATTTATCTTTTGCTGTTAAGGATTTTTCTAGCTTGACTAAACTTGAAGAGACATTATTAAATTTTGACAATGAGCTTTTGAAAGATGTTTTTGTATTTGATTATTATAATAATACAAGTAAAGAAGAGATTAAAATTGGTTTCAGATTTACTTTTCAGAGTGATTCTGAAACTATTACGGACGAAGATGTTGAATTAGCAATGAATCAAATAATAAAATTATCCTTAGACTTTAATGGGGTTCAAATACCAGGCATGAGAACTTATTAAAATAAGCATGCATTATAAGACCACCTCAGATATAATTCCAAAATTAGGTAAATTAGAAACACATATTTAAGTCATGAAAAAAAATAATATTTTTGTACTTCTTTTAGCATTTCCATTACTTCAGGCTCAGGAACTTGATCCAAATTTTTTGAATAGCCTGCCAGATGATATCAGAAATGATATATTATCAAAAGCTCAAAATAGCCAAAAATCAGCTGAACCAAATTATCGCTCATCGGAATTTTCTAGTAAGCTTGAGTTAGAAGATAGTGTATTCAAATTAAAAGAAAAACTAGAAGATAATCTTCAAATACTTGAACAAAGACTTCAATCTGATAAAAAAATTGTCGATGAACTTCAGGTGTATGGGTCAAACTTTTTTAGCACATTTCAAACGTCTTTTATGCCGACCAATGAACCTAATCCAGATTCATCTTATAGATTGGATGCAGGAGATACTCTTAAAATTCAAATGATTGGACAACAAGATATTATTGATACTTTTTTAGTTTCTGGAGATGGTTCAATTAATATTCCTGATGTAGGAAAAATTGTTGTTGCAGGACTAACTTTAAACGACGCTATATCGATTATAAAAAACAAGGTAACAAATATATTTATAGGTACTGAAGCATTTGTAACACTTGATGGCATTAGAGATGTTGACATTTTAGTATCAGGAAATGCATTGAATCCAGGTGTTTACACCTTAACTGGAAACTCAAATATATTACATGCCTTAACAATGGCTGGAGGTATTAGTGAATTTGGCTCATTTAGAAATATAAATCTTATAAGAAATAGCAAGGTTGTAGAGACATTAGATATTTACGACCTACTAATAGAAGGAAAGTTTATACCAAAAAAACGTTTAAGGTCTGGGGACATAATCTTTGTTGAAGAAAGAAAAAATTTAGTTGAAGTTTCTGGTGCCGTAAAAAGGCCAGCTATTTATGAACTAAATGATAATCAATCTCTTAGCCAAGCTCTAAATTATTCATATGGCCCTAAGATCACTGCTGATATGAGGAATGTCTATCTTGAAAGAATTTTAGATGGCGTTTTAAGAATTATCCCAATAGTTAATATAGCTCAATTTGAAAACATCCAACCAAATGATGGCGATAAGATATATGTAAGAGAATATCCGTTTAGAATTGCTTCAATTAATGGCGCGGTATTAAAACCAGGTAGCTATAAAATGGCAGAGGGAGAAACTCTGCAAGATCTTATTAACAAAGCGGGTGGCTTTACTTTGAATGCTTATCCTTTTGGAGCTATATATGAAAACCCTGAAGCTTTAAAAATAAATAATGAGGCTAAAGATATTTTATACGATCAGTTTTTGGATAATATTATATCTATGAGTCAACAAAATATTGGTGAAAATATTAACTTAACCCCGATAATGACTCTTGCATCTGATATTAAAAACTCACCTCCCAATGGCCGAATTGTTGTAGACATCACCAATGAAAACTATGGTAATGACTTAAATATTATGGACGGAGACAGCGTATTAATTCCAGAAAGTACAAATAATGTTTATGTTTACGGGGAGGTCTCTAAAGAGGGTGCTGTAACCTTTGAGTCAAATCAAAATTTAGAACACTATATAGATAAAACTGGTGGCTATAAGCAATTTGCAAACTTCGAATCCATATATATACTTCATCCAAATGGAGAGACGTTAAGATTTTCACAAAAAAGAAACATTTTTGAGAGAGAGCCTAAAAATAATATAAGAATTTATCCAGGCTCCGTTATATTTGTTCCTAGAAAAATAGATGATTCTGCAACAAGGAGGCTTGCAACTCAGGCATACGTTTCAATTCTAGGAAATATAGGAGTTGCTCTTGCGTCTTTATCTGCCATTAACAATAATAATTAGATAGAGACCATGAATGCTAAAACTCTGTCACATATTATTTATTAGAAATTATTGTCTAGCACTAATCCTCCTTTGTACTTACAGCTATTCAGATAGTTTTGATTACAATCTATATAACAATCATGGTGTTGTTGGACTAATAAATACACCATCAGCAAGGTTTTTCAATGAAGGAGCTCATGGTTTTACTGTATATGCAGGTAAACCAGATACAAAAGTTACTATGACCGCTTCTCCTTTTGACTGGATGGAGGCGTCGTTGTTCTATGGAAGTGTTGACGGAAAACGTTATTGCCCTCAAACATACGACCCAATATGCAGTCAGGATTATAAAGATAAGGGCTTTAATTTTAAGTTTAGAATTAAAGAAGAGGGAATTTGGCCGGCTATCGCTTTAGGCTTTAATGATATCTCAGGAACAGGTCTATATAGTTCAGAATATGTGGTTGCAAGCTATGGTATTAATAATACCGATTTTCATTTTGGTTTGGGTTGGGGGAAGATGAGCTCCAGATACACTGTAAAAAACCCATTAGGATATTTGCATGATAGTTTTTTCTATAGACCTGTTGAAAACGTTGCATATAATCAGACTAACAAGGGCGGAAGATTTAGCCCAAAATCCTATTTTTCAGGAGAAAATGCTTCACCTTTTTTTGGAGTTTCTCATGTAATAAATAATAAATTACGTTTTAAATTTGAGTATGACCCTACAAATACTGATTGTCCGATAAACACAAATTGTATCGAATTTGAAAATGCTAAAAGTGATTTTTCTTTTGGATTTGATTATAAAATTAATGAAAATTTTTCATTTGGGTTATTTAACGAAAGAGGAACACATACCTCTGCTAGAATTGTTTATAAGTTGAATCCAAGATCATACAACTCAAAACCAAACCTCAAGAAAGGTCAGTATGATGAAAATGATAATAAATATTCTAAATTTATTAAAAATTTAGAATCTAATGATATTGGAGTAAATAAAATAATTGAAAGCTCTGAGTCGATTGGTGTTGAACTAACTACATTCATGCATCCAAATTTAAATAAAATTGAAGAGATTATAAGTTTTGCATCTATGGATGCTGGAATCAATAAGGATATAAAAAAAGATTTACGTATAGCAGATTTACAAGCTGTCTCCGAATACGATCAAAGGTATGAAAATAATGCTGCGTTAATTTATCAAAGGCAACCACAACAAAATTTTTCTATGAACAATAGGATTGTATTTAGACCTTTTTTAGCAGCAAGAGAAGGATTTTTTAAAGGCGCAATAATGCTAGAGAACGATAATGAATATGTTATTAAAGATAATTTCTTTTTCTCCTCTAATTTGAAATATTCCATGTGGGATAATTTTAGTGATTTGTATGTGCCCCCAAGAGATGTAGGTCCTAATCAGGTTAGAACAGATGTAAAAGATTATCTTAAGGGCTTTGAAAATAAGGTAGTTATAGGAAGGGCACAATTTGATTATCATTTAACCCCAAAAAAGAATCACCATATTATGGCAACTGCAGGAATATTTGAGGAGATGTTTCAAGGGTTTGGAGGGGAGTATCTTTATTATGATCCAAATACTAACTATGCAATTGGTTTTGAAGTATTTAAAGTGAAAAAAAGAGATTATGAGATGCGCTTCGGAACCTTGGATTATGAAAATATTGTTAGTAGCATAAATTATTACCATAGAAATTATGGATCTGTACCATTTGATATGAAAATTTCTGCCGGTGAATATTTAGCTGGAGATATAGGCGCAACTATCGAATTTTCAAGAACATATAAAAATGGAATAAAATTTGGTGTATTTGCTACCTTTACTGATGTTTCATTTAATGATTATGGAGAGGGGAGCTTCGATAAAGGAATTTTCTTTAATATTCCAATATATGGAAATTTAATTAATTATACCTGGAAGCCTCTAACAAAAGATCCGGGTACCAAACTTAGCAGGAAACATACAATTTATGATCTCTTGGTTAGATTTAAACCTATCAATTAAATTGTTCATTCATAAATTATAATTACATATTAATTGGCACAGATATTGCAATGTTTGTTAATGCAGTAACCATGGTAAATACTTATTTGGTAATTGTTTTTAAAATTAGTACGATATTAGAATAAAAAGTATTATAATTGTTTATAAATTACAATTTTAAATATTTTATGTGTAAAATAAACCAATTTATCTTACAATAGCTAACAGACATTAACTTGGGTGAGGAAAGTTATGAAAAAATCACATTTTGCGTTTAGTACATTAATAATTACATTTTTAACTCTTAGCATTAGTTTATATGCAGCCTCTAATGCAGATGCAGATATTTCTAATATAGGTGATTTACAATCAGTTGAAAAACCTATAGATTCTATGACTGAATCTGAGCTTAAGGATAAACAAGCAGATTTACTTGCTGAAGAGAAAGAGCTAGTTGCATTAGTTGCAACAACACAGAGTCCAAGCGCCTTAAAATCTATCATTGAGCGTCTAGGCCAAATTACTAAAGAGCTTAATGCTGTGCAGCAGGCTTTAGCCTTAGCAACTTCAGCTGCAGTGATTTCAAATATAACAGACGACGGATATAACGATAACGTTCCTCCAGTTATAACATTGAATGGTAATTCAACAGTTACTGTAGAGCTAGGAACATCGTATTCTGACGCAGGTGCTACTGCAAATGATGCATTTCATGGATCAACACCTGTTGTTTCATCTGGTTCTGTTGACGTAAATACAGTAGGTTCATATATTATTACTTATACTGCTACTGATCTAGATGGCAATACAGCTACCGCAACAAGAACTGTTAACGTTGTTGATACAACTGCTCCAGTAGTTACAGTTACTGGTGACAATCCAGCTACTGTTGAATTAGGGGCTTCATACACAGATGCTGGTGCTACTGCATCGGATGCTTCTGGTGATGTCAGCGTTGTAACCTCTGGTTCAGTTGAAACAAGTACAGTGGGAACATACACGCTAACATATACAGCTACAGATGCTTCTGGAAATGTTGGAACTGCAAC
>CENP01239168.1_pt1 | contig 21264 bp, 22 predicted proteins | sample 361281 | NCBI WGS metagenome assembly CENP01 (sample SAMEA2591122, study PRJEB7988) | marine metagenome | biome: marine biome (ENVO:00000447); feature: deep chlorophyll maximum layer (ENVO:xxxxxxxx); material: saline water (ENVO:00002010), including plankton (ENVO:xxxxxxxx) | depth 70 m | reverse complement strand
CTAATAGCTCAATTGGCTTGATTTATGCACTGAAAAAAATTTTCAATATTAAAATATTAGATGATGAATGCTTTAATAATTGGTTTAGGAAATATTGGTTTAAGACATTTACAAGGTTTATCAAATTTAAATAATGATGAAATCAATGTTTATTTATTTGATAAATCTAATAAATATTTTTCAAAATTTAAAAATGAATTAAAAAGTCTTGAAAAAAAAATCGCAATAAACTTTGTTTCAAATAATATAAATAATCTTTCTAAAATTAATTTTGATATCACAATAATCTCAACTGACGCAAGTCAAAGAATAGAAATTTTAAATAATATTGTAGACAGTCTTAATTCAAGATTTATTTTATTAGAAAAACCTATCTGCAATTCTATTAAAGATCTTGAAATTTTAAAAAAAAGCAATTTTAAAAATGTATATGTTAATTTTCCTAGAAGATATTGTAATTGGCATAATAAAATAAAAAAAAAAATTATAAATGATTATTCTAATCATAAATTAAAAGTAGAGATAACAGGTAGAAATTTGGGCATTGCATGTAACATAAGTCACTATGTGGATCTCGTTCATTCCTGGACCGGCCAATATCCGATTGATATTAACCACTCTGAATTAAGTAATTGGAAAAAAACAAAAAGAGAAGGCTTCTTTGATTTGGATGGAAAGATAAAAGTCACATTTAGAAAAAATCATGTTTTAAATATTTGTTCAGATGTGAAATACAATTCTATGAAAATTAATATAACTGGAGATAATAATAATATTTGTTTAATAGATTACAAAAAGGGTTCAGCAATATTTAAAGACAAAGTAATTTTAAATGGAAATTACAAGTTACAAAGTGACACAACAAACGTTCTTTATGAAAAATTGATAAATAAAAAAATAGACCAGATATGTGATCTTAAAACAGCAGTTAGATGTTATGAAAAAATATTGTATTCTTTTATCGAACATTGGAACAAAAGAAATAAATCAAACTTAAAACAAATAATGATTACATAATTGTTTCAAGAATCTTTTGAGCTTTATAAGCATCAGTTAAGTTAGCCGAGCTTTTTGTTTTTGAACCACAAATTTTATTATAAAAATTAATACCTTGTTTAAAAAAACCTGGTTTAATATTTTTGAATTTTTTCATTCCTTCAAAGACATGACTAGAACGAATTAGTTTTGGAGAATAACTCCTAAGCGGGTATTTTTTATTTGGTTCTTTCACAGCTATGCCTCGAAAAATTTCACATTTTTCAAAGGGTTTCAATAAGAGTCTTTCTATGCCATTTTCAATTTCAAGAGAAAAGTTATCAGGAGAATTTGAGTTTATAATAAGATTGCATATATGTTTTTTTTTTGATTTTAAAACTGCAAATCTGCCAGAGTCAAAATTGTTTAATCTAATCTTATTTTTATAAATAACCTCAAGATCTCCAAAAATATATCTTAAAGCATCTATACCATGTACTGCATTTTCAAAAATATTATTGAATTTTTTTATTTCAGAATTTTTTCTTTTTACAAATACTGGAAGTTTCATATTACATAAAACTTGTCCTTTGCTCTCTTTAACAAATTTTTTTGCTTCTACCACTGTGTTATAAAATCTTCTATTAAAACCTACGCTTACAAATTTAGGTGAATTAAGCTTGAATTTTGAGAGATATTTTGTGCCTATAGAAACTGGCTTTTCTACAAGAACAGGTTTTTTTTGTTTAATTAAAATTTCCAAAATTTTCGGTATAGATTTCGTTGAAGAAGATAAAACAATCCCATCCCATGATTTAGAGTTTTTTGCAAGTTTTACAGGATCTTTCCAAACATTTTTAATTTTATATTTTGTAGCAAACCGTTTAACTTTTGTAGAATTAAGTCTTGAAGCACAATGATTTGTACTTAATCCTAGTTTATTAAATGCCTCAATATGACTTGAAGCTATATTTCCACACCCTATAATTGCTAAACTAATCTTTTTTCTCATCCCAATGATGTTTTTTATTCGTAGTCTGTCAAAATGAAATCTTTTGGAGTTCCAAGCATATGGTTTACCGTAGCTGTTTCATCATTAGTCCAAATTAAAGTTTCAGGATCTTCATATAAAAAATCACAATTTTTACAATATTCAATGTCATCAAATTTTTTTTCTTTATGAAGTTTTCTTAATTTTTCATACTCTTTTCCAAAGTATACTTCTTCAAAAGTGTTGTTATCCAAATGTCCTAAAATACTTTTTGCTTCATTTGGCGGACCTAAAGTTTGGCAACACGGTACAACTCCGCCAGTTCTACCAGCTTCCCCTCCAGCTCTAACAGTCAATTCTGGCGCAGACGGTCTACCGCAAGTTCGTCTTTGAGTTTTTTTTCTAGCATTTGCATTTTCATAGTTTCCGCTCCAATTATGCATTTTCCAAATATAAGCGAGAACATTTGTTTCTTTTACGACATTGTTTTTATATTCTTCAATTTCATATTCAATTTGATTATTGTTGGTAACGAGGTGGTAAGTAGCAAGCTTGCAATTACTTTTAACCTTATTTATATAATCTCGAGCTTCTTTAATATTATCTAAAATTAAATCAAAATTGTCTATGTTCATCCATTTTTTATATTTTTCTTTGTTATAACCGATCATACTAAATCTAATAAAATCAATTCCAGCATCTATTACCTCATTCATGAAACTGCCATTTAATTTTGCACCGTTACAATACATATAGCATTTTAAATTTCTTGATTTTACTGCTTTAACATATTTGGCTAGATCTTTAGCCATTGTAGGTTCACCGCTACCTTCTAAATTTATAAGAGGGTTTCCATATTTAGGCACGATCATGTCTAATATTTTTTCAAATTCATTCAAATTCATTTTCCTTAAAAAATTTTTGCCACGCCCTGGATTAGATTGAGGACACATTTGACAAGTGTAATTACATCCTCCAAAAACTTCCATAACTACTCTTTGTAATTTAAAATTTTCTTTATTCATCATCATTAAACTAATACTTCCACTACATTATATCAATATAAATTCCAAGTATAATATTGAGTAATAAAGAAAATTACGCTATATTGTTCAATAATTGAACAAATTTAAGTAAACTTGTGAAAAAAAAATTAAATAGACTGCCCAAAAAAGATATTTTTTTTAAAATTAAAAATAAAGTTGTTTGTAAAAAACAAGCATCTTTTTGTAAAAAAAACAAAATTCATAGAGTGATAAAACTGCACCCATACGATTTCGATTCTATTAAAAAGAATTCAAAAAAAATAACACATTTTAATATTAAAAATACTAATAGCAAACCAGGTAAATATTATTTTATGATTAAGATATTGAAAGCAGGTTTTTTTGATGGAAGAAAAAGTATAGAACCGATTTTATTATTTAATAATTTTTTATTAGTTAAATGCACATCAGTTAAAAACAATATTAGATATGAAAAAGTGGATAAAAGATATTTCAAAAATAGCATTGGAAATATTAAAAATATAAGGAATTTAAAAAAAACAATTAAAAGAAGGTATAAAAAAACTTTATCTCATTTAACAGATTTTGAGAAACTAGCTTTGGGTGTTGGAATTAGTGAATTTAATGTTGAAAGACATAGGATTCCTAGTAATAAATATGTATGGTAAAAACTGTCGACTAATTAAATGAACGAAAAAGAATTAAATAATATTTCTAATAATGTAAAAGAATCTGGGATTGTTTCAATAAATGATTATTTAAAATCTAACCATTTTTTTAACGCAAAAAAGGTTCTTCAGTATATCTCTGATCAAAAGATAGCTAAGGCAGATACTCAAGGTCATTTCCCTATAAATTTTCGCGCTAATATAATCAAACTAATAAAATTAGATTTTAATAAAATTTATAAATCTATGGTTTTAAAAAAGATTGCAAAAGATTTAAAACTTAAAATAATTGCAGAAAAGATTTTTAGTCATCAAGCAGAGCTACACATGATAGATAGTTATTATAGTAAAAAATCTGATAAGAATATTATTGATTGGCATAATGATATTGGTTTTAAAGATTTAGAAAAAAATACAAAAAAAAGAAATCTTGATGCTATGTCAATTAAATTTTTTTTCTATATGACTGATGTAGAAAGTGAAAATGGAAGCCTAGCATATATACCTTATAGCCATCATGTCGTTAAGGCTGTTACTTCTTTAATCGAAGAAAAAAAAATTGATGTTTCTGTTTATTGGAGATTAGAAGATTTAAGATCTTTAGTTTTAAAAAATCCTATTAGGGATTTGATAATTCAAAAAATTGGAAAAGAAAGATATGATATTTTTATTGAAAATTCTGAGTTTGTTGAAGAAAAAACTAAAGATACAAGAAAGTTTGACTTTCAAATGAAAAAAGGTAGTGCTTTGATATTTGACGAGATAGGTGTTCATAGAGGATCAAGACCTAGCAAGCAAGGAAGATTAGTTTTACGTTTTTTATATCGGAGAAAAATTTAAATAGTAAAACTCTAGATGAAACTTACTTTAAAAATTATTAAAATTCTCAGAGCTATTACCCATTTACCTTTAAGGATTTTAATTTTTATTGGAGACCTGTATTCGAGTTTTTTGAAAATTATAGATAAAAGAAATCATGATACTTATTGGCAAGAAATAATGCAAAAAAGTATAGATAAAAATATTTCCAGAGATATTCAGATATCTAATAATCCAAATAAAATTATAAAATTTCACTGCCCCACTCAAATTTCAAGTTTTAGAGCAAAAACTTTTTTTACAAAAGAACCAGAAACATTAAAGTGGATGGATCAATATGGTTCAAACAAAAAATGTTTTTATGATATTGGTGCAAACGTAGGCATATATTCTATTTATTATGCAAAAAAATTTGAAACCGATGTTTATGCTTTTGAGCCTTCATACAGAAATTTAAATTTACTTTCACAAAATATAAAATTAAATGAATTAGAAAAAAAAATATATCTAATTCCAAATCCAATTTCAGATAAATTTGTTATTTCTGATTTTTTTCAACTTGACCCTACTGCAGGAGAGGCAAATTCAACATTTAACGATAGTCAAATTAAACATGATTTAATAAATAGAAGTGAATTTTCTAAAAAAAAGAAAATGATAAATTTTAAAACTTTAGGTTTGTCAGTTGATTTTTTAATAATGCAAAAACTCATCAGGCCTCCAAATTTAATAAAAATAGATGTGGATGGAAATGAATTAGATATAATAAATGGATTAAATGAAACTATCAAAAAAATTGATGATATATCGATTTTAGTCGAAACTAGGGGTAACACTCATCAGAATATAGAGAAAACATTACAGGACTTAAGTCTCAAAAAAGTAAATCAATTTAGAGATAATTCAATTTGGCAAAAACAAGTCTGATTTGTTCAATATATGAACATTGACAGCAAAGCTAATCTAAGTTAGTTTGTTCAATATTTGAACAATATGAAAAATAAACAAGATCACTTTAACGTTTTAAGAGTCATAAAGAATAAACCAAAATCTACTCAGAGAGAATTAGCTACAGAGCTAGGATTTAGCTTAGGAAAACTAAATTATTGTTTAAAAGCTCTAAAAAATAAAGGGCTGATAAAAATGAAAAATTTTGAAAAAAACCCCAATAAAATTAATTATATTTATATTCTAACCCCAAGAGGCATTTCTGAAAAAACTAAATTGACTATCAATTTCATGAAGAAAAAAATGAAAGAGTATGACGATTTAAAAGCTGAATTAAAGGATAAATAATGTGGATAGTGATTAAGTTCGATAAAAAAAAATTAGATTACTTAAAAAAAGATTTTAAAAAAAAATTCAGCAAAGAACTAAATTATTATATTCCAAAAATAATCATTCAGAAATATCAAAAAAACGCATTAGTAAAAAAAGAACAAAATTTACTTGATGATTATATGTTTTGTTATCATGAAGATTTCAAAAAAACTGGTTCTTTAAACAAACTAAAATTTTTAAGAGGTCTTAAATATTTTTTAGAAGGCTTCTATCAATCACAAGAAGATATAAAAAATTTTATCAATGTTTGTAGAAATCTTGAAAATAAAAGAGGATATTTATCACAAAATATTTTTGATTTGAAAATTAATTCTAATTATAAATTTTCATCTGGTCCATTCTGTGAAATGATTTTTAAAATTATTGATCTACAAAAAAACAAGATTAAAATTTTATTAGGCAATTTAAATACGACAATAAGTAAAAAGGAATTTTTATTTAAACCTATATAAATGAGAAACAAAATCAGTGTAAAAGTATCTTTTACAAAGTGCGGAGCTATGCAAAATTATTAAGATTTTAATGATAAAAGTTCTATCAATTATTAGAAAGATTATCTCCATAAGATGGACATTCATTAAACCCGAAAAAAAAACTTTTTTGATTTATAATGGAGTATCAGCAAATTTTCTTTATAAGATAATTTTAAAAGAAGAGAGTGAAATATTATATGTTAGATATGAGAGAATAAATTTATTTATTCTTTTCCTCACTTTTTGGAAAAATGGATTAAAAAACTTAAAAATTAATTACAAAATAAATTATATAAAACACGTTAATCCAAAATTCGTAATTAATTATATCGATAATGATCCATCATTTTATCAACTAAAGAATATTTATCCAGATCCCTGCTATATATCAATTCAAGCAGGCATGAGAACTTCGAAGGAGTATTATACACTTTTTGATAATAAACCTAGTAATTTGAAATCATTTAATATCGATCACCTTTTTGTTTTCGGCAACTCAATTAAAGAGAAAATACAAAAAAATTTCAAATTTAATATAATTGTTGCAGGATCAGTTCTAAATAATTGCCAACCAAAAAATGATAATATTAAAAAAAATAATTCAGTTCTTTACATTTCTCAATTTAGAATGAAAGAGTACAAAATTCAGAGAGAAGTTGCAAAAAATGAAGTTGCTGTTTTTAATATCCTATATAATTTTTGTAAAACTAAAGATCTAGAACTATTCATTCTTCCAAAAGATGTTTTAGAAGAACATTACAGAAAAGATTTAGTAGAAGGAAATTGGAAGTATATAAATAAAGATAATAATAGTAGTCACTCCTTTTTAGATAACCATAAGATGATAGTTTTTTTATACAGCACTTTAGGGTACGAGGCATTAGCTAGAGGAATAAAATGTGCATGCTTCCCATATGGAAGTTTAGATGATAATTGGGTAAAAAGTAACGAAATATTACCTGTAATCCCGTTTGGTTACCCCAAAAATTTTATGAATACCGGACCCTTTTGGACAAACGAAATGAATAAGGATTTAATAACTAAAACTTTACATAATGTATATAACTTTTCAGAAGAAGAATGGATTGATATTAAACAAAAAATTGTTCCTGAAATTATGCATTATGATCCAGGAAATTCATTAATTAAAAATATTTTAAAAAGTAATCAAAAATAGTTTAGATGTTTTCAAATATAAAGAATATAGAAGACTTAATTTACATTCTTGGAGTTAAAAAAACTAAACTAATTTTCTTAGTTTTATTAATTTTACTATCTGGTTTTATCGAATTATTAGGATTAGGGTTAATTGCACCTTATGTATCTTCGATATTAAAATTAGACTCTTTTACTAATTTTAATTTTATTTTTAATTTTGACAATTTAAGTGAAAAAGATTTTATTTTTTATGTTTCTATCTTACTAATCGTAATTTTTTTATTAAAAACTTTTTTGTCGATTTTCATTAAATGGTATATAGCATATTTTTCATACACAGAATTTGCAAAATTACAATCTAGATTAATGTTAGTTTATCAAAAAATGGACTATGAGGAATATATAAATAGAAACGTAGCAGTTTACATTAGAAATATTCGAGAACTTTGTTCTCATACCCTAACTTGTGTTGAGTTAACTTTAAAATCAATTAGTGAAATTATAATACTATCATTTGTATTTCTGTTTTTATTTTTTCATGATTTTGTAATACTATCTTATATTATATTGGTAATCTCACCGATTATTATAATTTATGAAAAAGTTTTAAAACCTATTAATTTCAAATTAGGTGATATTAGAATTGAGGCTATAAAAGGTATTTTTAAAAACGCAGACTCTGGTTTAAGAGGATCAAAAGAAATTAGGTTTCTATCTAAAGATAATTTTTTCAGAGAAAAATTACTCAATTTTGCACTTATAGCTGCAAACAAACAAGCAAAATCATTTTTGATAAGCGATAGTCCAAGATATATTTTTGAATTTGTTTTAGTAACATTCGCAGTAACAGTCATGTTTTTTTTAAATATGAGAAATTTAGATATGCAAAATTATATTCCTACTATAAGTGTGTTTATTTTTGCAGGTTTAAGAATTTTGCCTAGTATATCTCTTATTGTTAATTGTTTTAATAGGATTTCCCATTTTATACCCTCAGTAGGAATTGTTTTAAATGATATCAAAAAAAATAATAATAGATCATTAGAAAAGAAAAAAAAATCAGAGAAGAATTTTAAGGAAATTGAAAATATAAAATTTGAGAATGTGAAATTTATTTACCGCAATTCAAAAGAGCAAGTTTTTGAAAACTTAAATTTTGAGATTAAAAAAAATCAATGTATTGGAATAGTTGGGGAATCTGGCTCGGGGAAAACAACATTTGTTGATATTCTCTTGGGTCTTCTCGAGCCCTCTGATGGAAAAATTTTAATTAATGGAATGTCAGTTCAGAACTACTCGTCAAATCTAATGGGAAACATTGCATATCTTCCACAAGAACCGATAGTTTTAGATGAGAGCGTCCAAACTAATATTGCTCTTGAGGAAGACATAAAAAAAATTGATAAAAATAAATTGGAAAAATCTATTCATAATTCAAATTTAACAAAAGTAATTCAGAGATTAGATCGAGGAGTTGAAACATTAATAGGTGAAAATGGCATAAGATTATCAGGCGGGCAAAATAAAAGGCTAGCATTAGCTAGAACATTTTACCATGGAAAAAATTTTTTGATTTTAGATGAAGCTACCAGTTCACTTGATAAAGAAAATGAAAACTATATTGCAGAGCAAATAAATGAATTAAAAGGTAAGTTCACAATTATAATAATAAGTCATCAAATGAACTTCCTAAGGTATTGTGATAAGATTTACAAAATTGAAAATAAAAAGATTTTACCTAATTAAATTATGGATAGTTTAAATAATATAAAAAGAATTATAATTATAGCTGGACCAGCTAGAAGTGGAACATCTATCTTAGGTAAAATTTTAGGTTCATGTAAAAAAACTGAGTATTGGTATGAGCCAGAGATTATAAATTATATATTTAATATGTATGGAAAAATCTCAAAAGAAATTTGGAAAAAACTTTTTGAGAGGTATTTGTTAGGCAATCTTTTGAACTTAGTTACCGGAAGATCTATTAACTTGAGAAAAGGAGAGAACAGCAGTATTCGTTCATATAAAACAGAGTCAGAAATAAAAGAAAAACATAAATTCAATCTTCCTGGAACTAAATTACAAGATTATTTAAAGAAAAATGAAATAAATTTTGTTATTAAAAGCCCAAGTATTGAACTTAGTAAATATTCTGAAAATAATTCAAAAATAAAGATTATAAATACAAAAAGAAACCATTTTGAAATAATAAATTCAATTATCAAAAAAAAGTGGTTTAGAAATAAGAACTATCTGAAATTATTTTGGCCAGCAATTAAAATTAATAATGCAATGTATCCATATTGGATGAAAAAGAAATACGTAAAGTTTTGGTCTAAAGCTAATGAGAGCACAAAAAGTGCGATATATTTATTATGTAGTTATGATGAATTAGCAAAAACAAAAAATTTAATTCATTTAAATTACAGTGATTTGATTAATAAACCGAATAAAAGTATAAAAATTTTATTAAGAAAGCTAGGGCTAAAACCCACAAATAAAACTAAGGAGATTTTATCTAGTATAAAAAAACCAGTTTCTCAATTATATTTTAATGAGAATAAAATCATATCTAATATTGATCCTATAATACTTAAAAAAATAATAAATTTTAAATTTAATTGATGCTAAGAAAAAAAAATATATTTAAAATAAAGCATTTGGTTACCCAAAAAAAATCTGTTAAGGAATCTTTAGAAATGTTAAAAAAAATTAAATATTTTTAAAAAATGAAAAATAGAGGATTTATATCTTTAAAAGAGGGTTTTAAAAGTGTTAAACAAAAATCTCATTATGTAGCATCAGCTGTATTTCCCTTAATGTTATCAAAAAGCAATGATCTGAATATTGTATTTTTTAACTATTGGACCAATAAAAATAAAATTCAAACTAAATACCTTAAACTTTTTATAAAAATTCATGATCATACTGGTGAACTTATTTGTCACCACGAAGAGAAAATTTTTGATTATCATAATCAACACTCTATCTCTCAAATTTTAAATAAAAATAAGATTAGAATTAAAAATTTATATGGGATGGTGAATATTGAAATTGTTTCATTAGAAAAACTAAGTTTTCCTTTTCCAGCTATTATAGGAATATATAAATCTGGTAATTTTTATAGCTCAGTACATAGTGCTGGCAGAATAAAGAATAATTCTGAAATACAAAATAAAATATACACAGAAGAAACTAATTGGACTTGTAAGTTTGACAAAGGTGTAACACCTTTTTTTCATTTTTTTGTTGGCAATAAAAAACCAGAAAAAAGTTTCTTAACAGTAAAAATATTAAATGATGCTGGAAAAATTAAAAATAGCAAAAAAGTTGATATAAATTTTCTAAATCCTTTTGGATCAAAAATTTTTTTTATTAAAGATTTATTTAAAAATGCAAAATTTAAAAACACAGATTTTGTTTCAGTTGAAGTAGAACACAACTCTATTATACCACGTATGGTAGTAGGAAATTATTTTTATAAAAAGAATATATTTGAAACGACTCATTCCTTTCCAAGAATAGTATCTAAAGATTATTGTCCAAATGATAAAAAATTTCCTTTCCAATCTAAAATGACAGGATACAGAAATAAGGACTTAGATCTACAACTTAAAATTTTTCCGACTTCTTGCGAGGGAAAATTTACTGCAGAAACATTTACAAAAAATTTTCATGAAGAAAAACTAACACCAGTTAAAGAAGTGACAGAAATTTCGAAAAAAAAACTAAAAAAAAAAATCATTATACCTTTTAAAAAAAATGAAGAATTCAAGAGTTTAAAGTTTAAAGGAAATAAAATACCATCCAGACTGAACACATCCTTTGTTTATAAAGTTAGAAATTTAAAGAATAATTATTCAGTTGATATAGCTAGTGGAGCAAAATCAACAATATATCCAAAAAAATATACTCATTGGGGACACGGATACATAGCTGAAAATTTTGAGACAATTATAATGATTGCAAATGATAATTACGAATATTCTAATAACGAAGTTTTTAGTGGTGTATTAGACGTATATTCAGAAAAATTTCACAAAAAAATTAATGTTAAAATTAATTCTGGATCTGTTCTAACAGTAAATTTATCAAAAATTATAGATATTAAAAAGACGATAAGAAAAAAATTGAATTTTCTGAGTTGGCATTTAAGACTTAAAACACCTGGTTGCGAGTGTTTTTGGGTAAGTTTTAGAAAAAAAGACGGCTCTATTTTTGGAGACCACAGCTTCTAATGAATATTTTTTTAACTGGTTCAGAAGGTTTTATAGGCTCTCATTTAGCCGAAAGATTAGTTAAAGATGGACATAAAATAAAATGTCTTGTTCAATATAATTTTTTGAATAATTACGGTTGGCTTGAAACTATTGATAAAAACGTACTTAATCAGATCGAAATAGTTTCTGGAGACATTAGGGACAAAGAATTTATTGAAAAAAGTATTAATAAAAAAACTGAAATTGTCTTTAATCTAGCAGCATTAATTGGTATTCCATATTCTTATCACGCTCCACAATCCTATATAGATACAAATGTAAATGGATTATTAAATATTTTAAGCGTAAGTAAAAAACTTAAAAATTTAAAAAGCTTAATACATACGTCAACAAGCGAAGTATATGGTACCCCAGAAAAGTTACCTATAACAGAAAAACATCAGCTATCAGCTCAGTCACCTTACGCGGCTAGCAAAATAGCAGCTGACCATTTGGCATTATCATTTTTTAAATCTTTTAAATTACCAATTAAAATAGTTCGACCTTTTAATACATACGGACCAAGACAATCTACAAGAGCAATAATACCAACAATAATTACACAATCACTACAAAAAAATAAAATTAGCGTAGGCTCAATTTTTCCAACAAGAGACTTCGTCTATGTATCAGATACAGTAAATGGTTTTATAAAATCTATAAATAACAAAAAAATAATAGGAGAAGTAGTAAATCTTGGTACTGGTTTTGAAATATCAATAAAAGAGCTAATATCAATTATAGGAAATATTATTGGAATTAAAATTAAAATAGAGCAATCTAAAGTTAGAAAAAGACCGAATGATAGCGAGGTAAAAAGATTAGTTGCCTCGAACAAAAAAGCAAAAAAATTACTTAATTGGTCACCAAATTATAGTGGAAAAGATGGCTTAAAACAGGGACTGAAACAAACTGTTAATTGGTATAAGATTGCAAAAAATCTTCGTAGTTTTAAAACTAAAAATTTTACTTATTAAAGTTACAATTTATTTCTCTAATCAATGATCAAGAATAAAAAAGTTTTAATCATAGGCTTTGGAAGTATTGGGAGTAAGATTTTCACAATATTGAAAAAAAACAAAAAAATTGATATTGGAATTTTGAGAACTAAACAAAAGGTCAAAAAAAAAATTAAAGCTAAATTTTTTTTTAGTATTAAAGATGCTCAAAATTATAACCCAGAATATATATTTATTTGTACCACTGCTAATTTACATAGCATTTACTTTGAAAAATTTAAAAATTTAAATGCAAAAATTTTTATTGAAAAGCCGTTATTATTTAAAGAAAATCAAATTAAAATTTTTAAAAAATATCGTAAAGATTTAATGGTAGGGTACTTTTTAAGATATCATTATCCAATAAAATATCTTAAAAAATATATTGAAAGAAACCAATCATCAATTCGCGCAATTAATTTTGAAGTAGGTTATGATTTAAAAAAGTGGAGACCTTACAGAGAATTATCTGATACTGCTTCAGCAAAAAAAAAATATGGTGGGGGTGCCTTACTTGAATTAAGTCATGAAATAGATTTAGCGGTATGGATGCTAGGTTACCCTGATGAAATTTTTTGTCAGAAACAGAAACTTTCTAAGTTAAAAATTGATGTAGATGATTTTACTAATATTATTTTGAATTATACAAAAAAAAAAAAGTGTATTTCAATAAATCTAGACTTACTTCAAACTAAATATTCTAGAAGCATCAAGATCATTTCAAATAATCAAATTGTATTTTACGATTATTTAAAAGGTAAAATTGAAATTTTCAATAAAAATAAATCAAAGATAATTAACTTTAAAAAGTACAATTTATCAAAAGCATATGTTCACCAGATAAATTATTTTCTCCAAAAATTTGATAACAAAAAAAAAAAAATTAAATATTTTTCAAATTTAACGTCCTCAATACAGCTTAGTAAACTTATCTTTAAGTTAATTCAATCTGATAAATTAAAAAGAAAAATAAAAATTTAAAATATTATGCAATTAACAGTTTGTTTAATTCTTAAAAAAAATAAAAAATATAATAAAAAAATTATTAAATTCTTAAAGAATTTTATTTACAAATTAGATGTTTTTTATGGAGAAGTAGGTCAAAAATTACCAAAAAAAATTAAAAAAAAAAGGTATGATTTTTTAATTTCATATCTTTCACCGTGGATTATAAATCATAAGATCCTAAAAAGAACTAAATTTTATAATATCAATTTTCATCCCGGACCGCCAAAATATCCTGGCATAGGTTGCTTTAACTTTGCTTTATTAAATAATGATAATTCTTACGGTGTAACTATGCATTTAATGAATAAATCAGTAGACTCTGGAAAAATCATAAAGACTCAGTATTTTAGCATCAAAAATTTAAATCTTATCGAAATTATTGATAAATCCTATGATGAGATGTTTAAGTTATTTACAAAAGAAATTTTAAAAATTTTAAAAACAAAAAAAATTAATCTTTCTAAAGAAAAATGGAAAAGAACTGCTTATACTAGAAAGGATCTTAATAAACTTCTTAAATTGAATTTAAATATGAAACCAAAAGAAATCACAAATAGAATTAATGCTTTGTATTATCAGGGTTATCCAAACCCATATTTTACAATCAATAATAAAAAGTTTTATGTTATCCCTGAAAAAAATTCCTAGAACATTAATTATAGCCGAAGCTGGAGTTAATCATAATGGCTCATTAAAAAAATGTTTTCAATTAGTTGATGCGGCTAAAAAAGCAGGAGCTCACATAGTCAAATTTCAAACATTTGAAGCAGACAGTTTAGCAACCAAAAAGTCTCCAAAGGCAGCTTATCAGAAAGTAAATGATAATAATAAAAATCAGTATGAGATGTTAAAAAAACTTCAATTAAGCAAAGATAATCATTATAAAATTAAAAAATATTGTAAAAAAAAGAAAATTGAATTTTTATCATCAGGTTTTGATATAGAGGATCTAGTATTTTTAAAAAAATTAAAAGTTAAAAGATTCAAAGTACCATCTGGTGAAATCACTAACTATCTATATTTAAAAAAAATTGCTAGTTTTAAAAAACAGATAATTCTTTCAACAGGTATGTCAACAATGAAAGAGGTAACAAGAGCAATAGAAATCTTAAAAAAAAACGGTTTAAAAAGAAATAAAATATCAATTTTACATTGCAGCACTGAATATCCAGCAGACTTGAAAAAATTAAATTTAAAGGCGATTAAATCTTTAAAAAAAAAATTTAAACTAAATATTGGTTATTCAGATCATTCAAAAAGTACTTTAATACCCTCTGTAGCTGTTGCACTGGGTGCCTCGATAATTGAAAAACATATTACGTTGAACAACAACTTGCCCGGCCCTGACCATCAAAGCAGCTTAAATCCTAATGATTTTAGGATTATGGTTTCAAATATTATAAAGACCGAAATGTCCTTTGGCAACGGAGTAAAAAAACCAAACGTTAATGAAAAAAAAAACATAAGAATTGTTAGAAAATCTATTGTAGCGAAAAAAAGTATTAAAAAAGGAGAAAAGTTATCTTTATTAAACTTATCATTTAAGCGACCAGGAACTGGTATTAGCCCAATGAAATTGAATAAAATTCTTGGTAGAAAAGCTAGCCACAATTTTAAAAAAGATGATTTTATAAAGGCATGAAAAAGAATATTAGTTTACTAACATCAAGTAGAGCCGATTACGATCAACTTTATTGGTTTATCAAGTTAATAAGTAAAAGTAATAAATATAATCTTAATTTGATTGTTTCTGGAACACATTTATCAAAACAATATGGATCTACTATCAATCAAATTAAGAGAGATAAATTTAGATTTAAAAAAGTTAAACTAAATATTAAAAAGGATGACACAAAAGCAATTTTAGATATTATCTCAAAAAGCATTAATGTTTTCACTAAAAATTTTAAAAAAATAGATCAAGATTTTTTAATTTTATTAGGAGATAGATACGAGACGTTTGCTGCATCGATTGCTGCATCTTTTCTTAAAATACCAATAATACATCTTAATGGTGGCGAGCTTACAAAAGGAGCTCATGACGATTGGATGAGACATTGCATAACAAAAATGGCCAATATTCATTTTGTATCAAACAACATTCACAAAAAAAGAGTTATTCAATTGGGTGAAAATCCAAAATTTGTTTTTAACACTGGCGGCTTGAGTTCTGATAATGCCTTAAAAACAAACTTAAAAACGAAGCTAGACATAGAAAAAATTTTGAATACAAAATTTTATAGAAGAAATATAGTTGTCACCTATCATCCTGAAACTTTTAGTCAAAAAGGCAATAAAGAATCATTTTTAGAAATAGTGAAAATTGTTAAGTATTTTAAAGATATAAAATTTTTTTTTACTTTACCTAATGCAGATGAAGAAAATAAGACAATAATTAATTTGATTAAAAAATTGTGTTTAAATCATAAAAATAGTGTCTTTTTTTCATCATTAGGAAGGACAAAATATTTATCTTTAATGAAAAACTGTGATTTAGTACTTGGAAATTCTTCTAGTGGATTAATGGAAGCCCCGTATGTTCATACATTAACTATTAATTTAGGTAAAAGACAAGAAGGAAGACTAAAAGCAAATTCTGTTATAGATTGTGAAATTAGCGCAAAAAAAATAATCAATTTAATAAAGAAAATATACGTAAATTCAATCAATAAGAAAATGAAATATAATTTAAATGACTATTACGGTAAAGGTAAATCAGCTGAAAATATGTTGAAAATTTTAGATAAACTCAATCCTGGATTTAACAAAAAAAAGAACTTTTACGATTTATGGAAAAATATCTAATTAAAAAAAATACTAGTTTAATAGAGGCATTAAAAAAAATTACTGCTAATGGAGAAAAGCATGTAATTGTAATAAGTAATTTAGGAAAAGCTATCGGGATAATTTCAGATGGAGATATTAGGAGAGCAATCTTAAAGAAGTTAAAACTAACTTTACCAATTTCTAAAATTCTCAACAAAAACTTCTTATACTTCAAAGAAAATTCTTTTAATAAAAGAAAAGCAATACAGTATTTACAAAAAAGTAAAATCTTTTTTGCACCAATACTAAATTCTAAAAAAATTCCTATTAATTTTATCACCGTAAATGATTCTGCCGCGCGGGATTTAAAACATTTTCATAAAAATAAAAAAACAAAAAGTGAGCAAGTAGTTATTATGGCTGGTGGTCTTGGGACAAGACTTAAGCCCTTTACAAATATATTGCCAAAACCCCTCATACCTCTCGGAGACAAAACTGTAATTGAGCATATAATACAAAAGTTTAGTAAATTTAATTTTAATAAAATATTAATAACTTTAAATTATAAAAGTAAAATAATTAGATCTTTTTTTAAGGAAGTAAGATTAAAAGAAACAATAAGTTTTTTTGATGAAAAAATCCCTTTGGGAACTGTGGGTTGTTTAAGTAAACTTAAAAATAAACTAAGAGGTAATTTCTTTTTAACAAACGCTGACTCGATTATTGACATTGATATGAATGATTTTTTAGAGTTTCATCGAAAAAATAATAATGATGTTACAGTTGTAGCCGCATTAAAAAAGTATCATGTATCATATGGCTCTTGTTTAATTGATCGAAAAGGTAATTTAAAATCTATTGATGAGAAACCAAGATACGATTTACTAATTAATACAGGTTTGTACATAATTAATAGCCGAGTATTAAAATTTATTAAAAAAAATAAAAAAACTGATATTGATGAATTTTTAAATATTCTTTTAAAGAACAAAAAAAAGGTTAAAGTATTTCCAATATCGGATTTAAATTGGAAAGATACTGGTGATTGGAATGAGTTTAGCAAGTTAAAGGAAATTTAAAATGTCGATTTTATGTACCATATGTGCAAGATCTGGTTCAAAAGGTCTTAAAAATAAAAATTTTCTTAAGATAGGAAATACCTCTCTAATTAATTATACAATTAATCAAGCTTTAAAACTAAGAGAAATAGATAATATAATTATTTCTTCAGACGCAAAAAGTATCAAAAAAATTAAAAACAAAAAAATTACCTACTTACTAAGACCTAGTTCTTTAGCAGGGGATAAAGTCGGTAAATTAGATGTAATAAGGCATGCATTAAAAATAGCTGAAAATAGTTTAGGCAAAGAGTTTAAAATAATCTTGGACCTAGATGTTACTTCTCCTTTAAGAAAAGAAAATGATATAAAAAATTGTATAAAATTATTTAAGAGAAAAAATTATAATAATCTCATCACTATTTGTAACGCTAGAAAAAACCCATATTTTAATATGATAGAAAAAAAAGGAAAAAAATTTGATTTAATTAAAAAGAAAAAGAAAAAATTTAAAAGGAGACAAGATGCTCCTAAAATTTATGAGTTAAATGCTGCAATATATTTATGGAGAAAAAAATACTTGTTGAAATCAAATAATCTCTTTTCTAATAAAACAACATATTATCAAATGCCTTATAATCGCTCTATTGACATAGATAATTTAACTGACTTAAAAATAGTAAAATTTTTGTTTAAGGGATTAAATTGAAATTAAAAAATAAAATCGCATATGTTGTTGGAGGCAATGGTTTTTTAGGCTCTGACATTGTAAATAAACTCAGACTTAATGGAGCTAAAGTTTTAGTTTTAGATATAAAATTTAATACTATAAGCAAAAATAATTCAGTAAAATTTGAGAAGTTTGACCTTTCAAAGATAAATTCAATTGAAAAAATTTTAAAAAGAATAATTCAAAAACACGGATGTCCGGATATCTTTGTAAATGCCTCTTATCCTAGGACAAAGTCATGGAATAAATCAGATTATAAAAATTTAACTGTTTCAGAATTAAATAAAAATATAACAATGCACCTTAATTCCTTCGTTTGGTCTTCTATGAAAATTTGTGAAATTATGAAAGCCTCGAAAAAAAAGGGTAGTATAATTATTATAAACTCAATTTATGGAGTTTTAGGTCAAAACAAGAGAATGTATAAAAAAACTAATATTAATCTAAACCCAGTATATGCAGCAATAAAAGGTGGGCTTTTAACTTTTATAAAAAATTTATCATCTTTTTATGGACAGGATGGAATCAGAGCAAATTCAATAGTTTGTGGTGGCATAAGAGGGCACATTGCAGGCACTAAAAATAAACTTAGCAAAAAATTTGTAAAAAAATATTCTTCAAATACTTTATTGAATAGGATGGGTGAACCCGAAGATATTTCCTCAGCTGTTTTATATTTAGCTTCGGGAGATTCTTCTTACGTTACAGGTACAGAACTTATTGTTGATGGTGGTTATTTAGCTATATAAAATGAAAATAAAACTATCTACGCCATATTTTTTTGGCAATGAGAAAAAATATTTACTGAAATGCATTAAAAGTGAATGGATTTCACCTGGCGGCAGAGCATCTAAATTATTTGAAAAAAAAATTAAGACTTACACAAAAGCTAAGCATGCAGTGGGTTTGGTAAATTGTACTGCCGCTTTACAACTTAGTGTAAGACTTCTTAATCCAAAAAAAAATGATGAAATACTTGTTCCCTCAATTACTTTTGTTTCAAGCGTTAATGCAATCTTATATAATAATTGTAAGCCAATTTTCATAGATTGTAATAATAAAGGCTTGATAGATATATCCAAGGTTTTAGAATTTATTAAATTTAATACGTTTTACAAAAACGGTTATACATTTAATAAAAAAACAAAAAGAAGAATTATTGGTATAATTGTAGTACATACATTTGGAAATTTAGTTCAGTTAGATCAAAAATTTTCTAAAATATGTAAAGAGAAAAATATAAAGATCATAGAGGATGCAGCCGAGAGCCTAGGTTCTTTTTACAATAAAAATAGCAAAAAAATTCACTCTGGGACAGTAGGAGATTTCGGATGCTTGTCATTTAATGCTAATAAAACCATTACATCTGGAGGGGGCGGAATGTTATTATTAAAGAATAAAAATTTGTACAAAAAAGCAATTTATCTATCGTCGCAAGCTAAGAATAACTCTACTTTTTTTATTCACGATGAAGTGGGGTATAATCTGAGAATTTCTGATTTACATGCATCAATCGGCTTAGCTCAATTAAATAATTTTTCAAAGGTATTAAAAAAAAAAAACACTATACACAAAATGTATAGAGATAAATTAAATAATGTAGATGGCTTAACTGTCTTGGAAAAACCAGATTACTGTTCATCTAATTATTGGTTAAATATAATTAAGATAGATAAAAAAAAATATGGTATTTCTAAAAAAGCTATTATCGATAAATTTAATAAGGAAGGAATTGAGACTAGATCTGTATGGCTACCAAATCATCTGCAATTGCCATTTAAAAATTATCAAAAATTTAAGTTAACCAAATCTTTCGAGTATTATAATGATTGTTTATGCTTGCCAAGCAGTTATGATCTTAAAAATAAACACCAATCAAAAATAATTAATCTTTTAAAAAATCGTTTTAATAAATGATTTAAAATGCTTTTAGTTTTACATCCTTTTAAATTTAATAATCATTATTTTAAAGAATATGAGCTAGATATATTTGAGAAGAAATTATCTACTAATTTTGAAATACATGATTTATCTAAAGTTGTTAACCCAAATTGGAGAAAAGCTTTTTCAGGTAAAGTTCACAAAAAAGCAAAAGTCTTCAACACTTTAAAAGATTGGGAGGATTATTTTATAGCTCTCACAAAAAAAAACAGAAATATAACTATTTTAAATAATTTAGATATGAATACAATTAATTCATTAATTATTCACCAAATACTTTGTAAATCTAAAAATAATATAATTCAGTATAGATCACCAAGCATTCCTTTAGTAAAAAGAAAAAAAAAAATTGATTTACTTTACATTTCATTAAACATTTTCAATCTTGAATTTTTAAATTTTTCAAAACTTTTTTATTTTTTAAAAGTAAAAATTTTAGCTGAAATTTCTAAACTTCTAAAATTTGAAAAAGTATTTATCTTATTCTCTGGAAGTAAAAAAAATTTTAAACTTTTGCTTAATTCAAAAAAAAATATTTACGTAAAGATTCATTCAAAAGATTATTCTAAGTTTTTGTTGAATATAAAAATTAATAAAAATCAAAATAAAAAAAGGCAATATGCAGTATTTCTTGATTTACCAGGACCATACTTCATTAATGATAAAAAACTTTTTGGCTTGAAAATAGATTATAATATAAAAAAATGGTATAAAGATTTAAACAAATATTTAACTCTTTTAGAACAAAGTTTCAATTTAAAGGTAATTATAATTCCTCACCCTAAAGCTAGAGGTATTGTAAATCCATTTTATGATAAAAAGTTTAAAGTTATAAAAGATTTTGAAGGTGCAATAAAACATATTCCAAAGTCTCAATTTGTTATCAATATTGGAGGATCTGCTGCCTTAGGTTTGGCAGCAGTTAGTAAGAAGCCAATAATTATTCTCTACAACAATCAAATAATTAAAAATGATCAATACATGTTTTTACATTCTAAAAATATGTCTAAAGAACTTGGCTCAAGTTTTGTCAATATAAACGATGATTTTAAAAAAAATAAATTAAACTTAA
>CENP01038691.1_pt1 | contig 21303 bp, 23 predicted proteins | sample 361281 | NCBI WGS metagenome assembly CENP01 (sample SAMEA2591122, study PRJEB7988) | marine metagenome | biome: marine biome (ENVO:00000447); feature: deep chlorophyll maximum layer (ENVO:xxxxxxxx); material: saline water (ENVO:00002010), including plankton (ENVO:xxxxxxxx) | depth 70 m | reverse complement strand
GCACCTGAATAACCCTTACCCTTAAGCAATGCTCTTAAATCATTAGCATTTTTTGAATTAACTTCATCAAGCTTAGTTATTTCAAGTGCAGCCTTCAAGATATTATCTTTATTACAATCTTTTTGAAGAAGTTCATTGTAGTATCTTTTACCAAATAATAAATTTGGTAACCCTATATCTTTTATTTTTAACATTCTTGAAATTATTGAGTAATTTATAAAATTTGTTTTGTAACAAATTATTGGTGGACACTCCAATATACATGACTCTAGTGTAGCTGTCCCTGATGTAGCAATAGATAAGTCAGATATAGACAGAAAATCTCTCATGGCATTTTCCTTGATCATAACTGGTAAATTTAATCCTCTAAATAATTCGTTAACTATTGGCATCAATGCTTTATCTGCAACAGGTATCAAATAAAAGTAGTTGGGGTTATTTACTAAATGGTCTTTAATAAAATCTATATAAATAGGAAGCATATTTTTTACCTCGCTTTTTCTGCTGCCAGGCAAGACTGATATGTAATGTTTAGTATTATCCAAATCATATTTTTTAAGCACTTCTCCAAAATCTTTTTTATATAAATTTGAGAATGGATGACCTAAGTGCATACTATTATGACCAACTTTTTTATAATAATTATCTTCAAAATCAAATAAACATAATGTTAAGTCAATATTTCGCAAAATTGATTTAATTCTGTTTTGCCTCCAACCCCAAACAGAAGGACTAACCACTTGAATATTTTTGCAACTATGGGCTTTTTTAAGTGCTTTATGAATACCCATATTGAAATCTGGTGAATCAATTCCAATAAAAAAATCTATATCTTTATTAATAAAAAGTTTAATTAAACTTCTTCTAAATTTTGATAGCTTTTTAAAATTTTTAATTGGTTCTATTAAGCCCATGATATTTAACTCTGAGAAATTAAATTCAGATTCAAAGCCCAATGACTCTAGTTTTGGCCCACCTACTCCATATAAATTTACATTTACATTTTTTTTTATTTCATTTATGAGGCCATAGCCCAGTCTATCACCTGAGTGTTCTCCGCAAACAACTCCAATATTTAAAGACTCCTTAGCAAACACTTATCTGAGAATTCCTCTTTCAGATACCTCAAGAGAGTTTATAAAAATTTTAAGATGACTATCGTTTATATCCTTATTAATATCTTTGGACTTGTTTATTGCATCACCAATTTTAAGTCCCTTTCTATAGACTAACTTATATGCTTTTTTTATTAAGCTTATTGATTCAGCAGTTAAATGATTCCTTGTCATTCCTACTGAATTAAGTCCAATTACTCTTGCAGGATCTGCTGCAACTTTTACATATGCTGGAACATCCATATTTATTGAAGTATTCATACCAATGAATGAGTAATCTCCAATATTACAAAATTGATGAATGGTGGTAAGCGCTCCTATTGAAATGTTACTCCCTACTTTTACATGTCCTGCTATGCCAGCATTATTTGCAAAAACATTATCATTTCCAACAATACAATCATGTGCAACATGTGTGTAGGCCATCAAGAGATTATCAGAACCTATAAATGTAATTCCTTTGTCTTGAACTGTGCCTCTGTGAACGGTTACCCCTTCTCTAAAAATATTTCTGTGGCCAATCTCAAGTTTTGTTTTTTCACCTTTGAATTTTTTGTCAGGTGTATCTTCGCCAATTGTTGAAAATTGATAAAAAATATTGTTTTCACCAATAAATGTTGGTCCTTTTAAAACAACATGGCTTAATAGTTTAGTTCCTTTACTAATTTCTACATTTTCTCCAATAATACAAAATGGTCCTATCTCAACTGATTCGTCAATTTTAGATGAGGGATGTATAATTGATGACGGGTGAATTTTCATTAAGCTTTCCTATCAGCGCATAGTATTGTGGCCGAACAAACTAATTCATTATTTAACTCTGCCTTACAATCAAACTTCCAAATACCTCTCTTTTCACCAACCACTTTACTATATAAATCTAAATTATCACCAGGCCTTACTCTTTTTCTAAATCTCACTTTGTCAACACCAGCCAAAACATATATTGAGCCTTCTTCTGGAGTCTTATTCATTTTTAAAAATCCTAATATGCCTGAAGCTTGACCTAAAGCTTCAATGATAATCACTCCAGGAAATATTGGATTATTTGGAAAATGCCCTTGAAGAAAATATTCATCTTCTGAGACATATTTTCTTGCGTGAATTTCATTTTCTTCATTAATACTAATAACTTCATCAATAAATAAAAATGGTTCTCTGTGAGGCAAATACTTCTTTATTTCATCTTTAGAGATATTCATTTATTTACCTAGTTTCTTTATAAATACAGAAGATTTTGCCCAATCAGATGAGTTTTGAGCTGGCATAATACCAATATAATCACCAGGCTCATTTATACTTTTAGTTATTAGTGTATGTGCGCCAACACTTACATTATCACAAATATCTAAGTGGCCTAATACACCAGAAAGACCCCCCATCTGAAAATTTTTTCCAATTTTAGTCGACCCAGCTATTGCGCATGATGCTGCAATTGCAGAATTTTTTCCTAATATAACATTATGCGCAATATGAATTAGGTTATCTAAAATTGATCCGTCATGTATTTCAGTATTGTCAAGAGCGCCTCTGTCGATTGCACAGTTAGCTCCGATTTCAACATTACTACCAATTATTAAGCTTCCAAGTTGTTCAATTTTTACATAACCGTTCTCGGATGGTGCAAATCCAAAACCATCTGAACCTAGAACCGTACCATGATTGATTTTTGTATCTTTACCAATTTCTACATTTTTTACCAATGAACAGTTAGAGCCAATTATTACGTTTTCATCTATTGAACAATTAGGACCAATATATACATTTGCTCCTATATGAACATTTTTACTGACTGAAGCCGAATCAGAAATTACTACAGAATCATGTATAAAGGGTATCAATGTCTCATATTCGTCATTAAATAAATTGGTGAGTTTTGCATATGCTAAATACGGATCATTTGACTTTAGGTAATTAAATTTATTATCTTCTTTAAAATCTTTATGCACTATTACAGCACAAGCATTTGAGTTCTCTAGTGAAGATTGGTATCTCGGATTGGATAAAAAAGTTATTGAAGACTCATTTGCGCTTGATATTGTAGCAATATTATTTATAACGCAATCTGAATCTCCGATGAGAACTGAATCTGTAACTTTCGCTAAATCCTTTAAAGTAAAGCTTTTATGCTTTGACACTACTCAGAATTGGAAGAGGCCCCAGAAGCAGCAACATCCAACATGGATGTAACATCATCAGTAAGGTCTAAAGCAGGATCACTAAAAAGAAGAGTTTCACTTTTTGCTAATAAAACTTTTATCTGTTTGGCAGTAATTAATTCACTAATAATTTTTTGCATTTCTGCGCCATTATCATTGAAAACCTTTGCTGCAGTTTCTTCTTGTGCTTGCTGTATTTTTCCAGCTAAGAACTCAAGATCTTGACCTTTATCTTGAATATCTTTTTGCATTTGAGCAATCTCTTCTTGTGATAAAGTTTCTAGTTCTTTTTGAAGTTTTTCAGCTATTGCTTGTCTGTCAGCCTGAAGAGATTTCGCTTGTTCTAAATTAGCTGAGTAATCAGGGTCCTCTTCTAGAGCTTTAAAAGCATCTGCTGCAGCTTGAGTTGATAAAACTGCTGTTCTCATATCAATTATAGCAACTCCATCAATTGCAAATATAGGCGAAGCTACGAACATAAAAGCTAGTAAGTAAAATTTTAATATATTTTTCATAAGTACCCCGTATTGAATTGTTCATTTTATATTAACTAGAAAACATTTCCTACTGTAAATTGGAATTCTTCAGTTCGTTCACGAGGACCAGCATTGGTAGGCTTTGCAATCGCAAGACTTAAAGGCCCAAATCCAGTAATCCAAGTTACTCCAACACCGTAAGAGTATCTTAAGTCTTCAACAGAAGGTTCTGCACAATTAATTTGATATTCTTTACAGTTATTAGAAAAAACATTTCCAAAATCAAAGAAAAGAGCTGATCTTAACGATCTTTGGTCTTCTATAAATGGGAGTTTAAAAATTAACTGTATGCTACCTTCAACTTTAATATTTCCTCCAATTGGCCTATCACGATATCTAGATGTGGAATTAGCATACGGATTAATATAAGGTGAATCCAGTTCTCCATCACCATCGATATCAAGTAAATTTGGGCACGTTTCTTCTTCATAATTAAATTCATAACATGGAGCATCTGTACTTCTTGGACCTAAAGTATTTGATTCAAAGCCTCTAAGTGATCTCGGGCCGCCTGCATAAAAATTTTGAAAAAATGGTGTTTCTTCTGTATCTCCATATGCATCTAAATACCCGATCTCTCCCTGAAATCCAAAAACAAAATTTTGAGACAATGGTCTATAGTATCTTTGTCTAATATTCGTTCTGTAATAACTTAAATCGCTTCCCGGTATTGTTGAGCTTAAACTAACTACAGTAGATGATCCAGCCGTTGGAAATAAACCTCTATTGAGGGTAACTCTTTGCCAACTAAATTGAGCAGTTACTGTTTCGAAAACATTTCCTTCTTTTGAAACAAAATCATAGATTTCTCTAGCAGGAAGCGTTCCAACATCAATATCTGTTTTATCATAAGTTAAATTAAATCCCAATCTTGTGATATCAGATGTTGGATATCCAAATTGAGCCCCAAATCCATTCGAATTTGTTAAGTAGTTAGCAACATTAAACTCACCATAGTCTGTTTCTCTAAAATAGATGTTATATCCTAAGCTAACACCATCTTTGGTTGCATAGGGATCCATAAAAGATAGGTTATACACTTCGCTATAAATATTTTTATTAATTCCTATTCCAACCGTATTTCCAGTTCCAAAAAAGTTTTTTTCCTGAAGATTAAACCCAAGCATAAGTCCAAAATCACTATAGCCAATGTTCCCTCCAACACTTCCAGTAGTCTCCTCTTCAACGCTGTATATTATGTCTATTTGATCTTCTGATCCTGCAACTGGAATTGTTTCAACATTGACTTCTTTAAAAAATCCAAGTCTCTCAAGTCTAACTTTTCCTGCTTCAATACTATTATCAGACGACCATGCTCCTTCAAATTGCCTCATTTCTCTTCTTAAGACGTGATCTTGAGTGATATTGTTACCAGTAAAGAGGATTTTTCTAGTATATGTCTTGTTACCAGGAGCAATTGAGAAAGTTAAATCTACTTTATTTGAGTCCTCAATAACTTCAGTGCCTCCACTTACCTCTGCAAAAGCATATCCTCTATTTCCTAATACATTAAGAAAAAATTCTTCAATATTAGTAATTTGAGCTTGAGAGTATGTTTCATCTTTGAGACTATCAATAATTTCAAGATATAGTTGCTCATCAAAAGGTATTTCTCCAACAACATTTACATTGTTGATTGTATATTTCTTTCCTTCATTTACATTGTAAGTGATAAATATTGATTTCTTATCTCTGGAGAGGCTTATTTGAGATGATTCTATTGAAAACTTCAAGTAGCCTCGATCTCTATAAAATGATTCAAGTGTTTCAATATCTCCAATCAACTTTTCTCTTGAGTATTGATTATCGCTTGATAAAAAAGAAAAGAATGAACCTTCAGAAAGTTCAAAACTATCAAGTAGGTCTTCATCACTATAAATTTCATTTCCTATAATAATGATTTTTTCAATTTTCGCACTATTTCCTTCATCAACTTCAATGTTTATTTCGATCCTATTTCTAGGTTTAATAATCTCATTTATCTCTACACCTGCTCCATATCTTCCATTAGATGCATAAGATCTAATTAATTCTGATTTTACTTTTTCAAGAGTAGACCTCTTATAAACTTCACCTTCTTTAATACCAACTCCATCTAGGCTTTCAAGCAATTGTTCAGTTTTTAAAGCCTTATTACCAGAAAGCTCAATTGCTGAAATTGAAGGTCGTTCAACAACAGTAATGATTAATGTGTTGGAATCTTTACCAATTTGAATGTCATCGAACTGTTCTGTTGAAAATAATGACTTCACAATATCATTCGATTTTCTTATATCTATTTTATCTCCTACACTAATAGGAATAACGTTGAAAATACTTCCTGTTGAAACTCTTTGAAGCCCAATTATTCTAATATCACTCACAAGAAATTCATCAAAAGCAGATATGTTGAAACTAAGTAACAAAGAAAAAAACAGTAATTTAATTCTTTTCATGAGTAACTTAAAAGAATCTCGATATATCATTAAAAATTGCAAATATCATTAGCATTCCAACTAAAATAGCTCCTGCAGTATAGATTACATTTTCTGCCTTTTCGGGAAGTGGTTTTCCCCTAATTGCTTCGATTCCAAGAAGAGTTAATTGTCCACCATCTAAAACAGGTATTGGAAGAAGATTTAGAACTGCTAGACTGATGCTCAGCAAAGCCATCAAATACATGAACGGTAAAAAGCCAGCTTGAGCAGTATTGCCAGCCATTTGGGCTATCCCTATTGGTCCGCTTAAATTTTCTGTTCCCATATTGCCGGAAATCATTTTTCCGATGAATTGCAAAGTTTTTACACTTAAATTATATGTTTCGTATATACCCTTAGATAAAGCTTCTCCAAAATTTCTTGATGTACCAAATGAGACACCAAGAACTCCAATCTCACTATCTTGAATTATTTCAGAACCAATAGAAACAGGTATATATAAAATTTCTTTATCTCTACTTATTTTAAACTCTAGATTAGCATTAGGATTTTTTGATACTTCATTACGAATATCATTTGCAAAATTTATATTGGTATTACCTATTTTTAAAATTTTATCATTTGAAATTATTCCAGCATTATATGCAGAGCCTCCTGATATTACTTTTCCAATTATCGGCTGCATTAAATAAGCAATATCAATTCCCAAATATTGAGTTGGATTGCTTTGAGAATCTGAGGTTGGGAGGAAATTATTTACAATAATATTAACGTTTAAAAGATTATCACTGTTAACTCTTTCGACTAAAAAATTAAGTTCGCCAGAGAAGCCTGCATAGCTTAAAAGTTCCAAGTTGACATCTTTCGCATCTCTTACTTTTATATTATTAATTGATAATATTTTATCATTTTTCAAAAATTCCTGATCACTTGAATAAGCAATCTCTTGATTTATATTTTGAACAACTGCAATAGTCTGAGGATCCGCAGTATTAAAAAAAATTGTTGTAAAAATAAATATTGATAAAAGAAAGTTTGCCAAAGGCCCTGCAAACATAATTGATGCTCGTTGCCATTTAGGCTTAGAGTCAAAAGTATTTTTTAATTGCTCTTCTGATAGTTGACTAGATATCTCTGGTTCAAGTTCAATTAATTTATTTGTAATCATAGATACATAACCACCAAGAGGAATTGCAGATAGTGCAAATTCGGTGCCATGTTTATCATACTTTTTATAAAAGACTGGTCCCATTCCTATAGAAAATCTCTGAACATAAACATTGCACATTCTTGCAACAATAAAATGTCCAAATTCATGAATAGTTACTAAAACTCCTAGTAAAACTGCAAAAGCTAATATGTAAATTAAGTAAGTCATAAATAAATTATTTTAAGCAATCGATTTTAACACCTTCTCAGCATGATTGCGTGTTTGGATATTAACCTCATTTATTGAATCTATATTTAAATCATTAGACAGGTGATCAGAATCAAAAGTTCGATAAATAACTTCATAAATTTCATCAAATTTTATTCTGCCATTTAAAAAATTTTCAACAGCTACTTCATTTGCTGCATTAAATATTGTTCCCAAAAAGCCGCCCTTTTGGCATACCTCTCTAGCAATATTTTGAATTTCTATCCTATCTTTGGGAAATTCCTGAAAGGACAATTTTAAAGAAGTAAAATCCAATGAATTAAAACTAATTGGTAATCTATTAATATCAGATAAAGCATGAGCAATAGGTATTTTCATATTAGGACAGCTCATATGGCAAATGCTAGAACCATCTATGTAAGTGACAATTGAGTGGATAATACTTTGAGGATGAACAACTAAATCAAAATACTCTTCATCTAAATCAAACAAATACTTTGCTTCTATTAGCTCTAAGCACTTATTAACCAAAGTAGCTGAATCAATGGTGATCTTACTTCCCATTTTCCAATTAGGATGATTTAATGCCTCCTTGACGCTAACTCTCTTTAAATCAGAAATAGAATGATTTAAAAATGGTCCTCCTGACGCTGTAATTATTATTTTTTTTACATCTTCAGTATTCTTTTCGCCAGAAAGACACTGAAAAATTGCATTATGTTCACTATCAACTGGTATTATTTCAGTATTATTTTCTTTTGCTAATGGCAAAATTAAATCTCCTCCAGCTACTATGCTTTCTTTATTAGCTAAAAGAATTTTCTTTCCAGTGCTAGCAGCAATATAGGTTGCTTTTAAGCCAGCAAAACCTGATGTCGCGCAAATAATAATATCTATATCCTGATGCCGAATGAGCTCATCTAAAGATTTATCTCCATTTAGAAATTGACATGAATTTTTATCACATTGTCGATTGAAGCAATCTGTATCCTCAATATATGCATATTTTGGTGAGAATTTATTTATAATTTCATCTGCTCTAGAAAAATTTTTATTAAATGAAATGCCAAATAAATTAAATTTTTTTGAGTTTTCAGACAAAACACTCAGAACACTTTTTCCAATGCTACCAGTAGCTCCCAATAAAAGTATATTCTTCATATTATCAATGCCAATATTGAAATTGGTGTTGCAAGTAAGTGTGAATCAATTCTATCTAATACACCGCCATGTCCAGGAAGGACATTACCTGTATCTTTTATTCCACTTTGCCTTTTAAAATAACTAACTAAAAGATCACCAAAAAATGCAAAGATTGATGCAGTTATAAAAATTAAAACTATAAAGAATATGTCAAAGACATATCCAACAATAATGCCAAAAAATAAAGAGGCAAATATTCCGCCAATAATACCTTCCAAAGTTTTGTTTGGGCTTATTTTCTTAGCAATATAAGTCTTGCCAAAATTAGATCCAATTAAAAAAGCAAAAGTATCAAATATAGCTGTATTGGTAATAATTAAGGCGTACATAAAATAAGAAGATTGATTAAGATCAGTTGAGAGGTGTATATAGAATATAGACCAAAAACCAAAGTTTGCAATGATTAAAAAACCAAAAATAGTAAGTTGGAAATTATTTTTAATCCATTCATAAAATGATAACAAACAGATTGCAGCTATTGTTATTGAAAAAATCCATACATTGGAAATAAACATTATTAAAAAAAATGAAGCGATAAGGAGTATTGATGTATATATTCTGTTAGACATACTAATAATTTAACCTTTTTCCAAATCTCCTACTAACTTTAGAAAAGTCATATAAGCATTTAATATAATCTTTTGAAGTAAAATCTGGCCAGTATTTTTTAATAAAGATAATTTCAGCATATGCGATTTGATATAACAAAAAATTGCTTATCCTTTTATCTCCACCAGTTCTTATTAATAGATCAATTTCATCTACTGGAACTGAAGAATTTTTCAAAACTGTTTTAACATTAATTTTGTTTAAATCAATTTCTTTTGCAATTACTTTTTGTGATACTTTTTTTATTACGTCAACAATATCTTGTTGCCCTCCATGACCGAGGGCAATATTTAAATTTAATTTATTTTTTTCTGTTTGTGTTTCATTTTCAGCATATTTAATTTTATCTAGAATTTTTTTTCCAAATTCATCGAGGTGACCAAAAAATTTTAAAGCAACTTTTTTTTCTTTAAGTTCTTCAACCTGGTCATTTATTGCCTCTACTACTAGTTTCTTGATTGCATTAATTTCAGCTTTTGGCCTATTCCAGTTTTCAGAGCTAAATGCATATAAAGTTAAGGATTCAATCCCATGTTTTACAGAATCCTCAACAATATTTCTTACAATTTCAACGCCTTTTTTATGACCTTGACTTATTTTAAGTGAATTTTTAATGGCCCATCTTCCATTACCATCCATTATGATGCCAACATTTTTGGGATAATTTTTAATATTAGAATTAGCCATTTTGGCTCTCTAGATTTCTAGTAAATCTGATTCTTTATTTTTTAAATCTGTATCGACAATTGAAATAAATTTATCTGTTTCTTTTTGAATGAGGTCTTCCATTCTTTTAAGCTCATCTTCAGATATTTCTGATGACTGTTGTTGTTCTTTTGCTTTCTGATTTGCATCTCTTCTTATATTTCTAATTGATATTCTGGAATTTTCTGCTTCAGAGCGTGCCTGCTTAATGTAATCCTGTCTTGTTTCTTCAGTTAATGCTGGCATTGTAACCCTTATCAAGTCCCCACTTGTGCTAGGATTAATTCCAATATCTGAACTTAATATCGCCTTTTCAATTTCAGGTATCAGATTTTTATCCCATGGAGAAATAACTAAGGATCTTCCTTCCTCTACACTAATATTGGAAGTTTGGTTCAATGGAGTTTGATTTCCATAATAATCTACATAAATATCGTCGAGAATAGCTGGGTTAGCTCTTCCAGTTCTTATTTTATTAAAAGCATTTCTAAGAGATGAAATAGATTTATCCATTCTTGAAGTTACTTCGTTTAATAAATTTTCCATATTAAGATATTAATGTTCCAATTTTTTTTCCACATATTATTTCTTCTAATGCATTATGTCTTCCAACATTAAACACATTAATAGGTAACCCATGATCTCTCGCAAGAGTTAATGCTGTTGCATCCATGACTTTTAGATTCTTTGAGATTGCATCATCAAATGACAATGAATCAAAGAATTTTGCTTCTTTATTTATTTCAGGGTCAGAATCATAAACTCCATCGACTCTAGTAGCCTTAAGCATTAAATCAGATTGAGTCTCTATAGCCCTCAGGCATCCTGCTGTGTCGGTAGTAAAAAAAGGATTCCCAGTTCCAGCAGTAAATATAACCACAAATCCATCACTTAAGAGTTGTATTGCTAATCTTCTATCATAATGTTCAACAATTCCAGACATTGAAATAGCTGACATTACTCTTGTTTTAATTCCTGCTCTTTCTAATGCATCTCTTAATGCAATACCATTCATTACTGTCGCAAGCATTCCCATATGATCGCCAGCAACTCTGTCCATGCCTGCTTTATTAAGTTTCTCTCCCCTGAATAGATTACCACCTCCTATAACAATACCAATCTGTGCTCCTATCTTTTTACATGATTTTATAGAACTAGCCATGTTATCTAATATTTTTGGATCTATTCCATGTTCATCAGTTCCAGCAACAGATTCTCCGCTAAATTTAACGAGTATTCTTTTATGTGTTAATTCAGACATTGTTATTTAAGTTGTTCTGCGACCTCTTCTGCAAAATCTTTTTTTTCAACTTCGATTCCTTCTCCTACTTTCAATCTAGTAAATTTAACAATGCTAGTATTATTTTGTTCAATATAATCTTTGATTGTGATATCGGGATCTTTTACAAAATTTTGAGATAAAAGAGAGACTTCAGATAAAAATCTTTTCACTTTACCTTGAACCATTTTATCCATTATCTCTTGAGGCTTGCCGGATTCACTTGCTTGATTCTCGTATATTTTTTTTTCTCTAGCTAAAATATCTTTATCAATCTCGTCTGAGGAGAGGCATAAAGGATTAAATGCGGATACATGCATAGCAATGTCCTTTGCAATTTGATTATCACCATTTTTTATAACAACAATTGAGCCTAATTTTGAATCAGAATGAATGTATAAACCAACATTCATATTACTCTCATAATCTAAAGTCTCAACCCTTCTAAGTTGTATGTTCTCACCGATAGTCTGAATAAGAGTTTTTCTTTCATCTTCTAATGGAGATTCATTAAAGTCTGAGATGTCTTTAACATTATTTTTAGCAATAAAGTCTTCAACTTTACTACCAAATGATAAAAAATTAGAGTCTTTAGCAGCAAAATCTGTTTCAGAATTAAGTTCAACAATAGTTGCATATGTATCAGTAACTGTTGAAATTAATATTCCGTCAGCTGCAACTCTAGAAGATTTTTTTTCTGCTTTTAGTGCACTATTTGATCTCAATAAATCAAGTGCTTTTTGAACATCGCCATTGCATTCAACTAGGGCTCTTTTGCAATCCATCATAGCAACACCAGTAAGATCTCTTAATTCTTTAACTTGTGATGCTTTGATTTCCATTTTTATTTATCTTCCTGATTTTTATCAGCCACAGGAACATCTTGATTATCTTTATTAACATCTTCAATTGATCCTTGCGTCTCATTTTTAACTTCTTTATCTTTATCGGGTGAAAATTGTTCATCCTCTTTAGCTTTAGTATCTTCAATTGAGTCTTTTTTTACAGTTTGTATAACTGGAGAATCTGATTTTGGTGAAAAGCCCTTTGATGCCTCAATTCCTCTACTACAAGCATCTGCAATAACTTTAGTTATTAATCTAATAGACCTAATTGCATCATCGTTGCCAGGTATTACCGTATCAATTTTTTCAGGATTTGAATTAGTGTCTACAAGCGCAATAATTGGTATGCCCATTTTTTGTGCCTCCAAAACAGCTATTTTTTCATATTTAACATCTATCACAAAAATTGCATCTGGCAATCCTTTCATATCCTTGATTCCTCCGACACTGGCAGATAATTTTGTGTATTCTTTTTGTATTTCTACAGCTTCTTTCTTAATTAATTTTTCAATTCTTCCCGATGAGATCATTTCTTCAATATCAACAAGTCTTCGTATTGATCCCCTAATCGTTTTCCAATTTGTCAGCGTTCCACCTAACCATCTTTTATCAACATAAGGCAATCCAATATTGCTAGCTTCCTCTCTTATAGTCTTACTTGCAGATCTTTTAGTTCCAACAAATAAAATTTTATTACCCTTTGAGCATATGTCTTCAACTTTAGATGCTGCTGCACTAAGATGCTCTTGTGTTAATTCTAAATTTATAATGCTAATTTTTTTTCGTGTGTCAAAAATGAATTCATCCATTTTTGGATTCCAAAATCTTTGTTGATGGCCAAAATGAACGCCAGCTTGAAGCAGGTCTTTTATAGAAACAATACTCAATTTAATACTCCTATGGGGTTATTCTCCGATTCAAAATAAAGTCGACTTTTAAAAAGCACCCCAACTTTATAACAAATGAACCTTCGTGTTAAAAGTTTGAGTATTCTATAGAAAAATTGATGTTTTTTAAAGGAATATCTTAATTAATCATTTCTTCAAATTTATAAATTCTTGGTTCCAATTTATATATAATTTTTGCGCAATAAAGAGCGCCGTTAGCAAATATATTTCTTGAAAGTGCTTCATGAATGAAACAACATTGATTTTCGTCATTCTTAAATATGATTTTATGATGACCAAAAGCCTCTTTTTCACGGATCGAAGTAACTTTTATTTGAGTAATATTTTTTTTTAGATCAAGTTTTTCAATCAAATTTCTAATTTCAATAGCAGTGCCAGATGGTTTATCTACTTTGTTTATGTGATGTATTTCTTCAATTAAGCAATTATATTTTTCATCGTTGATTTTGAGAAAATTTGTAATAGCTTTTTTTAATTGATAGATACCCATACTCATGTTTGCTGCCAATAATATTGGTATTTTGTTTGAGGCTTTTTCAATTAAATCTGAAATTTCAGTTGATAGCCCAGTTGTTCCGATGATTAAAGCTTTTTTATTTAATACGCATTCTTGAATAATTTTTAGAGTCGAGCTTGGATGTGAAAAATCAATAACGACGTCAGCTGATACTAAATCATTTTTTAATAAGCAGTATTCGTCATTTTTTTTTATAAGGCTAGTTAGAGATGTCCCCATTTTTCCAGACAACCCATTGATATATACTTTTAACATTAATCTTTTAACTTTGAAATGGCTTTTAAAAAAGTGTCTGTTCCAGGATAATTTTTTGATAGATTTAATGCTCCACTTAACTCATTTAAAAGTTTTGCTTGTTTTTTATCTAAGTTTGATGGGGTTTCAACAACCACCCTACACAAAATATCTCCTCGTCTTCTATCTCTTACAATTGAAGCTCCTTTTCCTTTAATCCTAAATATTTTTCCAGTTTGTGTATTAGCTGGTATTTTCAGGGAAATTGTTTTTTCAAGAGTAGGTATTTTAATTGAACCACCAATAACAGAAACATCGAATGGAATTGGTGCCTCAATATATAAATTTCTACCATCTCTTTCGAAAATTGGATCCTCTTTGACTCTTATTGCAACATATAAATCTCCAGATTGACCTCCCTTCATCCATTCTCCCTCACCAGACAGCCTAACCTTGTCTCCGTTATCAACACCGGCAGGTATATTTACAGATAAGGTTTTGTTTTCTTTGATTGCACCAATCCCACCACATGTTCTACATTTATCTTTAATTATTTGTCCGGTGCCAGAACAAACTGAGCAAGTTTGTTGAACAGAAAAGAATCCCTGTTGCATTCTTACTTGACCTGTTCCATTGCAATTAGGGCATGTAATAGGACTTGAACCTTTTGCAGCTCCACTTCCATTACAATCATGACATTCTCTTTGGGAAGGAAATTTAATTTTCCTTTGAACTCCTAAAACTGCATCTTTTAGACTTAAATCAAGATTATATTGAAGATCTGAGCCTCTTCTTTGTCTTCTAGATTGGGATCTAGTCCCAAACACATCACCAAAGATATCTCCAAAAATATCATTGATATTTACTTCATTATAGTTAGTTCCTCCGCTTGCGCCCATGCCCTCAACTCCAGAATGGCCAAATTGATCATAAGCTGACTTTTTTTGAGGATCGGATAATACATCATATGCCTCAGCAGCATCTTTAAACTTTTGAGCAGCATCAGGATTATCAGGATTTCTATCAGGATGATATTTCATAGCTTTCTTCTTGAAAGCTTTCTTTAGTTCAGTTGCAGAAGAGTCTCGAGAGACTTCTAAAGTTTCATAATAGTCTCTCTTCGACATAATTAAAATCTACTTTTCTTCTTCTTTTACTTCTTCTTCTTTTACTTCTTCAAATTCAGCATCTACAGTATTTTCTGATGTCTCTTCAGAATCGGAATCTGTTTCTGCTTGTCCCTCAGGATTTTCTTGAGCATAAAGCTTTTGTGTCAAAGGAGTTAAAACATCATTTAGATTTTTTGTAGATGCTTCGATGGATTCAATGGTATCAGAAGATATAGCTTCCTCTAGAGCTTTCAAAGCTTCTTCAACTTGCTCTTTTTCTTTTTCATCAAGCTTATCTTCAGATTCACTAATAGTCTTTCTTGTTGCATGAACTAACATGTCAGCATTGTTTTTAGTTTTCACAAGCTCTTCAAACTTTTTATCATCTTCAGCATTTGCTTCAGCATCTTTAACCATTTTATCAATATCCTCGTCTGATAAACCGCTTGAAGCTTTTATGACAATAGATTGTTCTTTGCCCGTATTCTTATCTTTTGCAGATACATTTAATATTCCGTTAGCGTCTAAATCAAAAGAAACTTCAATTTGAGGAACACCTCTTGAGGCCGCAGGAATATCTGTAAGGTTAAATTGGCCTAATGATTTATTCTGTGCTGCCTGAGTTCTTTCACCTTGTATTACATGAACAGTAACTGCAGTTTGGTTATCCTCAGCTGTAGAAAACGTCTGAGATTTTTGTGTTGGAATTGTAGTATTTTTTTCTATTAAAGGAGTTGCAACTCCACCTAAGGTTTCAATACCAAGGGTTAGTGGCGTTACATCTAATAACAATACATCTGTTGTATCACCAGAAAGAACAGAACCTTGAATTGCAGCACCAACCGCAACTGCTTCATCAGGATTAAGATCTTTCCTTGGTTCTTTGCCAAAAAATTCTGAAACTTTCTTCTGAACTAATGGCATTCTAGTTTGACCGCCTACAAGTAATATTTCATTGATATCGCTTTTATTAATTTTTGCATCTTTTAAAGCAAGTTTTAATGGCTCAAGACTTTTGTCAACTAAATCTTCTACTAAAGATTCTAGCTTCGCTCTCGTGATTTTGTGAACAAAATGTTTAGGTCCTGAACTGTCAGCAGTTATGTATGGCAAATTAACCTCTGTTTGTTCAGAAGATGAGAGTTCAATTTTAGCTTTTTCAGCAGCCTCTTTTAGTCTTTGAAGTGCAAGAGGATCACTTTTCAAATCAAAGCCTGATTCATCCTTAAATTTATCAACAAAATAATCTATTAATCTTAAATCGAAATCTTCTCCACCTAAAAATGTGTCACCATTAGTTGATAAAACTTCAAACTGGTGCTCTCCATCAACATCGGATATTTCAATAATGGAAATATCAAATGTGCCCCCACCAAGATCATAAACTGCAACTGTCGAGTCTCCTTTACCTTTATCAAGACCATATGCTAAAGCGGCAGCGGTAGGTTCGTTAATAATTCTTTTAACATCTAGTCCTGCAATCTTTCCTGCATCTTTTGTAGCCTGTCTTTGCGAATCATTAAAATATGCTGGTACTGTTATTACTGCTTCTTTTACCTCATGTCCTAAGTAGTCTTCCGCGGTTTTCTTCATTTTCTTAAGGACTTCGGCAGCAACCTGAGGAGGTGCCAATTGTTTTTTTGATGCTTCAACCCATGCATCTCCATTATCAGCTTTAACAATCTTATAAGGAACCATATCAGCATCTTTACTCACGACTTCGTCATCGAAAGTTCTTCCAATTAATCTCTTTATGGCATAAAGAGTATTTTCTGGGTTTGTTACAGCTTGTCTTTTTGCTGGAAGTCCAACAAGCACTTCCTCATTATCTGTGTATGCTATTACGGATGGTGTAGTTCTTCCTCCTTCAGCATTTTCGATAACTTTTTGTTGTTGTCCTTCAACGACAGCTACACAGCTATTAGTTGTTCCTAAATCAATTCCTATAATTTTTGACATATTATTTTATTCCTCTAATTTTTAATAACGGTAACTCTGGCAGGTCTAATGACTCTTGCATGAAGTTCCCAACCCCTTTGGAAAATATTTCCAATAAAACCATCTTTTTTGCCATCATCTTTCTCCATAGATACTGCTTCATGTTTTTCAGGATTAAATTCCTCATCAACAGGGTAAATAGGTATCATTCCAAATTTATCAAGAGTTGACTCAAAAGATTTTAAAGTCAGTTCGATTCCTTGTTTATCTTCTTCACTTGAATTTTCAGACATATTATTAAGAGCGCTCTCTAAGTTATCAATAATTGGTAAAAGCTCAGTAAGAAGTCTCTCAGTGCCGTATTTATGTGCTTTTTCTACTTCGCTAAGTGTTCTTTTGTAAGCATTATCCAAATCAGCATTTGCTCTAAGTAAAAGATTCTCGAGTTCTTCCCTTTTATCAAAAAGCTCTTCGTAGGTTGGATTACCAATATTCGATTCTTGTTCGCCTATTTCATTTGTATTATCTTCATCAACTGTTTGTTTTTCTGACGAGTCAGATGATTGATTAGGCTCATGAATGCCGTCTTCAGTTTTATCTTTTTCTATATTCATTTATATCCCTATAACCCATATATTGGGATATAAATGATGAGTTCAAGTATTTAAATGGTAATTATTAATCTAATTTTTTTACATGAAGGACTAGGTTGTGATCCACAAGTTGATATCCTGATTTTTCTGCAATTTCACACAGCCTATTAACTAATTCCTTGTCCTGAAATTCCAAAACTTTGCCAGTCTCCACATCAACCATATGTTCATGATTCTCTTCAATAACCTCATAAACTGCATGACTTCCTTCAAAGTGATGTTTTTTTACCATTCCTGCAGATTCAAATTGTGTAAGTACTCTATAAACAGAGGCAAGACCTATATTTTCTCCCTTTATTAATAATTCTTTATAAATATCTTCTGCACTAAAGTGAGCTTCTTCTTGAATAGCGGTTGATTCAAGAACTTCCATTATTTTTATTCTTGGTAACGTTGCTTTTAAACCAGCTTTTTTTAATTCTTTGTTTTGATTGTTCATGTTCAATAAGTATATTACAGTTTATAAGATTTAAAGTTAGAATTAACCAGTAATTATATCTAGTTTAAAGTATAGTAAAGTTTTAAAATGAAAAGTATAAAAAAAATAAATTTTGTAAAAATAATTTTTTCTTGTTTTTTCTTGCTTACATTTTTTTCTTGTACTTCAATAACTCCCTATAAGGTTCCTATTCTTCAAGGTAATATTTTTGAAGAGGATGATATCGAAAAGTTAGTCGTTGGCCTCACAAAAGATCAAGTGAACTTTATATTTGGAACGGCATTAATTCAAGATCCATTTCATTCAAGCAGATGGGATTATTATTATTCTATTCAGGTTGGAAATAATCTTTTAGAACAAAAAAAATTATCTATTTCTTTTAACGAATTTGATCAGGTAGATAGTTGGATTATTGAGAATCTTTCTGACTAATTATTTTTAGAAATTCTTTTAACAAATGCATCTATAACTTTTTCACAAAATCTATCTATTAGTTTTTTAGGTAATAAATTATTTAACAATAATGGGAGTTCAAATTCTGCTTCAAATTTAATCAAAGTCTCTGAATCTTTTATTCTAGAAATATTCCATTCACCAATAAAAAAATTAAATGGTCCTTCAACTTGTTCTATTTTTATAATATTTTCAGTTAAAGTATTCTTTGATTTTATTAAATAATTTCTCAAGAGAAAACTAAACTCCAATTCGCCGATTTCAAATTCATCTTGTTTTTCTATGAGTTCTGATCGAGAACAACCAGGTATATATGACGAATAGTTCTCAAAGTTTGCGATGAGTTCATAAACTTTTGAAAAATCTTCGTCTATAGATTTTAGAAAATTAAAACTTCGTGGCACTTTAAAATATCTGTGAAATAAATATTGAAGCAACACTAATTGGAGCTACAAATTTTATAAAAAATCGCCAAAGTTTATAGATAATTTGGTTCACATATCCTATTTCAGTTGTTATTAATTCTTTTTTCATAAACCAACCAACAAAAATTGCAATCAGCATACCACCGAGTGGAAGTAATATTTGATTTGCAATAAAATCCATCGAATCTAAAAAATTTCTACCAGGCGTAAGATTGAAATCAGATAACAAGTTAAAACTTAGAGCTGTCCCGATTCCAAGACTCCATGCAAAAAAAGATATTGCAAAAGCTGAATATTTTCTTGATAAGAATCCTTCTTCTGACAAGTATGCAACACCCGGTTCAAGCAATGAAATTGATGAACTCAAAGCTGCAACAGAAAGTAATATAAAGAACAAGGAGCCAATAATTTGGCCAAATTGCATTTGATTAAAAGCTGACAGCATTGATACAAAAACTAGTCCTGGCCCACTATTTGGCTCCAAATTAAATACAAAAATTATTGGAAATATTGCTAAGCCTGCCAGCATGGCTACTAGTGTGTCTAAGGATGCCACAGTAAAAGATGTTGATACCACCTTTTGATCTTTTGGCATGTATGCTCCATAAGCCATTATTGAACCCATTCCAAGGCTCAAACTAAAAAAAGCTTGTCCCATTGCACTTAAGAATGTTTCAGCTGTAACATTTGAAAAATCTGGAGCAAATAAAAACTCTAATGTTTTAATAAAAGCGCCATTAAACATGGCATAGATCACCATAAAAATTAGAAGAAAACCAAGCATTGGCATTAAAATTTTTACCATTCTCCCAATACCATTTTTTACTCCTGCAGAAACTATCAGGAAAGTTAATAGCATAAAAACTGTATGCCAAAATAAAAGATTAAATGGTGATGCAATAACGTTTCCAAATTGCTCTGAAGAACTTAGAACTGCAGAAGGAAATGCAGCAATGAATATATAATTTAAACAAATACCGGCAATGACGCTATAGAAGGAAAGAATGAGAACTCCAGCTGTTATTCCACTCCAACCAACAAATCTCCAAAGTGAGGAAGTGTTTGAATCCAGTGCAGTTCTTTTCATTGCATTAATTGGACTGTTTCCAGCTCTTCTTCCAATAATAATCTCACTAATCATGATTGGGACGCCAATAATTACGATACATAATAAGTAAATTAATACAAAAGCTCCTCCTCCGTTAGTTCCTGCCTTGTATGGAAATCCCCAAATATTCCCTAAACCAACAGCTGAACCTGTTGCAGCAAGAATGAAAGTCCATTTTCCAATCCATGCACCTTGAGATTTAAGTTTTTTTTTCATAATTTTATATGTAAGGATAGCTATATGGATTAATCCAATAACCTAGTGATATTAAAAAAGATATACATACTAGTAAAGTTAAAATTTTTCTAAACTTTTGATACTCGATGTCTTTTTTTAGAAAATCTTCTGTAGATTTCTCAAAAATGTAAAATAAATAAAAACTAATAATGGATATTATCAAAGAGGTTAAAATCATTTTTAAAAATGTAAGCAATAAAATTAAACATCCTAATAAACTAAATCCAATACCGATAGATAGATTTAACTTTTGATTTTTTTGATCATCTCTCCAACCCCATGCAAATCCACCTAAAAAAGTAATGATTATAGATCCGTAGGCTAATTGAAAAATAATAAAACTTTTACTAATTTCTCCACCTACTATCCATGGCAACAATGAAAAAAAAGCAAAAGGAAGAAACCCTACATATCCGTATATCGATTTTATGTCAGTTATGTTCAATTTATTTTTATAAAAATATTGCACTTAGTTTTTCAAAATACATAATAAAGTATGTCAAAAGAAAAACCGCAACTAATTGTAAAGAATAAAACGGCATCAAGGAACTATATACTTGGAGATATCTTTCAAGCAGGCATTGTATTAGAGGGATGGGAAGTTAAATCTCTTAGAAATGGAAAAATAGATGTTAAAAATAGCTATGTAACTTTTAAAAGGAATGAGGCTTGGTTAATAGGTATTAAAATTGATCCTCCGGCATCACTGAGAGAATTTAATATCGATCCAACAAGAACTAGAAAACTTTTATTAAATAAAAGAGAAATTTATCAACTTCAAAAGCTCAAGAATGAAAAAAATCTAACAATTATAATGACTTCGATGTACTGGAAAGATAATCACATTAAGTGTGACATTGCTACTGGTAAAGGTAAGAAGATGCGTGACCAAAGACAAGATATCAAGAAAAGGGATTGGGAAAGAGACCAAGGTAGGATTTTAAAAAAAGCAAGAAATAACAGCCATCCAGCTAAAAATCTCAAGTAATTACTGTATAATTCATCTCCGATTTGGGGGCGAACAGGGTTCGACGTT